>Ga0256405_10000348_pt1 | contig 154354 bp, 180 predicted proteins | sample RumenRJG_02DNA_FD_189096 | JGI IMG/M metagenome (GOLD analysis project Ga0256405, IMG submission 189096) | Bovine rumen microbial communities from Lethbridge, Alberta, Canada - RJG_02 | ecosystem: Host-associated > Mammals > Digestive system > Stomach > Rumen | place: Canada: Alberta... | reverse complement strand
TCACTGATGAGCAGTGGAAGGTCATGTCAGAGATAGGCTATCCCTATGCTCCAGGCAATGCCAAGGAGCATGATAATGCGCCTGTTCCTGAGATGATTTACTGGCGCTATGCTGCCGGTATGTTCTCAATGGATGATGTGGTACGTTCTCTCAGCTCCACCGGTTATACCGTTGGTGAGAATGCCGAGCGTTCCCGTGAGATCCTTGCTGAGCTTAACGAGAAGTATCACAAGCTCGATGGTGACCTGAAGCCCTTGGCTGCCAGGGAGCCTGCCCGTGAGAACGGCTTATTCTCTGTTGAGGAGATTCTGAACCATGATGATAAGTTCCGCTATCAACTCCTCAGTCGCATGCAGTCCGATGTCAAGTATTTCCTTGGCAACGGCAACCGTCACGTTCCCGACTTGTGGGCCGGTGATATAGATAAGCATATCGACCTGATGTTCAAACTGTGGGATTCCTTCAAGGAAAAGCCCGAATGGCTGAGCCGTGAGGAGATTGCCGCTTATGCTGAGCAGATGCGCCAGCCTGCCGATGTTGTGCAGCTTCGTCAGCTCAATAAGGAGTTGAAGGACATCCTCAAAGGTGCCGGTCTGGAGTATTCTCCGCTTGCTGAGAAGCTTGATATTACGTTAAAGCAAATTCTTGGCAATTCAGATGATCAGCACTTGCATTATGCCAGCTTCGATGAAGAGCGCATCCACCTCTATGAGACCTATGAGGATGCCTTGGATCTTCGTAACTATGAAATTATCGAAGAGCTGAGTCCTGAAAACCAGCTTAAACTGGTGAAGGGTCTTGTTGACTATTATCGTAATGAGAATAACAATGTCACTCTGCATGTTGACACCCAGCAGGTTCCGAGCTATGCACTCTCTGCCATTATCAATGGTGACTTCAGCGGTATCGATTCCGAGGAGGATGCCCAGAACATCCGCGACTTCATGGAGCGTAAGGCTTATGAGGGTGCTGTTTTCAGCCCCCGTGAAGAGCATCCGTCCTTCACCAGCAGTCCTGCCTTCGGTCTGCCGACCGACTGTGTGACTGTCGATATTCTGCGTACCGGTTCTATCAAGCAGTTCCGTGAGGAGCATCTGGAGGCTTCACGTAACCTGCCGTTCCCGGAGGTTGTCGAGGATGCCCGTGTCCGTCTTGACCATGCCTTGCAGGTTGCCCCGTTAGAGGTTGGTAAGGAGATGCATATCCCCGGCAATACCCATTTTGCCGTCAAGGACTACGACTGGTTCAACCTTCAGGAGCATATCAAGAATGGCGGTGGCATACCCCATGCCTATGCTTTGGTCAATGACCAAGAGAAGGGCCTTGGTTTCCTGATGGGTCGTGACGCTATCTTCACACCTGTTGACAAGCTCCGTCAGGAAGACCTTGCCAAGCTCGTCTATGGCTATCAGTCTGCCGTTCTCTATGAGCTTGTGAAGGCTAATGGTGCTATCCAGCTTGATGAGCCTGTGGAGTTCGTTCATACCACTGCCCTTGGAGAGAATATCCAGGGAGCCATCAAGGAGGTCAGCATCCATGATGACGTCCTTCGTTTCGACGGCATCCGTCAGTGGCCTGATGGTCATACCGAGAGTCTGAAGGGCTATGGTATCTCTGACGGTGGTATGGAATCACTCTTTAATAAGGTGTTGGCTATGAATCTTCAGAAGGAGCATGCTGCCGTTGTTGGTGTCGATGAGACCCATCCTTTGCTGAACCGCCGTTATACCCCTGAGCAGGTTCAGTATGTCGTTGCCGGTCTTGGCGAATACCTCCAGAACATCGTCAATGAGCGCTATAACACCAATGGTGACATCTACAGTACCGAGGTTCAGGAGGGTATGAAGGAGTATCTTGTTTCAAGTACCAATACCGCTCAGGATGCAGCCTACGACATGATGGTTCGTGTATTGAAGAAGGCCGACGTCAACAAGCCTGGCATTCTTGCCAGCTGGGGTGTTGATGACATCGAGGCTACAGCAGAGATGATTTCTCTCGATGCAGTCAAGGCTGCCGAGAAGAATATGCCACAGGAGAGCCGTGAGCAACTTTCCGAGCGTCTTTGGAGCAAGCTCAACGAGCTGCTTCCTGAGAATGGTGACATGCTGTTGTTAAAGCAGCCGTTTACCATTACTGAGGCCCAAGACCTTGCTAAAGGTCAGACTATTGATGTTTTCAACATCCGTCGTTCCCTTTCTCCTGAATACGATGCTGTCTGTGTCTTCGTTTGTGGCGACAACAAAGGTGGTGTCAACACCTATCGTCTGACTGCTGACGATCTCCATAAGGTAGAAGCTATTCTGGAGAATAAGGATTATACCCTTTCCTTAAAGAAAGATGAAGGTGTAGAGCCAGAGCTTCGTGAGGCGAGAGGTTATTTGATGGATGTTATCAGTCAGGCCCTTGCAGAGATGAACGGTCACGTAGAGATTGCGCATACCGAGCTTTCTTCGGTTGCCATCAAGGGCAACTGGCAGGATGAAGGTAACGGCTATCCCTATATGGAAGTCATTAAGGGTGATAATAATGTCAGGGATGCCGTCTTCTATGATGTTCATGCAGAGGCATACCCCATTGATGAGGTTATCGGCCAGCTTGACTATGCCGATACCTATGCTCTTACTATCGCTGTCCGCGAGGCTCAGATTGCCAATCTCGTTGGCAAGGGTGATGAGATCAGCTTCGTCGATGGTCTTGCTGTCTCTCAGGATGACCAGAGTATTGATAATGATTATATCGATCTGATTAAGTTCGACCAGGACGGTAAGCTCAACATCATCGGTCACCGTCAGGATGCCGATGGTAACATTGTCAATTTTGACCATGGTGACATGATGTATCTCGATGGTTATGATGACCTGCTGGCAGCTGTCAAGGATTTGCGTGAGCAGGAGGCCTTGGAAGAGGAAGACATAGAGAATGTCTCTGAGGATGCCGGTATCACTTTCTCCGATGATGACCAGAAAGTCATCAAGGAGGCCGTTGCCACCTATCTCACTCAGTATAACAGCGATTACTACCAGTCCGACGTTGATGTTGCCGGACGTGTCGCTGCTGCCGACCTTGCCTCATGGTCTGACGTGAAGCGCCTTGGCAGTGAGATTGCAGAAGACATCCTCCGTGATGCTGACAGCCGTGATCCTGAGATTCTGGACCGTTATCTACCGGAGGGCATGAATACGATTGCCCACGAGTCACAGCGTATCGGTTCCGACACGCTGGAGAAGGCGAAGGTTGCCCTGTTCAACCACGAGCATTATATCGCCGATAACGTGAAGTCCAGGATTGCCGAGGTCAACGCTATGTTGCCAGAGTATAACGCGCTTCGTCGTGCTGCCGACAACAATTTCATGTTCAGCCATCCTACCTCTGCCTACTCTTTGCAGCAGAACCCGCGTGATCCCCAGCAGTTTGCCTTGATTGCTGTCAAGGATGGCAATGGCGAGTATGCCACCGCCTTCCTGGAGTTGCCGGAAGTCTTGGCTAAGGTTGAGAAGATTGAGAATGATTTAATAACAGAATATCCACAACTTAAAGATTTTACAGCTATGGAAGAGAACAAGCAAGAAGAGGTTGCTCAGCAGCAGGAAGCTCAGGAGCAGCAGGTGAACAACGAGCAGCAGGCTAAGCCTGCAGCTAAGAAGGGCTGGAATATCGACTACTCCAAGTACCAGATTCCAGAGGGTATGACTATCGAGAAGGCCCAGGTCTTCAAGCTCACTACGGGAGCCAATGCCGGTAAGTATGCCGTCAGTGCCGTCATCAATGGTGAGCGTAAGACTCAGTCTATGTATAAGAATGATGTCGATGCCTATTTCAACAAGGATGACAACGGCGTCCGCAAGGCTACTGCCGAGCAGCTTGCCGTCAAGTATTTCGATCCCAACACTCTGAAGAAGTCCGTTCCTGTCAAGGAAGAGACGCCTTCTGAGCAGCAGGAGCAGGTTGAAGGCCAGGCTCAGGAGCCTAAGAAGGCTGCTGGCGAGAAGAAAAATCCTTTCGCCAATATCGACTACTCCAAGTACCAGATTCCAGAGGGTATGACTGTTGAGAAGGCTAATGTCTTCAAGCTCTCGCAGGGTCCGAATGCCGGTAAGTATGCCGTCTCTGCCCTTGTCAATGGCCAGCGTCAGCTTCGCGTTCTGTATAAGAACGACCTTGATGCTTACTTCCAGCGTGGCGAGAATGGTGAGCGTCGTGCTACCCTCGATCAGCTCATTGCCAAGTATTTCGGTAAGACTGCCGAGAGCATGGCTGTAGGTTCTGTTCAGGAAGCCGAGCATCTTGTCCAGGAGCAGCAGGAGGATAAGGATAAGAAGGCCAAGGCCGCTGCCGACAAGGCTCAGGAGGAGCAGAAGAAGCAGGAAGAGCAGAAGAAGGCTGAGGAAGCCAAGAAGAAGGAGGATAAGAAGTCCGTTCCTGTCTCTATCGTCCAGGCCCAGTTGATTACTGGCGCTCTTGTGGCTGCTGCCGCTGCTGATGGTGTCTTCATGAATAAGGATGGTAAGAAATCTCCTGATTTCGCATCCCGTGAGCACATGACCATCAGCCCGTTCAATGCCATGATGATGGCTCTGCATTCCGATGCCAACGGTTTCAAGACCAACCAGTATGTCACCTTCGGTGATGCCTCCAGCAACGGCTATTCCGTCAAGAAGGGCGAGTCTGGTCTTAGCTACAACTGGTATGCCCATGACAAGTATGTCAATCGCTTCGATGCCGAGAAGGTTATCTCCAAAGAAGAGTTCGAGGCTCTTCCTGCCAGTGAAAAGGAGCTTTACAAGCAGCTTCGTGTCCGTGAGGAGAAGAGTGTCTTCAATATCGATCAGACCACGATGGTTCATCATAAGAAGGACGAGTACAATGCCATCCTCGCTGCCGAGGATAAGGCCGTTGTCGGTCGTGGTCAGAAGGAGTCTTTTGATGGCTATTCCAATATTGAGAACTTGAAGAAGGACAATAACATCAATGCCATGTTGCTGCTCCGCACTGGAAATGACACCTACGAGCTTCACGGTGAGGATGCTGTCAAGGCAGGCAGTATTCTTGGTTTGAAGGTCGCCGACCATCCCGATATGAAGGATGCTGAAGGTGCTGCCGTCAAGGTTGTCAGCTTCCCTGTTGCCGATCTTGACTCCGTCCTGCCGAAGATTATCCGCAGTGGTGAGCGTGTCGCTATCGCCGACAAGCCTGAGAGTGAGGCTGTCATCAAGCGCTATGGCACTGCTGACCGTATCTATAAGGATATCGCCGACCTCACCGAGAAGATGAAGGTTGCCGGTGGTGACAAGGTTATTATCAGCTCTATCCATGAGACGGGTTACGACCGTGAGACGGGTATTCTCCATATCAACGACTCCCGTGTCTCTGCCCCTGGTGAGGAAGTCAAGACTGCCATCACCCGTGCTAACGACCTCTACCGTGCAGTTGCTCTCTATACTGGTGCTGCCGACCGTCTGAACCGTGGCGGTAAGCTGCTGCCGGAGGATGCCGTCAAGTATGACCGTCTCGTTTCCGAGCTTTCTGCCGGTGTTCTGATGAGCCGTAAGGGTCTGCCTGCTGCCCTCTCTTCTGAGAGCATGCAGATGGTTCCATATTTCGAGCGTGAGCTGAAGGAGGATTCCAAGCTTGTCTCTCGCCTGGAGAGTGATGTCAACAATGCCGTCAAAGTTGTCGGTATGCTTCGCAAGGGTGAAGCCGTTGACTATGCTGCCATCCGTGGTGAGAAGTCTATCGAGGCTATGCGTCCGAAGTTCTACACCATTTCTTCCGATTTGGCCACCTATCCTGATATGGAGACCAAGACTGTTGTCCTCGTGAAGGACATGCAGAACAAGAGTGCCGCTGTCATTCTGCCAGCTGGTGCTTCTCTGGAGGTGAAGAACGAGGTTCCTGGCATGAGCAAGGAGCGTATTGCCATCTCTTTGAAGAAGGAAGGCTTCGATGGCGACAAGATCACTTTCTACAATGCCGGTGGCTCCCTGGGTCTGAATCAGCCTAATGAGTTCTTTGCCGACAAGGAGGTGTTGGTCGGTCACCTGAAGCAGTATGAGTTTGTTGTTGACCAGACCCTTGATTTGAAGGAGGAGATTGCCCGTACAGGCATGGTTGACATCGAGCAGGTGTCTATGATTAAGGATGACGAGAACCGTAATGTCCTGTATATTAAGCCTGCCGAGGGTAAGCCTATCACCGTCTATCCTGAGCCTGCCGACATCAAGATGTTCTTCAGCAGTCTTCGTACTGAGAACTTCGATGCAGTCCGTGAGAACCTTGGTCAGAAGTACTATGCTTTTGTCAAGCAGTTCCCGGAGATGGAGGCTGGCGTGCTGATGCCTGAGATTCCTGAAGGTGTCGACATGAGTCGTATCTCCAAGGTCAATATCGCTAAGGACAAGTACAATGACAAGCAGTATGTGCTCTTCGCCCAGATCGATGACGAGAAGGTTCACCATGCCCTCACTCCCGATCAGGCCAGCCGTCTCTTCCTTGTCGATGACAAGTCTCTGTATAAGCAGCTCCTTGCTGCCGTTCTCTTCGGAGAGAAGTTAGGTATCGCGGAGGGCCAGGAGGCTGCCCAGTTTCGTGACAATCACGAAGGACAGGGTGACCATCATGTGGAAGAAGCCGGTCAAGCACCAGAAGTCGACTCTCAGGAAGAAGATAACGAAGAGCGCCGTGCAGGAGGTATGCATCGTTAATCTTCCCTTGCCTACTACAGCCCAGGGCGTGTCTGTTAACCAGGCACGCTTGGGTTCCAAGAAGAAGAAAGATAATCAGTAACAGTATTCACGATATTTATCAGATTGACATATGACTCCAGAGAAGCAACAATTCTACGAGCGCCTTGCCCCTGCTGCCATGGAACAGCAGATCAAGTACGGCATCCCTGCCTCCGTCACCTTGGCGCAGGCATGGATAGAGCATGGCAACTATTCTAAGGACACCAACAACTATTTCGGCATCCATGACGATGACGGTTGGTGGCGTAGGAATGGCGGTCAGACCGTTATTCTTAACGACCACGGGAGGATGGCCCATTTCCGTGTTTATAGCTCTATGGAGCAGGGCATCGAAGACCATTCCAAGTTCTTCTTCCGTCAGAACTCCCGTTATAGTGCCGCCCATGGTGTCTCATCCACTGATGAGAAGTTCGCCGAGAAGTGGGCCTATACCATCTGCCGTGCCGGTTATGCCGAGCGTCCCAAGGATAACCCTGACCGTTATGCCAAGTCCATCATGGGCGAGATCAATTCCTATGACCTCACCCGTTTTGACCGTCAGGCCAATGCCCTTGCCGCCCAGCGCGGTACTGCCGTCGGTTATATGCGTGGTCAGGGTTCTGCTGCCATGCAGCCCTCTGCTGGTTCCGGTTATGCACAGTCCGGTTCCTCGCAAGGTTCGTCTGTTGATGTTTCCAACGGCTACTGCTTCCCTGTCGCCGGTCTGAACCTCGTTATGTCTGATGGTTACGGTATTGCTCCTACGGGCTACCGTGACCATCCCCATAACGGTATTGATTTAAGAGCCAAATATCAGGATGTCTTCGCCACCGAGAACCAAGGTAAGGTTGTCGATACAGGCTATCAGAAGTCCGGCGGTAACTTTGTTGTTGTCGAGTACGACCGTGCCGATGGTGCCAAGTGGCGTGTAAGCTATTGTCACCTGAAGGACATCAATGTCAGGAAAGGTGACACGGTGGATGCCGGTAAGGTGCTTGGTGTCTCTGGTAATTCTGGTAACAGTACCGGTCCTCATCTGCATCTGACTGTCAAGCGTCAGGAGGCAGGCAGTAGTGAGTTCAAGACTGTTGACCCTCTGCGTTATCTCGCTGAGGTCTCTGTCAGGGGTAACCTTCAGGGTACCGTCCTGAAGAAAGGCACCAATAATGATCTCCTTGCCAGTCTGAAGGCTGGTGTTGACACCAGACCTACTCCTGCCGATGAGCTTCTGTTGGCTCAGCGGTCAGGTAGTCCGCAACTGCAAGGTAGCCAGTATCAGCAGGGCGCTGTCGCCATGCAGCAGCCGTTGAGTGCTGATGCCCTTGTGCAGCAGTTCGGTCAAGCTAACGATCCCTTGCAGATGCTCTCCTATATGATGCAGCAGCAGAATATCCAAGGTAGCAGCGAGGGTTTCCTGAGCGGTATGATTTCCACCCTCTTCAAGGGTGCCATGCTCCTTGCTTTACAGCTCCAGAACGGAAACGGTCAGGAGCCTGTAGATCAGGCAGAGCAGATGGCAGACACCCGTACCCCCGAACAGCAGAAGTTAGACGCCGTCCTACGACGTCGTGAGACTCCTGATGTCGAGAAGGCCCGTCAGATGGCTTCCATGTCCTTTGACGCCGAGAGTCCCGAACAGCAGCAAAATGCCGGTGTTCGTCTCGCTTAGAGAATTTTAATTCAATATATCATCTATTTTTTAATTTAATTTTCAATGTTATGATTAAGTGTGAAGTAAGCATCTGCGCTGCTATCTCGCGCAATGCAAGTGTGAAGGAAGACAAAGAGAAGAACCCCTTTGTCAGTTTCGGTGTCAAGGTTCCCATCATGGGTCGCGACAAGGAGAAGCTTGATTTGGATATCAGTGTGACCACTGATGGCGGTAAGGAGATTGCCGCTATCTATACCACTGGCCGTCGTGTTGAGATTGAGGGTGTCCTTACGATCCGTAAGAAGGACGGTAAGCTCTTCCTCAACCTCCGTGCTGCCAATGACAAGATTCATCTTGGCAAGAGCACCTATGGTGATAAGCTGGAGGGTACGATGGAGTTCCGTGGTAAGATCGGCAAGAATGGTGTCGAGGAGAAGGAGGACAAGAATAAGAAGCTTTTCAAGACCTTCTCTGCCTTCTCCCTGGATAAGAATGGTGACAAGAACGACTTTACGTGGGTTCGTTTCCTCTATTTTGATCCCAAGGAGGGTGAGGATTTCCTGCAGGCCAACACGTTTATCGAGGCCAAGGGTGATCTCCAGATGGGTGTTTTCAAGGGTGCTCTGTCCCTTGACTGCTGCCTCACGTCTGTCTCTCTGTGGGACGTTAAAAAATAGTTTTCGGCTGGTAGGGAGGGAGAAAATCTCTCTCCCTGTCATCCTTTATGTTTCACTTAAAAGTAAAGATGATGGCTACTATCAAGCAAGGCTCACAGCCTTCCGTTCCCAAGAGTAATGCTCGCCGCAGATGGCTGATGCCTTTTGGTATCGGCGGTACTCTGATTCTCGCCGGTGCGCTCACCCTTGTCAGCCCCCTGTTAGGTGCGCTCGTTGCCGCTACGCCTCTGGCTTATCTCACGGCCAATAAGGTGTTGCTTCCAGCATGGCGTTCCGTCAAGCAGCAGGCTGCCAGTCTGCTGCGTCCCGGACGTTCCAAGGTTCCTTCCGGTGACTACGGGAACCTCAAGGTCAATGACGGTGGAAAGACGGGTAACGGCATGGTCGATGCCTTGGTTGACAAGCTCCGTCATAACGGCTTGCAGGTCTCTACCGACTGGAATGCTGCCAAGGACATCTTGCAGCAGCTCCCAGAGAAGTACGAGGTTCTGAAGCGTGACGATGCCAAGGTTTATGGCTTCGTCTATCGTGGTACTGTCTTCCTGAATCCCAAGGAGACAGGCCCTGATGTTCCTATCCACGAGTACACCCATGTATGGGCAGAGGCCTTGCGCCAGCGCAATCCACAGGAGTGGCAGCGTATTGTGGAGCTGATGAAACGTGAGACTGCTATCTGGAATGAGGTTGTCAAGACCTATCCTCATCTGGAGAATGATGACCAGATAGCCGATGAGGTGCTGGCCACTTATAGTGGCCGTCATGGTGCCCAGCGTCTTGCTGAGTACTGCCAGGAAGGTGAGAAGCCCCAGCAGGTTTTCAAGAATCTCTTGGCTGCTTTGGAGCGTTTCTGGAAGGATGTCTCGCTGTTTTTCAAGCGTGACGTGCATTACAATACCGCCAGTGACCTTGCCGATCGCGTTCTGAGCGATTTCCTCACGGGTGTCAATCCTAACAAGTATATTGATGAGAATACAGTCACCCTGAATGACAGCGTGCCGTTGGCCAGTCAGGGTTCCCATATCACTAACAATAGCAATACCACTATGAACCAGCGTTTAGAAACACTTCTCTCCACCGTTCTTCCGGATAACGGTCGTATCGAGCTGCCAAGGCCTTTTGCCCTTGACCAGCGTCCCTCTGTCGGCGTTTATGATATGAATGCCAGGTATATCCTCCGTACTGACGACGGCTTCCGTTTCAGTGACGGTGACTATACCCTTCCCTTGTCCCGTCTGATGGATCATCAGGTTGGTGACTTGTGTGATGTACTGGAGGAATACCAGCGAAATGACACCTTGAAGGCCTCCGACAAGGAGAATGGCCGTGTCGATGCCGCTGTTCTTGGCATCCGTCAGCTTGTCGCCGAGCATGGCCGTATGTTGGACACCGATGTTTTCTTGCAGAACCCCGTCAATATCGGTCATGGCATGCAGGTTGTCGGTGTCAGTGTTGCTTTGAGCAACACCCGTGACGATGCCGTTATCTTGAAACATAAGGAGCGTAATGCTCTCCATTACAGCGACTACCGCTATTATGACGGTGACCTCCAGCATGGCACCAAGGTTATCAATACCCTCTCCAGCCGTCAGCTTGCCGCTGTCAGTCAGGAGCTGTTGGCCATGGCACAGCGCCATACCCTTGTGCCGGTCAACAAAGGCTATTACCATAATGGCAGTCAGATGTTCGCTGCCGTCGATGGTGCCTATCCTGACAGGATGATGACCGGTAAGCTCCGTGCCAATCCTATTGTCAGCGGTTTCTCTTCTGACAGAAAGTGCATGCTGTTGACGATGAAGGATGAAGCCGTCTATCGTGGTGTCACAGACCAGGAGCAGGCAGCCTTCAACCGTGCAGCCTATCAGGTGGCCCAGCGTCTCATCAACCGCAACTGTGCCGTCAAAGAAGGTGATGATGTCGTAGTCATTCTCGATGACTACAGCCGTGCCAACCTCGACCGCGAGGAAGAGCCTCTGAAGAATGCCGGTGGTGACGCCCTGAAGTCTTTGGAGGTTATTGCCAAGGCCATTGATAGTGATGCCGCTGTCATCCGTGAGAGTGACCATGTAGTCAAGGTTCGCTTCTCTGATGGCAATGCTGCCAACCGTTTCGCCGGTGACTATTTCCAGCGTTCACAGGTTGCCCGTTCTGCCGTTTCCCATCTCGCCCTTTTAGGTGGATGGAGTGATACGGAGAAACAGTTTGTCAAGGCTTACCTTGTGGAGCATGGCGGTGTTGACAAGCCCACCCGTGAGGCTGCTGCCGAGCGTCTTTTCAATGCCTCCGGTGTTGACGCTCTGGATGTCGCCGACACCCGTAAGGATAGTGTGAGGAATGAGCTTCAAGGTATGGCTCAGTCAATCCCTGTCGTTACCTATTATTTTGTTGAAGCCAAGGATAAGTTCAACGAGATCATGGCTGGTCAGCAGTCCACTGAGGCTGCCGACTACTTCCCCTTGCATATCGGTGCATGCGGTATCTTTGAAGAGACCACTGGTGACGGCCAGCGTGCCTTTGTCGCCTTTGACAACAGCAATGGTGACAACTGGACGGAAGACTTCAAGACGATGAAGGGTGCTGAGCTGTATGTCGGCGGTATCCTCTCAGCGGATGATATCCGTCAGCTTGAACGCCAGCAGTTTCGCACCATCGACAAGCCCTTGCTTATTGATACTATCATCCTCAGTAAGGATGATGTCTCAGGGAGTCTTGCCAAGAAGCTGCCCTTTGATGAGCAAGGAGAGCTGGAGGTTAAGATGGCCTTCTACGATGGCTATGCCGAGGAGTTGCGCCAGCGTGACGGTGTGGAGCTGTCTGATGGCGACCGCCTGAAGCTCACCTATCCCACTATCGCTGCCGTTGCTGCCAGTCAGAAGATGCAGGATGCCATCGAGGACTTCACCGACCGTCAGTGGCGTGGCAGTACTTTAGGTGAGAAAGTCTATGATATCGCCTTGAAGTATGGCAATGCGGGTAAGCTCTATGAGCGTGTCGCTGAGGTTCCAAGGGAAATCGGAGACGTGGAGCTTATCGCCCAGGATGCCCTTTATGAGCGTATCACCGATACAAGCGCTCATGTCTTTACGGGTCAGCAGAAGCAGGCCTTTACAGCCTACCAGCAGTCCTTTGGTACTGATGCCGACAAGAGTCTATACCTCTCTGAGCGTCTAATGAAAGGTATTCAGGACCGTCTGGCTTCTGCCGAGGTTCCTGAGAGCCGTGTCAACGATGCCCAGCATGAGCTGGCAGAGTTCTTCCGTGGTGTGGAGCGTGATGTACCTCAGAAGACAGAGGCTGACTTTGTGAAGCTTGCCATGCCATATCTCAATGACAGATATGAGTCAGTCTTGATTCCTGCCTCTATTCCCGTCCACGAGAACCCATCCGGCAAGTTTGCCCATCAGATCAACCAGACGCAGGGTTATACCCCGCAGAGTCTGGGTGTTCTCTTCAATGTCAAGTATTTGACCATGCAGGTGCTCTATGACCACCATCACACGATGGAGTCTGGCCATGAGTACCATACTGTCCTGGGGCTGTCTTTCGACCAGCTTACCCCCAAGGAGGTCAACAGTCTCTTTGACTCCCTCCAGGGTGACCTTGAAGAGAAGGGTAAGCTGCTTGCTGCCGGTATCACCGAGAGTGAGGATGACAACGAGGAAGTCCTCTTCGATGTTGCTTTCGACCTTCCCCATGATGAGCAGCAGCAGGAATTGGCAGACAAGCACCAGGTTGAGACTGTCGATGAAGAGAATAATATATCTTCCTTCAACGACTACGACGATGCCATCTATTTCGCTGCCGAGAATCTGGCAGCCCTACAGCAGCGTCCTGACTACGGACAGGACTTGCGCGATAAGGACAGTGTTGTAGGTATTGTCATTGAGCGTATGAGGGATTCCTCAGCCCGTGCCTTCACTCCTGAGCAGGCTCAGACTGTCAGGGATTATGTCGCCCAGAGCAATGATGTCAAGCAGCGTATGGCCGATGTCAACGACCTGTACTATTCTGCCGCATCCTCTTCTGAGACGAAGAATATTCCTGACTCATGGAAGGAGGATGTCAGGAAGGAGATGGACGATCTGGCCCTTGGCATTTTCCGTGACGAGTCACGCGGTATGCACCGTTAAATGTATATTTCATGGATTCACGAATTTATTCACAATTTAAATAGTTTAATTATGGGACGTTGGCCTAAGAGAAATGATTCGGGTGCCGGTTCACAGAACCAGGCTTCCGCGCAGGGTCAGACAGGCCGCTGGCATGGCCAGACAGGCGGTGGCACTGCTGAGGAAAAGGCTTTTGACCTTTTCGCAGAGATGATGATTAACAAGATTGAGAATGCCAAGGGTGACTGGAAGAAGCCCTGGTTTAGTACGGAGATGCCTTGGCCCAAGGCCTTGTATGGCAAGCAGTATAACGGCATGAATGCCCTGATGCTGACTTTCCTCAGTGAGGCTCGTGGCTATCAGCTTCCTATCTTCGCCACTCACGAGCGTATTTTCTCCTTGAATTTCGACAAGGATGAGAAAGGTGAGCGTGTCCCCTTGGTTGACAAGGAAAGCGGCGAGAAGCTGCCTTTCGTCCATGTGCTGAAGGGTGAGCAGTCCTTCCCTGTGTTCCTTTCCCAGACGAATATCGTCCATAAGGACACCAAGGAGAAGATCTCCTATGCCGACTATGTGAAGCTCCCTGCCGATGAGCAGGAGAATTACAAGGTCTACCATAACAACAAGGTCTATCTGGTCTTTAATGTCGATCAGACCAATTTGAAGGAGGCTCGACCTGAGATGTACCAGAAGCTCGTTGATGAGAACCTTCCCAAGAAGCCGGAGGTTGCCGAGGGTGAGAAGTTCTCTTTCGAGCCGTTAGACCAGATGGTCGAGGGCAAGCAGCCCTGGTTATGTCCAATAGAGACCAATAGCGGTCAGAAGGCCTGCTATAACAGTGGCACCAACAAGATTTCCGTTCCTGAGAAAGCCCTTTTCGAGCAGGGTGAGGAGTTCTACGGAACCCTTCTGCATGAGATGGCGCACTCTACGGGTCACGAGAGTGTCCTGAACCGTTTGAAGCCAGCCGCTTTCGGTAGTCCTGAGTACGCCCGTGAGGAGCTGGTCGCCGAGATGTCCGCTGCCCTCTCCTGTCATCGTTATGGTATTTCCAAGACACCGGACAGCCGTATTGAAGAAAATTCCGCTCTTTATCTGAAGGACTGGCTTTCTGCCCTGAAGGAGGATCCTAAGTATATCAAGACGGTGCTTAGTGATGTCCGAGCCGCTACAGGCCGTATCAATGTCATGGTTGACAATGCCTTGGAGGTCATCAATAAGGAGTCTGCCAAGCTCGACTTGCGTGATGATGATGACAACACCATCCAGTATGATGAGGATGGCAATGCCATCAATGTCGATGACGGTCATTATGCCGCCGATAAGAAGCAAGGCGAGGATGAGGGTAATGGTAAGAAGGAGGACTCCCATGAGGAGCACCGTCCCCATCGGGGCCGTTAGTCCTTTTCATGGCATCATAAAAAAAGCCATCCTATCTCTCACAGACGGGATGGTTTTTCCATTTACTAACTACTAACCATTAATGTAATCTAACCATTAAATAATAATAACTGTTTAAGTCTTATGAAAAAGTATATATTAACGTATTATTTTTCCTTAGTCCAGGAGGTCGGTGTGCATCTCAACCTCCTTGTTAAGCTGGTATTCCACGAACTGCTGAGCTGCTTTCTCGTCCTTATTCAGACCTCGTTCGCTACAGAACGATATGAAAGCATCACGGCGCTCTTCCGAATGGTGGAACACATATGTCAGATGGTCTATCTCCCCTTTGTGGAGCATTTCCTGCAGTGTTTCTTCGCTATGGTAGCCTTCCAAAACTCTCTTTTCCATACTCTTCACTTATTTAGGGGTTATACGTGCATCTGTCTCATAGCCTGTCCTGCGGCGTTCTGCTGTCCCTGGCGGCGCATCTCCGCTTGCACCTCAGGCGAGAAGTCCTTTTCTGCGACATATGTCATGCTGCCGTTGTCGTCGGTCTTCCAGCAGCCGTATATGCCGAAATTGTATTCAGGTAGCTGATCTGCCTTGGCCTCGCGCTGCCATGCTATCGCGTCGCCGTCGGCTGCCCTCAGTCCTGTGATGGCCTGCAGGTCAACACCCAGCGAGGTGATGTTGCCGCGTTCGTCAGCCAGTTGGATGATCTTACCTTTAGTGATGTCATCCGTCTGCTTGGTGCTGATGGAGAAGTCACGCTCTATCAGTCCGATGTTATGTCTGATGACCCCTACGGGTACTGACATGACTTGTGAGATGGTATCATCGTACTGAACGTAGCAGTCGCCCTTGCCTTCTATTTCTGTCACGATAACCTTGCCGCCGAGCAATGCCCGTTGCTGGTTCTCGCTGAAGGCTGACAAGTCGTGGGTTTCCCATTTCGGTGACAGTGCCACGTCTACGGTGCCGTCATCCAGGCGTACCAGTGCAATACGAGCTTCTGACATCACTTTTTCGCCGTCCTGGTTGACGGTGACGATAGGCAGTATCGGTGACTCTCTCGAAGACAGCATGCGCGTCAAGACCACCGATGGAAGGTCATCGATCATTTCCTGAGTCAGTCCGAACTGAGCCAGTTTTTCGTAGGGCATCTCACCCTCTTTGAATCTTTCAAAGCTTATCATAATACCTTGTTTTATATTTATATATTTTAAATTCACAGGCAAAGGTCGGAAAAGGTATCGAGAAAGGCAAAATTTGATAAAACTTTGTCTTGATTTAACACATTTACGATTTTTATCGTCTTAAAAGCGTTAAATCAAGAGGAAAAAACACAGAATTTTTGTGCTCTGAAATAATGGGATTATTTTTGCGGAAATCATAAGAAAAAAGAGCATGAATTATAGTAGAATTTTATCAGTTTTATGGATGACGGTCTTTTCAATGACCGTTTTCGGGGCACCCGATGGTGATGAGTCGAAGGACAAAGAGTATTGGATAAACCGCTATTCCAGCGTGAGCTATCCAGTGAAGAATCTGAATATCAGTTCCACCTTCGGCATGCGCAAGGATCCTTTCACCAAGAAGCAGGCCAACCATAACGGGTTGGACCTGAAGGCAAACTATGAGGATGTCTATTCGATGTTTGACGGTATTGTAGAAAAGGTAGGAAGTGATCCTCGTTCCGGCAATTACCTCACGATGCGCTATGGCGCATTTACCGTGAGCTATTGTCACCTCTCGAAGAAATATGTGAACCGTGGTGATACGGTGTGGGCAGGCGATCCTATTGCCGTCAGCGGCAATACCGGACGTTCTACCGGTCCCCATCTGCACTTGACCGTGAAGAAAGACGGCAAGGTGACCAATCCCCACACCTTATTATTATATATCAAGAAGGTGAAGCAGGAATGCCTTGCCGCCCTTGGTGGTGAGAAAGAGGTGTCGGAGCCATGGAGCTGTAACGACTTCATATCCCGTTATGCTGCCATGGCCATGGATCACCAGAAGCGGTATGGCATCCCGGCATCAGTCACACTTGCCCAGATGGCCTTGGAGTCGGATTGGGGCCATTCTGAACTGGCCACCAACGGAAATAACTATTTCGGTATCAAGGCCACCAGGAAATGGGTTGCAGACGGTAAGCCCTATAGCTTGCATGATGATGAGAAGCGTAATGAGAAGTTCTGTAATTACGCTACTGTCGAGGAGAGTGTTGAGCATCATTCCAAGCTGCTCACCAGCAAGCGCTATCAGCGTTTCTGCTCTTATCCGTCCACGGACTACCATAACTGGCTCAGAGGCATCATCAAGGCCGGCTATGCCAGTGCCAACAACTATGTGGCAAGTTGTGAGAAGATTATCAAAAAATACAATCTCCACAAGTATGATATTATAGCCAACAGGCTATAACGTAGGATTATTATTTATCAGCATGATATGAATACTATTATGAACAGAGATCAGATTATAAGGGAGAATTTCTGGAACCGTTTCCTTTACGGTGACGCCATTGAGCGTCAGCGTGGCGAGGTCGCCCGACTGGAGAAGCTTGTCGCTGTGTCGGAAAAGATATTGAAGAGCCTCGCAGACTGTAAGAGTCTGCTGGGCCTGCTTGCCATCCATAAGGATCTATGGGGCAGCGGTTTTCAGAATGAGAACCTTGGCCCCAATGAGTATGGAATGTTCCGGACGAAGGATATTGCCACCATGTCGCCTGAAGAGGTTTACCTTGGTAACGTTTTCGGTTTATGGACTTTCACCATTCCAGAATGGGAAGAGAAAGGTCATCAGTGGTTTGGACATAATTACTTCGGCATCCCTTCTACCACCACCAACTATGAGGTTGTCCTTAACCAGTACAAGCGTCTCTTGAAAAAGAATGTCGAAAGCATCACGATTGATGCCAGAGACTTCCTGTATAACTATTATCAGATAAACCCTAAATCCAGACAGCTATGAAAACGGTCTTGATTATTTTCGTTCTACTACTGATAGGATTTTTCTCCATCTGCAGTGCCTTTATGGAAAAAGGCGAGTATATCTCAGGGGATATGTAGTTTTGGTCTTATCGCTTTTGTTTCTATGAATAGAAACGGTATCTTAACCACCAGGGAGGAGGTTGCCGCCTCTCATGCCTCAGAGTATCTGTTCCCTACTGAGGATATGACTTTCAAGGGAACACTTGACTCCAGGAGCTGGGGTAAGAAAAACTGCCTGGTCTGTAACTTCACTGCAGAGAACGGCATGAAGGTTAAGCTGATAGCCTATTTACGCAAAGAGGCTACAGGTAACACCTATAGCCCCAAGAAATGTGCGTTCAATTTCGCCGACGAGTGGGTAGAAGGCCTGTCCTTTGTCTGCACCGTCAGGATGAACGGCAATGGCCGTCATGTGTGGGTATCAGCGGAATGACCTTATTTCAGTCCGTTGGCGTTCTTATAGTCCTCCATGTCTGCCTCACTCCGGAAGTTCAGCCCGTTATAGTAATACTGGTTACTTGACGTGCTCGGCGAGAGCATATTGTTAAGGATCCTTGCCACCAGTGCGGCATACAGTAGTTGTTCAGCCTGGAGCTGTGCTTTCTTCTGCTGGGCCTGCTTCTGTTTGAGGGCTGCTTTCTTACTGTCTTCTTTCGCTTTCCAGACATTATATTTCCTGATAAGGTCATCAAGGAATCCCCGGCCTATCCTCAGTACGGTTGATGAAGTTTCACCTGCTGTCTTCTCTTTCACGAAGAGGTCTATGATGCCTGGCATCTTCGCCTCGTAATTCTCATAAATAAGTGTCGTGATATCCTTTTTGGCCTCTCCTGAAAAGGAAAGGTCAATGTTCGTATGGTTGTTCCAGACTTCCAGCGTGATACTGTTCTCCCTAATTTCCAGTCCACAATACTCTACCGCCGGTGTCAGCTTAGAGATGTCATACTTTCCGTATTTTGTTGGTGCCTGGGCATGACAGTTGGCGACTGCCAGAACTAATGCTATCGCCATCAGATAGCGTTTAAATGTTAGTTTTTTCATATTCTGCAAATTTTTTGCAAAAATAAAAATAAATTTTTAAATAGACAAGAATAATAAAAGATTATTTATATTGTTACACCGCCTCGGCTTCTTTTTTACAGAACCAGGCATAGTGTCGCTGCATGGCCAGCCTGTCATAGACCCTGTTCTGTACAGTATTAATATGATAGAGGTTGAAAGCTGCCAGCGTATCACGCTAATGCCGCTGCACCCCAATATTATAATAGCACGTATTCAGCCAACCAGTCCGTGGACGGGGCTTATGGCACATAAATAATCAAAAATCTTCTTTTACGTATTCATATGGGCCGTACATAATTCTTACGAAATATGGGAATTTGTAGTTATCATTAGAAAGAATCTTTATCTCAAAACCAAATCCCATTTCATACGTGGTTCTGGGATTATCAATCTTCATAGGTCTTAAAAAAGGAAGAGGAGGAAGTCCTCCAACTGTCAACTCTTCATCTACCCTGTAAATTGAAGTATATTTTCGTGACAGTTTTTCTTGAAAGCTTTGTTTTGTTTGAATAGCATCATCCATACTTTTTACATCTCGAGTAAAGATAACCTGACTCAAATAACTTTTATCTCTTTCATGCTGAAAGAAAAAAATAACATTATCAAAAAACTCTCCGCTGTACGTTATTCCTTTATATAATATACTATTATTAGTAGAGTAAGTCGAATGACCGAATTTCTTTTCAAGAGCATTATGGGACTCTTCGAAGGAGCTTCCGAAGGTGATTCCGCATATATTATTAACAGAATTACTTAGACAGGCTTTATACACAACAGCTCCTAAAAAATTCTCATCACCTTCCCAAATGGTATCACCTTCTTGGATAATATACCTAAGACTATCGATCTGGGGGAGAGAATTTAAGGTATTTCCAACTGCAAAAATTTGTCCGAAAGTCATTTCATCAGACATTTTCTGTCCCATCACTGCCACTGGCAGCATCAGTAGGATAAATAAAACTATCTTCTTCATAACTATACTTATTTTTTATTTTCAGTAAATATTTATTATATTAGAATAGACTGGCTATTTATTTTTTCCGATAGCATTGTAAAAAATGGGCATAAGAGTAAATATCTTCTGCTGTAAAAAAGGAGATCTACTTATATTATTTAATTGTTTTTTTTCAAGTTCAATCTCAATAGGCTGAGCTAATTTTCGTGCATGCTCCAAATCGTTAATCATATCTGATACAATCGACTTACACCTCGTTGGACTTTTTAAAGCGGCTTCTGAAAGCGCATCATCCAATGACAAGATTAAGCCGGACATATTCATATAAGGAGCCAATAATACTGCGCCCATTTCACCCGATAGTATAGTATTCCCGGAAACCCAACACTCTCTTTCTAATCTTTCTAAACATTTATTTATTGATGAAAGAATGGCTTTTTTATATGGAGTTACACCGAGGTCTTTAACTCTGTTTTTAAGCGCCTGAAATTTCTCTTGTTCTATTTGATCCTTATATTCTTCTGCAAGTTTATCTGCAAGAACTTTTGCATCAGAAGGATTCTGGCACTTATACACTTCTTCCCATTGATTCTTATTCAATTTATATTGAGAAAACCAGTTTCCTTTTACCTTGCTGCCGTCTGCAAAAAATGTTGTACCGTCAACAAAGAACGGTCCTACTTCTGTAGACATGTCACCTTCAAAACGATCTCCATTTGGATATTTAAACACGCCCTTACTGGGACTTGAAAAAATCGTATCAACATCACCTTGTTTCTTAGCGGTTTTAACCGTAGTCTTTACAGAGCCTTCAAAATATCTTCCATTCCTATATGTCAACTTGACAAAGAAACAATTTTTGCAAACCTTGACTAAATCCCAGTAGTCGGATAATGTTTTATCATCCTTAACATATAACACTTCTTTTAACATAAGTGGATTGATATTATCATCCTCCTGGGTATATACAATATTTCCGTTCTCACGATGAACGGTTATTGTCTTTGGGCCTGTATTTCCTCCTGTTATTTGACCATACATCTTTTGGAAATTGATATAGCCATCTTCCATTGGAGTTGGTTTAACGCTTCCTTTATACATCATTCCTCCTTCCCAATATATCGTAACATCGTCTTTTACTTGAAGGAGTATTTGATAGATATCAAAAGAGTCATCATCATTGAGCTTGATATTGGGAATTACAGCAGATAAGAAAGAATATCCTCTGCCTCCGGTTTTTCCATCAACATATACAGAAGTCTTTTCTCCTATTTTCACAATAGTAGGACATTTCATATAAAATCCTTCCAAGAATGACACACCCGAACTTTTAATCCTCAAAGCACCCGCTTTCTTAGGCTTATATTTCATAGTGTAATCATTCATATTATAAACAAAGAAGGTTCCGTGAATCTTATTTGTTCCAGTCGGTGTCTTGATATATTTGGTGCCGGTGACCATCAACCTTTCAGATTGATATGACACTACACCTTCCAAAAGAAGATTAGAAACAAGTGTTTTTGTTTCGTAAAACTTAACCATTGTTCCTTCACGTAATTTTCCTTTGGTCACAATACCATTGATTAAGTAATGCTGAGCAGAAAAGTCTATTGACTTGGGATTTTTTTTAGTCAAAGCAGATGAAGACTTAGCTGCAGACTCCCATCTGTTGACTTCTTTTTTAATATCGGCAAAATCGTTTTGCGAGTAAGCTGACAAGCATGTGCCAATCAGAAAATAAAATAAAACTATCTTCTTCATAACTGTAAACATTAAGTTACCTAATTACCACATTTTTAAAATTTCTTCCGGTGCGCCCAAAGGAGGAAGCTCATCTAAACAATTAAGATCCTCTTTTACATTTTTATATCCGTCTATATTCAGACTTTTTACATCCGAAATATTTCCCCATAGCAATATAACTTCATAATCCTTCATAAACATGATTGCTCTATTATTCTTATCTATAGAATACACAGCAGCCCCGTCGTTCTCCTTTTCCAGCTTGCCGTATTTTCCAAATTTTTTCTTAAGACTGTCAAGGAGTAAATGAAGTTTACCTCTCATTCTGCATGAATTTGGGAACCTAACATAGAAAGCTTTTGCCGAATAGTCGTTGAAAACATATCCATTGGGAATCTCTTCCACCGTAGCATATCGGTTTCCCCAAAAACCATAGGAATATTCTGTAACTGTACGGTATATTAAACGACTCATCTCACCAGGAAAAACAATTCCAATTAATATGGGGGCTTCTAACAGCCATACCCTATAGCTTACATCAGAAGTGTTATAATAATGCTTCGGATCATCAAGAGGTTTATTCCTAACCATTCTTCCCTCCCAATTTTTTACGTCTTTTTTAACGGCATCACGAACAGTTGATTTAAAGGATAATCCATCGATGCCATCTTTACTAAGCTGAAGTTTCGATAAAAATTCATCAAAGTCTATATGATCTTTTCTTATACAATAATCACCGATATTCAACGGATTAATATTTACTATATCTGGTAAGCCTTCAAGAGACTTTCCGTTAGTATCAATAATAGACCATATATTGCCATATGTTTTTACAAAGGCTCTTTTTCCATTGATTTCTGAGAAAGGAATAAACTCTTCATATTTGTCTTCTCCTATTTGATTATCGTGATCATCAATAATCTTTTTGATGAAGGTTCTGTCATAATAAGAAGTTTCAGAGTCCTTTGATGTTAAAATTCCGGCAAAAAGTCTGTTTTGTATATCGAAACTAAGGTGGTCATATTTGGCGCGGATCAGGACGTTACTCTTTAGATCCATGACTCCATAACCTTCGCCGTTGGAATATATAAATCTGTCGCCATCAATTTCAGAGATATACTTTATCTTCTCTTGGGGCTTGACTACAAACTCTCCTTTGTCGTTTATTAAACCATAACACACATTACCATTTATATTAACGGCAACACGAAGCAGACCGTCTTTGTAATAGGGACTTTCGTGAAAATAGCAATATTTCTCTGTGCTGAGCTGGAAAAGAAGCTCGCCTTTTGTATTAAGAACGTCATATTTTAATACACGTTCTGCTTCCGGCTTATCCAGTTCTTTCCTATACTTATCGTGTATGCCGATGAATTTGCCGTCACTGCAGTGGTTGAGTTCTGCATACACCGGTTTGATGATCTCATTAAAATCCTCGTCAATAGCTCCATAAAGACTGTCTGTCATATAGACAGCATAGCCTTCCTCAAACTGATCCAAATAATCCACTTGACGATTATTTATCTTATCCAGAATCTTTAAATCATTACCTTGTCGGTCAATGACCTTAATATAACCATTACGTTCTGCGACAATCGCTCTACCATTCTTAAAGCATGTAGCCATAACATACTCACTACCCACCTTTACCGGCTTGGCTTCACAGGTATATATTTCCCAAAGATCTGAAGAATTTTTTACCATAAACCGTCCTTCTTTGGCAACAGTAGGCTCATTCCTAAATTCTTCAGAAAAAAGAATTTTTCCATCAGGAGAAATCATTCCCCATAGTCCACCTTTTGATTCCTGAAAAGGTATATATTCTACATTGCTATCATTATCTTCTTTGCTACAAGAGGATAATAACACCAGGAAACTAAAAAAAAATAATACTATCTTCTTCATAATTACATGTTTTATTTGTTGTTCTTATTATTATTCTTATTATTGTTATTGTTATTCGGGTTCTGTCTGTTCTCCGTCTTACCATCCTCGTTGACAAACTGTTTCTCGATCTCCGCTATCATCTCCTCCACGTCCTTGGTAACGCGGTTATACACTTCATATAGCTTGCGGTCGCGGTTTTCCTTTGACCCGAAGTTATAGAATGTAGGCAGCGGGAATCTCTTATAGTCCTCTTCCTCTGCCTTGATTTCTGCCATGTCGAAGTTCGTCTTGCAGAAGAATTTCGATGTCTGGAACTCCTCGGACTCCTGGATGTTCATCGATTCATCGTATTTGATGCGTTTCTTCATGTAGAGCATCTTGAAGATGAAGTTCAGGAAGTCGACGGTCTTCTTATGGAAGAAGCTGGTGTTGGTCTTTGTCGGTGTAAAGTCTCTGGCCACCTGTCCGCATATCCATCCTGAAGGCATGTCCGATATCTTGGATGCCTGTACCATCGAGTCCATGTTCTCATTCAGGTTGATGCTGGTGCGGTCGCGGTCGATGGTGACGCCCTTTTTGAGTTGCACCGTTTTGCCGAAGATGTCATTTGACAGCCATTCCAGCGTCTCTTTTGAGCGTGCTGAGCCAGACACCACGTTACCGATGGTCGTGATGATTTTCTGCATGCCCACCTTGCCGTAGTCTGCCTCCAGCTGTGGAAGTTCCTGGAAGCCGAGGATAACCGCTACCTTGTTTGAACGTGCCGTACCTATCAGGCGGTCAATCTTGTGGAAGTACAGTGTCGGCACCTCATCCACGCAGATGTCTACGGGGATGTTCTTACCCTGTCCGCTGTTGACGCGAGTCACCAGACGGTTCAGGATCATGGCGTTCAGGGCACCGTTGATAGACTCCTTTTCCGGGTCGTTGGCAATGAGCAGGTAGGATGGATGCTGTGGGTCTGATACTTTCAGGTCGAAGTCATCCCCGTCCTTATGGAATACCCAGTAGGCCTCTTTCGTTGCCAGACGGGAGATCTGTACGCGCAGGGTACCTATCATACCTTCCAACTGTTCCATGGCCTTGTTATGGAATGCCGTCATGAACGGTCCCAGCAGTGGCAGACATTCCGGGTCGGTTTCCAGCACCTGAAATATCGTGTTATAGTCCTTATTGAGGAATGACAGCACGTGTGGCATGTCCGAGTACTTACCCAGCCAGTAGGCAGGCTCTTCCGGAATGGTATGCTCTTTGTCGGCGTATGCCCGTCCAGACAGCTTGGCGTGTCCTGTATCCTTGTCTATGTAATAGTCAGGAAACAGTTCTGTGCCGTCGGCCCTGTATGGCATGCGTTTATAGTTCACGAAGAAGAATATACATGCTGCCAGGAAGTTCACGGCTGATGTCTGGAAGAACTGGTCAGAGCCGCCACCTCCCTCTTTCTTACCTTTCTGCAGTGACTCTACCAGCGTCTCTGCCGTTTCCTGTGCGGCGGCCAGTGAGTCGATGTACTTATGTTGGATAGGGTTGACGCGACGGGAGTATTCCACATCCACGAAGTTGATGATGTTGAACTTACACCCCGGAGGTGTCTTTCCCAGTTTCTTGTTTTTGCGGTAGTGGTAGTATAGCTTAGTTGCCAGTGTTGGGAACTTGTAGTCATATACCACCATGGAGAATCCTTTCGCCGAGTGCTGACGGATGAACGGCTCTATCACCGAGAATGTCTTACCTGAACCAGGTGTACCCACTACGAAGGTGCCACGGAACGGGTTGGTGATGTTGATCCAGCCATGACGGAACTTCTTCTTATAGTAGTACCGCATAGGGATGTTCACCGAGTATTTGTCTGCCTTGTATTCCTCACATTGCTCAAACGACTCGTTCTCCAGGTTGAAGCGGTCTTTCAGCATGCCGTCCTTCAGGTATTTCGAGACGTTATCCAGTGCGATATGTATCGCCACCGTGCCGATGATGGATGTGACGGCATACAGCCAGATGTGCAGCGGGAACCCAGCCATCGGCATTCTCATCAGGTCTGTCAGGAACAGCCATACAGACAGGATGATCAGTGTGACGCCTATCCCGATGGGGATAAGCACCATTTTCCGTGCGTCATACTCTATCTGTTTCTTGTTCTTGGTACCGATGCAGCAGACGATGACCAGCAGCAGCGTTGTGAGCTTGCTGTATGGCATGTGTCCTGGCTGGTATATCATCCAGCGTCCTATGCGCTCGTGTATCTCCACCAGCCAGTTTCCCACCGGCTCCAGCATCTGTGGTGATACCGCATACTCGAAGAACTCCACCACCACTGATATGTATATGAAGATGCGGAGGGTGGTATATAGGCCCTGTAGTTGTTTTGACTCTTCCATATTCCTGATTGTTTTTTAAGCGTGAAGGATCCTTACTTCCATTAGCGGTGTGCGCTCGCCTACATAGCGGCGACGTGTCAATGGAGCCTTTTCTATCGTGGTACGGTGTGCCTGGTAGCTGATGGGCTTGCAGCGCCAAGTAGCTGCTGCAAGTTCCTTGCCACCGTTACCCTCCTTCACGTTCTGGTTGATGACGGCAACGATGTTGTTGACATCCTCCTGGTTTATCCGGTCTGAGGTGATGATAGCCATCCCCTCTGCTTTCTCCCCTACTTCGATGTAGCGTCCACCGATGACGGTGTCCAGTCTTTTGCGTAAGGCCGTCAGCCTTTTCTGTTCCTCTGATTGTCTCATAGCTTATATCTGATTTAATGCCTATCGCCATGCCCCTTTCCAGCGCAGGCGGCAGCGTTCGATGATTTCTCTCCTTGACTTGGGTTTGTAATGTTTGTCCACGATCTCGTTCCATACGTCCAGGAATGTCGTGTATTTGATGAGCAGTGCCATCCTTCTGAGCTGGTAGTTGGTCTTCTTCAGCTTCGGGCGCATGCCGAAAATGATCTTGATACGTTCTTTCTCTGTCATCTTCGCATGAGCGAAGCATACCTTATGGATGTCCTTAGCGATATCCAGGCTGGTCATCACCAGGTCTGTATATATCTTGTTGCGCTTCGATGAGAAGGCTACTGCCAGCGCGTTTGCCGGTGCGTCGCTCACGACGCTGTTCAGCTCCTTGATGTTCTTGGCCACCTCCGTTATCTCGTAGTAGATGCCGTACACCTCTGCAGCTATCTGTATCACCTCATTGAACTGGTCCAGGTATTCGTTGAACTCACGTTGGAAGTCCGTTGTCGCCGACACCTCCTCCTCCATGAAGATGTGCATGCCCGACATCACCAGCTGTGCCCGCTGCTGGGCGTTCAGTGCCTTCTTCGACTGTTCGGTAAACATCAGAACGGTCGCTGCGCGTGTCGGGTCGGTGTATGGTATTTGACCATACATCCTGCCTGCCATGAGGCATCCTACGAGTATAAGGATATATATTCTTTTCATTTTCTGACGTTGTTAGTTGAGGTTCTTATATCCTGTCTGGGCACGTACCCACCGTTTGTAGGCCTCACGTGCTATCTCGCCGTGGTCGCGCTCTATCATTCCTGCCGTTGCCTTGTTCCAGACATCGGTCAGCGTATAGTAGGAAATGCTCAGGGCCAGCTTGCGAAGCTTGTAGTTGAAGTCCTTCATAGTGTCGTTTACCTGCCAGAGTATTTCCGTGCGCTCCGCGCCTGTCAGCATGTTTGCCTTGCCGCCGATGGCCAGCGTGTTCCGAAGGATGTTATACACCTTGATCAGTTCCGAGGCTGTCTCTGCGTAAAGGTTGTTCATCGACATGGTGGCTACTACGCCCTGTGGGTTATTGCCGACGGCATGGATGATTTCGTACAGATGACGGAGCGTGATAACACCCTCAGCATAGAGCGTTGTCGCTGCCTTCAGGCCTTCGGCATAGCCGGAAGCGGTCTTCAGGTACGAGTTGTACTTGGACTCCCAGCTCTTGATGGAAGCATATTCCGCGCCGATGGCACTCTCCAGGAGTGCCGTCTTCGTCATGGCCGTCGTCTGTTTCGACACCGAGTTATTGATCAGCTCGCCACCGCCACCGATGGCTACCACCTGTGTGCCGTTCACCTCTACGGCCTGTCCGCTGGCTTGCAGCGTTGCTGTCGTCATGAGGCCCATGACGAGGCACTTACATACGGTTCGTAATCTCATGGATGTGCTTCATTTGTTTGTTATACTCTACTCTCAGGCGTATCTCTTGAACGACCTCTTCCTCTTCCTCCACGCCTATGATGTCGAGGTTAGGCAGGTTCCGGTCGCCGGACATGATGGTAATGGTCTTCAGTCCCGTGAGCTGCTGCAACAGCGATCGGTGCTGCTGGTAGTCTACGACACGGTAAAGCTCCATATAGTCTGTCTGGTGTACCACGACACCATGCAGATAGATAATCTGCTCACCTGTCACGACATACTCTATCCTTGACAGTGAGATAATCTGATAGAAGAGGTATGCAGCCACCACCATAGCCAGGAAAAGCAGTATTCCGTGGAATATGAAACTCGTCATGAAATATGCTATCGTCAGGGCGATACATAGTACCACCCATAGCAGCTGATTGATGATGAGCTGCCTGAAGCATGGCTTGATGGATATTTTATCGAATGGTGTCTGCATAGACTTCTCTATTGTTTGATATAGTTATCGGGACATGCCGACATTACGGCTCTGTTCCGTTGTATTCTCCTGTGACATGCTCTCGAAGGCGGCTGCTGCCAGTACTGCGGCATTCTCCCTGCCTTGGGTCTGCTGTTTCCCCTGGTTCTCCGTTGCCGAGGCATATACCTCCGGCTTCGGGATATTATACAGTGACTCGTTGGCTGTCGTGAGCATTCTCTGCCTGGTGGCGGCATCCTGTCCCTTGATGTCGGCGCTGGGCATCAGCTTTTGCAGGAAGTTGATTTTCTGCCGGTCATCCAGTGCCAGCATCCTGTCATGTTCCTGCTGGGTCATCTTCCCGTTGTAGGCCTTGCCGTCCAGGACTACCGTCACGCGGTATGACTGGTCTTCCTGCGGCTTGATGGTTACCTTGCCTTCTGCGGCTGCCAGCCGTGCCTTTTCGCCGTAGTACTGTGCCTCGATGGCATGATACTCTTTTTTCAGGTCTCTTATTTGGGTCACGTTCTGGTCAGCCTGCGAGTAGTCTTCTTTTCCTGTCAGTCCGATACGGGCATACAGGATTTCATTTTCCAGGCTCAGTCTGTTGATCCTGTTCTGCAGGCGGTCCATCTGCTGCATCTCCGGGTCTGATTCCCTGTCAATGGGAATAGTCCCTTGGCGGTAGTATTCACCCTCCATGGCTTGCAGCAGGACACTTTCCCTTTCATAGTCCTTGGCTTTCGCCGTATAGACATCCTGTGGAACACTCCCTTTACTGATTTCTTCCGACATGTCCATGATGCCCAACTCCTTCTGTAGTCTTTCTACAGTCAGTTGCTGCTTCGCCATCTCCTGGGCCGTCGGTGCCTTTATCTCAAAGGGAACCAGCCCTGCCAGAAGAGTTTCTTTCGTTTGTGTTGTCTTCTTTGCCATAGTATATGAAGTGTTAGGTGAATACGATACGGTTAGATGCCTCGGCCTATGCCACCCTCCTGACGGACTTCCCGTTGCATGTCAGCCTCGAAGGTCGCTGCCGCCACTTCTGCCGGGTGTACCACGCCAGGCTTGAAGTAGTGACCGCCTCCCATGTGTGACTCATACATCTCCGGTCTTGGACGATGGGCTATGTCATCAATCATCAGGGCAGCGTTTCCGACTGTCACCACTGCTGCGAGGATGGCTGCTCCGATGTTCACGCCCTGTCCCGGACGTGTCTTGATGTCCACCTCGTCGAATATCTTCGCGAACAGCTTCATGCGCTGCATGTCATCCACTGCCATGAAGCGGTCGAAGTCTTTCTGGCTGATCTCGTGGGAGATGGCTTTGCCGTCGATGACTGCCGTCATCTTGTATTTTCCCTCTTGCTGAGGGTCTTTCTCTACGGTGATGTCGCCCACTTCCACCTCACGACCATGTTTTCCTTCGCGGTAGAAGCCTTTCTTCTCGTTCAGGGCCTGTAAGTCCTGTCCGCTCACGCTGTTGGAACGGGCATTCTCTATCGCCAGTTGTTCGCCGGTGACATATACCTTCTCATCCGCTACGCGCTGGGCGACACCCTCATCAAGGTTGAAGAGCTTGCTGAAGAATGCCAGCTGGTCAGCTTTTCCCATGGTGTTGAAGTCCGCATATTCCAGGCGGCTTATCTCCTTGGTGACCAGCTCGCCATTAACTCTGGCTGTCAGGACGTACTTGTCCTGTAAGTCCACGAGACAACCTTTGCCTGCCTCCTGTTGCTGTTCAGGTGTCAGGCGTTCCAGCAGCTCGTTTGTAGTGTAGGCTGCGAGGTTGCTCACCTCCCACTTCCCTTCTGGCTCCGTGCCTGAACCCCAAGGTAGCGTCAGTTTGTTGAACTGGTCGCTGTTCTGTGCGAAGTGAAGTATTTCGCTGTCGCTCAGCTCCTTGTTGCGGAACTCTCCTGTCAGGACGCTGGGGCCTCTCATGTAGCCGTTCTGGGCGTACATGTCATCTCCTCCCCTGCCGTCGCCTCGGTGGATTTCCACTTCGTCGAACTTCTTGTCGAACAGCTTCAGTCGGTGTTCGTCATCCATGGCCAGGAACTTATTGTAATCCTTCTCTGTGATGCCGTGTGTTATTTTCTCGCCGTTGATACGGGCAGACATGATGTAGTTGCCACCCCGTGTCTGTTCCACTCGGATTTCCCCTACGACGGCCTCACGTCCACCATCGACGCTGTTGAAGAAGGCCTTGCCAGGCAGCAGGGTTGCAATCTGTCTGCCGCTGATGGCATTGGGATCCTGTTTGATTCGCGCCTCTTCTGCGTTGATGCGGGCCATTTCCTGACGTCGTGCCTCTTCGTAGCGTTTGCTCTGCTCGGCGATTTCCTTCTGCTCAGCCAGCAAGCGTTCCTGTTCGAGATAGGGTGTCTCGTATTTCTGGTAGGCTTCGCCGTCCTTACGAAGGCCGATGCCTATCATGTCCTTGCTTTCCAGCATGTCGCGTGTGATGCCCTGCTCGAAGTCCAGGAACTCCTTGGTGATCTTGTCATTGATGATGCCAAGGCGTGTCTCTATCGATACACCGTCCTTGCCTGTTGCCTGTGCTGCTGTCAGTTGGCGAACCTCCTCATCCGTCAGGCTATACTTATAGTCACGGTGGTTGGCTGATGACTGGATAGTCAGTGTTTTGTTGGCAGCATCTACGACGATGCCGTGTGATGACAACACCTCCTGGAATTTAGCATTGGTGAAGTAGATGTCTGCCGTGATGGTGTCTGACAAAGGTTTCGCCTGTCCTGTGGGTCGCGGCTCCGACTGTAGCAGTTTTATTTTCGGGTCGGCATTCACGATGTCGATGACATCCTGTGAGGCCTCCTTACGGTCTCCTTTATAGTAGAAGCCGTATGCTCCTGAGCGCATCTCTCCTGGCTTGATCCTGCCGTCGGGTCTTTCTGCCACCATTGGGCCACCGGCGCGGAATACGCGGTCGTTGATTCTTCTGAGGTGCCAGCCGTCCTGATGACGCGGTCCCCATCCGAGGAAGTCCCCGAACCAGCCAAGACCATGGCGGTGTGGCGGTCTGAACATCGGAATGCCTACGCCGCCTCTGTAGCCATACTCGCCGACACCGATACGGTAGCCGTGCAGTCCCATGGCTACACGTCCGCTGGCGTTGCGTGCTGTCACGAATCCCTGCGGGATGTCAAAGTCCTTGCGGACGATGGACACAAATGTGTTGTATGCCTTTTTGTTGTGGTAGTTGGAACCCCAGTTCATCAGGTCATCTACCTGACGGTTGCTGAGCTTATAGTTGAGGACAGGAGAGTCATGTCCCATGACTATCAGTTCCGGCTCACCGAACTTGTTCAGTGAGATATGAGCCTGCATGCCGTTCCTTCTGAGGATATCCTGCAAGCCAGGCGAGACATCCAAAGCCCTTGGGTTAGTGAATTTACGTATAGCCATATTCTTTTATTTTCTTATTTTCGTATTACTAATAATATTTATTTCCTGCTGCCGAGTATTCTCAGCAGGTAGATGAAGAGGTTGATGAAGTCCAGATACAGCGACAGGGCACCCAGCAGTGCCAGTTTCTGGTAGTCCTCGCTTTCCTCTTCCGCTTCCATGAGCATCATCTTTATTTTCTGTGTGTCGTATGCCGTAAGGCCTACGAAGACGATGACGCCGATGTAGCTCAGTACCAGCATTAGTGTTCCGCTGTGCAGGAAGAGGTTGACGATGGTCGCCAGTATCAGGCCTATCAAGGCCATCCAGAGCAGCTTGCCCATTGTGGACAGGTCTGCTGCCGTGGTATATCCCCATAGCGACATGATACCGAATGTTCCTGCCGTTATCAGGAACACCGTCGCTATAGACGCTTCTGTATATGCCAGCAGAATGACAGACATCGTGATGCCGTTTATGGCGGCATAGATGACAAACAGCAATGTCGCATGCGTCAGTGTCAGCCTATCGAGTGCTGCGGATATACAGACTACCAGTAGCACCTCCGTTATGAGCAGCCCGAAGAACAGGATCCTGTTCGTGATGATGGTGCTGGCCATTACCGGTGTGGCTGCCGTCAGGTATGCCACCCCTGCGGTGATGAGCAGTGCGAATGCCATCCACAGGTACACTTTTCGCATGAGTGCAGGAAAGGCCTCCGAGAGCTGGATGCTCTCAGAAGCCCTGCTATTGTTGTTGTTATTGTCTACTGTCATATACCTATATTATTTAAAGTATAGCAATATGCACGTGTTTCTGTTGCCGTGCATCGGTATGTAGGAGTTGATACCGCCACGGTATTGCAGTTCCATGCGGTCTTCCGGTACTCCTTGTTTCTTCAGCAGGTCGGCGATATACTGTGCACGTTTCTGTGATAGTTTCTCGTTGGTATATGCTGAGCCGGTCTGCGAGTCGGCGGCACCTACCACCCTTGCTGAGAGGCCATAGCGTTTGATGACGCTGGCTATCTCGCGGACGTTGATGATCTGAGCCTTCTCGTTCAGGTCTGTCGTGCCGAGACGGAAGAAGAAGAACACCGGTGTTCCTACGAATATCTTGCCGTCCTTCATCAGACGGAAGTATTCCCTTGGATCCAGTTTCGTGGTGTCTGCAGCGTTCCATGCTGCCGGTTCATACACCTTGTCTGTCTGTGCCAGGCGTGGATGTATGCCGTCATCCTCATTCCAGTTCTTGCCGCGAAGTCTTGCGCGAAGGGAGTTAAGGCCCGAATAGTTATTCTTCGGGTATTTCTTCACCTCAACCTCCGGGATGCTCAGGTCGTACTTATCCAGAAGGCCTTCAATCTCCAGAATCTTGCGCATCTCTGCCAATGAGGCAGCATCCTTCGCTTTCTGGACGTTCATCTTATGGATCTTGTTGTTGGCATTCTCCAGCTGGCTCATGAGCTGGTCGTTCTGGAATATGTACGGCTTCGGGTCAACGACACGCTTCCAGCCGTTCTTGCCGATGGTGTATGTCAGACCGATGCTTGCCTGTGCCAGGTTATCGCCGAAGACCTTGTTCTCACCCCAGCCGTCGAAAGCCTTCGATGTGAAGGTGTTGCTGATTTCACCCGTGAGGTGCAGGCGGTCTGTCAGGCGGTAGCGTCCTGCTATGCCCAGTGTCATACCGAAAGGTTTGGCACCGTTATAGCTGTTATGTACCAGGCCAATGCCGATATAGGGTATCAGGTCCCATTTGTTCAGCATCTCATAGTCCTCGCGCATGGCGTTCGTGATGTTATACATCAGGTCTGCGTGGAGATTCTGGTATTTCCGTGCCTCCATAAAGGCGTCAGTCAGTTGGAAGCCCTGGAAAGATGCCCGGACGGCCACCGTCGGGGTGATCCATTTTCCTGCTGAGATATTCAGCAAGGGCTTCGTGCGGTCAAAGAAGTCACCGTGTCCTACTGGCTTTCCGAGGAATGCCGACATACCGCCTTGTACGGTGACGAACCAGTTGGCATCCCATCCTCCGTTAGAATATACGTTGTCGAGGTATGTCACTGTCACAGGCACGATTTCTTCCTGCATGAATTGTTCCGGCTGCTCATCATCATTGATGGGAGCTGCCATGGTCTGCCCTGTGAGGGCTACGGCCATCATGAATAACATAATTTTCTTCATAGATTCTCTTATTGTACAATAAATCTGCTGCGAATTTACCTATTATATAATACACGCGGAAAAATAATCAAAACTTTGTCTTGATTTAACACATTTACGATTTTTCCGAGTACTTTTCATTTATTTTTGCCAAAGAAAAAAAGTATTTTCAACCTCGTTCTTATAGTGAATGAATACGCATTGTGTTCAGAACCATTGTTATCAAATTTAACCTTGATATTGTTGACAATGAGTTGTCATTGTCATCCTCTTCATCATCCTGGTTCTTCTCTTCTTCTAACAGTTTCTTGCCAGTGACAAACTGGATGACATGTTTAAGGATTTTGACGACAATGGCCAGCAGAACCAAACCTGTCAGTACTGCTGCCGTTATCAATAGTCCTGTCATCAATATTTCCATTATTCAGGCTCTTGAACGTCTTCCACACATTCCACGCCGTCCCCGTTACTCAGGAACTCGTTCATGTCCTGTGTGACGGTCTCTTCGATATTCTCACGTATCTTCTCCTCGTTGAAGGTGAACACCTTTCCGAGAATACCGATGGAGACGGCTTCCTCCTCGCCGTTCTCGTCGGTGATGCTGCCGACGTTGAATATCCAGAAGTCCGTCAGGTCAATCTTGCCGTTCTGGACCTTCTCCAGGGCCTTCGGTACCACCGTCGTAGAGATATAGTCCGCAAGGTCGCGGCTCTCTGCCGGTATCTCGATACGGTTCTCGAAGATGTCATCTACGACGTGTTCCACGACGTCCGTCACTGCGTTGGCATGCTGGAGCTGTGACGGGCGTGTATTCTTCATTGCGCTGTACATGACCAGTGCAACGGCCAGGTACACTACAGACAATGCCACTGACTTGGCTGTTCCTTTCACTATTTTCATAACGTTTCCTTATTTGATGTTCGACATTTTCTTCTATCTTTATTCCTCCAGCATCGGTCTGATGGTGTAGGCTGCCGATCTGGGGCTTGCCCCCATGACGAAGGAGCCGTCCGTGAAGGTGATGAACGGACTCTGGCGTTGGTTAGTGAAGTTCGATGACCAGTAATCTCCTTTCGTCCCGAAGTACCATACGCTGCCTACCACATGCTCACGCAGGCCGGATGCAGGGAAGAATATCTCTGTCTTTCCCATCTTCCAGAGCTGTCCTTTCTGCTCCTTTTTCCATTCATGCTCTCCGTTCTCTGCTATGAAGCGGAAGAAAGCCTCTGTTGGTACACAGTAGCCTGGAGGGCATGGGTCGTAGACGGTCTTGACCGTCTTCACTCCGTGCTGTTCACCGACTGCCGTCAGCTTGGCATTCCAGAGGTTATATTGTCCGGCTCCGTATGGGCCGGGATAGCCGTCTTCCGTGTCGGTGAAATGTACGGTCGGATAGAGTATCGTCGCCTCCATGCTCTTGGCTGATGAATAGAAGTTCGAGACGGTATCGCCCTTCTCGTCGTATGCCATTCGAGGCTTCTTGCCGTCCGCTGTCGACGGAATCTCAGGATCCTTCCTACCCCATTGGTAATAGGTGCAGAAGGCATAGCCTACCGGTTTGCCGTCGTTGCGTCCTTTCTGGGTGACGGTTATCGTCTGTTCCCTGCCAGCACCCTCATCCTGCCTGATACGGATGGAGAGGGTGCGGCTGTTACCGCCCTGTCCCAACTGTTGGCCGTCTATCGTCCATCCGAGGTTGACGGGCGCAATTGAGAAGGTTTCTTCCAGCGACCCGACTACCAGAGGCTCATCCAAGGTCTCGTTGGTGAGCCATAGGTGCCATGACCAGCAAACGGTGTCGTTTGCCATTGCCGCTATGACGGCATTCCCTGTCATGGCCGTGTCGGGTACGGAGAATGTCAGGTAGTCATCCTTGACGGTTGCCCCAGCTATCATGCTTGGCGAGTCTTGCCAGAGTACCTTGGCATTGTCGGGGTTCACTCCGTTTTCTTTAAGCCAAGGTCTTTTGATTCCCTCGCCGAGATGGTTCTGGAACGGTGTCAGGAAGATGGCGCTATTGGCGCCTTCCGGTCGGTATGCCACCTTGTTGTCTACGCCGTTCCTGATGGCATTGCCATAGACCAGAGGCAGGCGGTACGTCCCTGGCGAATTGACGATATAGCAGTTCGCCGTGTTCATCGGTGCCGTGCCGCCCTTTGTCGATAGGTCATAGTCGATGACACTGTCAGCCTTCAGGGGCTGTTGCCGTAGGATGATGTCTACCGGCATCGGCTTAGTGCTGCCTTGTCCTGAGTAACGCTCTATCACCGCCCATAGCGGAGCGTCTTTCTGCCAGGTCATCCCGTTGTCGGTAGAGAACTCCATCGTCCAAGGTACGGCTGTCAGGGTACTGTCCTTTCCGATACGGTAGGATGCTATGTTGATGTGGCTTGTGCCACCTTGTATCGGAAACTCCCCGACCTGTCCGACTCTCAGGACGTATGTCTGTCCTGCCTTGCTGTTGTCTGTCGCCATCAGGTCATGGGCTGATGATATGTCGTTTCCTCCCGTGCATTGTTGCACGATGATGAATACCAGAAAAAGGCACAGCAGCATGCCGGCTGCCAGCAGGCATTTTCTCTTGTCGAAATGAAAATTTGTCTTCATAATATTTTACATTTGTTTTATTTGGGGAACATTTCATCCATCTGTCCCTTGATGCTCTGCTGCAGGTCTTTTATCGAGCTGATGCGACCGTCCAGGCTCTTGATGTAGTCTTCAAAATCCTGTCGGCTCTCTGCGATAAAATAGCCCCTGCCTGTTGCCATCAGTCCACGTATCAGATGCTTGGTACGGATGTAATGCAGTATCTTTCTCAGTCTTGCTGGATTGATAGCATAGTCGTTCAGATACAGGTGGATGATTTTCTTGTTGGTGATGGCTTTCTTTTTGCCGATGCACCCCTGTAGCACTTCCACGACTGCGGGAAGGATCTTGCCCTTCTCGTAGTCGCTCAGCGTACACGTGTCTTGCTCAAAGTTCTTAATCATAGTCCGACGGATTTAGTGATTGTATCTCAGGGAATCAATGTTCCTTCCTGATGTTGACCCATCGGGCGAGGTTGTAAAGGTTTTTTCACCAGTTGCATGAAGGCCTCGCTTGGAGCCTCCAAGCTGATAGAGATAGACACCTTATCCTTAGCAGCGACATTCACGTTGAAGCTGCCTCCCAGTTGTGTCTTGATACTCTGAAGCTCATCCAGCGACGTGTCTTTCTTTGGAATGACGATTTTCCATACACCCTCTACGCCGGTTTCCAGGATATTCACATCCTTGCCGGGTTTAAACTCTGTCTTCTCAACGATTTCAAGTACTTGGGCCACTATTCTATGATAGTCGCTGCCCAACATTGTGTTTAAAGTAACCTTTTCCATGTTGCGATAGTATTTAAAATGAAACAATATATTCTTTTATCTCTTCAGCTTGCGTCCTGGTGGTCTCATCATCATTCTGGCCATCAGGAAGCATCGGCCTCGGAAGGCTTCGTCATCCTCGTCGGGCTTTCTGCCCCAGCCGGTGCCCGGACTGCTGCCACCACCGCCTCGTGACTGTGCAAAGCTCATGGCCTGTTCAATGGAACCCATGTAGAGCGCCGCTGTCACGGCTATGATTTCCGCACCTCGCTCTGCCGCATCTTCGAGGATAGTTCCGCCGATGAGGTCATCATATATTTTGTCAAAATGTTTTCTTTCCTCATAAGATAGTGACTGACGGTAGTTGTCCATGTTCCCGAAGCGTTGCTGGGCTTCTGTTGCGAACTCTCGCCACCCTTGCGCCTGAGACTCTTCAATGATTCTCGTACTGCTCATTTCATTGAGCGTCTGTTGCTCCCTGTTGATGGCACGTTGCAAGTCATCATATTTATGTTGAGCATCCGCTTTCTGGTCGAGGATCATTTCCAACTGTTGGCTGGCCTGGTCAAGCTTCTCTTTCTTGTCCTTCATCTTCTTATCGACCTCCTCCAGTTCCTTATTGAGATGTTGTATCTGCTGACGGATCTCATCACTGTTGGAACGCCCTTCCTTGACATCCTCTTCCAGCTGTCTGATTTCCTCTTGGATGTCGTTCCTGCTCACCTGCATATTCTCCAGCATTTTCGACAGACCTTTCACCTTGATATCCGTCCGTCGGTATTCCTTGTTGAGGAAGTCCAGTTCTTCCTTCTTTCCCTGTAGGTTATTCTCCATCTCACCGCACCTGTCTTTGAGCCATTGCCAGTACTCTTCAGATGTTCTGTGTTTGGCTCCCGTGGTGTTGATGTCCGTCCCTCTTTCGAGGCCATATTGCTTATTGATTTCTGCAACCTCGTTATGCAAAGACAGGAAAGTTCTACGAGCCTCTTCTTTGTCGTGACCAAAAACATCATGATAGGATATCTTATTCTTCTCGTTGACCGGTACAAGTGTGCAGTGTACGTGAGGATTTTTCTCGTCCAGATGTACGACGAAAGCTATGATGTTTTCTTCGCCGAAACGTCTGGCGACATAATTGTACATATCCTGTGCCCATTTCTCTATTTCCGGGTGTCTGATGACATGCCTGTTATCGGCACCTTTGGCAAGGTCAATTTGCTGGTCACCGAACGCGAGTTTGTGCATCTGTTCGCGTGAGCCGCCGAGGATAATATTCGCCACCGTATTACGGTTCGGTTCAAGACCCTTTTTCCGTTTGATTTCGTTAGGGTCTTCTATACCCCTTCTGCGAAGATTATCCTTGAAACGTTGAACAATGGAATAGTGCTTGTTGACGGGCTTGATGACCCCGCCGCGTCCGACCTCGAAATTCAGGTTCACCCTGGTCGGGTCGTAGTAACCGAATTTCTTGGCGTCGGGGTCCATCACCGAGTAGTTACGGAGGTGTTCCGTACTCTGCCCGGCTGACATGCCTTTTCCTTCACGAAGATCAAATACCTGCTTTGCCATGTGTTTGAGCTTTTTATTGTTCGACGTCGGGGTCTTGGGGCGTAGCCCTGAGCCTAATTAGACACCGAGCTTGCTCCCCGTAGGCAGGGTGTCGCACCGTTTGTTCGGAACGAAAAACGGTAATTAGGCTTACCGGTTGTGAAACAACCTTGTGCGCAAGCGCAATTTTGGGCGTTTTGAAGAAACGTCCGTAGGACGCTCGGAAAGGACGCTGTAGCGTCTCTGAGAGGCTTCGCCTTGTAGGAGACCACCTGGAAGGTGTAGTCGCTTTGAGACGACCCTGGAAGGGTGTTACGTTACGCATCTGAACCATCTTGGGGAAGATAAGTGACGTTGGTGATAAAGATAGCGGTCTTGTTTCCGACCTTCTTGATGGTCGCGGCTCCTATGGAACATAGGGAGTCGATGAACTTCTTCACGGTGTTGCGATCCCAGAGCCATGCCTTTGCCAGGGCGAGGATGCCACCGTCCAGATAGCTGTCGTTTTTTGTCAGCGTTGCCAGACGATGACGTCTTACCAGGTCGAAGTATGCTTCGGCCTTTGACAGTTTATGAGTGCCCTGTGAGCTGCTGTCTTTGAACAGCATGCTCCACAGGTCATAGTCCGTCGAGACAGTCATCTTCGGTGGCTGTTGAGAGGACTGTGAATAGCTGTCTTCAGCGTGGTTTTTATTCTGCGTATTCATATGTAGAATTTTATGTATAAATTTCTGTTGAAACAACTGTTGAAACAGCGTATAATAAAATAATGTATATTGTCAATAAATCGGAGATATTATGCCGCTTCGCGGTAGAGTATTCGCGTCTTCTGACGCTGATGTACCGGAATACCTTTCCGTCCCTTGGGTTGTTCTATCGGACGTTTGTTCGGATAGACGTATGCTGCCATCAGGATGATGGCTAAAGTTTCTGCCATAATGTTCCATCTGGGAGCCAGTATGGTGAGCGTGATGGTGATGAGTCCTACGAGGCAGTATAGCCGTCTGCTATTATGCAGAAGGGTAAGTATCTTGTTGCTGAAACGATAGGAGAAAAACAGGAGGGTGAAGCACCCCACCAGCATGGTTGCGTGTGGCTTCGTGAAGTACGGTAGCCACACCTTCATTTCAGCAATCTTTTCGACATTCTTTTCAGCAGAGTTTTCCAGTGTCTCGCGCACCGTGTGTGCGATACTTGAAGCAACGTGGAAATCCACGTACTGATAGCCTATCAGAACCAGTAAGGTGATGATGGTAAAGAAGCGTCGGAACGAGTCGCTTCGCTTCATGCCGTCATAGATTCGACTGGCGAATTTTCTGACGGCTTTCCAAGCCTTGGTAATCTTTGGCAAGTGCTTGGCAAGGAAGGTATATAGGTTGCTCTGCTGAGCACCTTTTTTCTGTTGTCCTCGCTGGTAGTTCGCGTAGGCGAACGGAATGATGGCCAGTACCAGCGAGAGGATGACTTTCAGTAGTATCATAGCTCTTTTATTTAAGTAGAATACTATTAGTATTATATTGAAAATATTGTAAATATTTTATCTTTAAACAAAGTGAGATACGAATGTCTTATAATCTTCTGCTTCAAACTTGAAGGCACCTGGTTCCTGTAGCAGGTATGTACCTGCCAGATAGTGGTGCCTCACTTCCTGGAACATGTCTTCCAGGGAGTCGTAGAAGGCGACGATGATTTCATCGATCACACCATACTGCTGTGACTCGATGGAGATGATATACATCTCGTCGCTGTAGGGCATCGAGTAGCCGATGACCTTGACGACGCGCCCGTTCTCTGTGCTGACGGCATAGAGGATATTGACATTGATTCTCGTCGCAAGTATCGTGACTATCTCTTCGGCCATCTCCTGGCCGATGAGTGGTATGCGCACCTCTGCGCATTTGTCGCGTGGGATGAGTTGGAGATCGCTGGTCTTGAACATGCTGTTCTTGAAGTTACCCTCCAGCGTCTTCAGGAAATCCTTGAAATTCTCCTGTGCGCTCTCGCTGACGGCGAGAGGCATCGGGTTGGTATTGTTGCTATGTTCCATAATCTATTATAATGCTTGACGAAGGTACGACTTCAGGAAGTATCTCGTCAGGATGTCCGGCAGGTTCTCTGTCTCGGACTTGTCCGACTTGTCAAAATCTTTCCCATCTATGTATGCCAGAGTCCTTGGCAGTTCTTCTGCCATCTTTTGCAAGCTCTCGGCTTGCTCTTCGGTGATCGATGCCATGGAATAGGCATCGATGGAGAGGTATGGCTGCAGCAGCATCCATCGGTAGTTGGAGGTCTGCTGATCCGTCAGCTCCTTACCGCTTTGGCAGTCGCGCACGACCGCTTCAGCGTTCTGAATGATGCGTCTGTTAAAGCGCATGGAAATATACATGATCAGTCGGGAGCTGACGGGGTTTTCAGGATCCACCTGAGTACTCTCGTACAGTTTCTGGAATATCAGTGCCGTCCGGCTTGCGAGTGTTTCCAGATCCTCTTGTTTCACGTCGTGAAGGTGTTCCATCAGGGAGCGGAAACAACGGTCTTCCTCGCCGATGAATTTAAGCAGATCGCCTTCTTTCTTGAAGGTGCCGGACTTCTGGAGCAAGGTTTCATAATTCTTTACAGATTCCTCTGCGGTCTTGTAGGTGGCAGCCTTGTCAAGATCGTCGTAGAATGCCACGGCATTCTTGTAGTCTTTCGACTCCTGGATGTTGTCGCGGTTCCGGGCAGTATGCACCTTGAAGTAGATGACATCTTTCATCGTTCTTGGCTCATCGAGGGCCAGACGCATAATCTCGCCCCGAATACTGTCGGAAACAGCAAAGAAATCGGCTGCGATATCACTGCTGGAATCTATGGTGCTGTCACGCACCATGACAGAGAAGGTGGTGTCCTGTAGGGCTATCCACCTGTCGGCTATCATTGAAAGCTCCTCTATGGTCGCTTTCTTCAGTGGCCGAATCGCTGCAAGCTCTTTGTGGCAGGCGTCTACCGCCTGCTGTGTTGTCTCGAAAGAGAATTTTTTGAGTTCTTTGTTACAAGCCGTAAAACTTGCGGCTGTGACGATGACCATGGCGACTGCCATGATGACGGAAGTGAGATTTTTGTGTTCCATATCTTGTCTATTTCTATGTTTATATCTGCATGCAAAGGAACACTAAAATCAGCACACTACGAAAAATAATCAAAACTTTGTCTTGATTTAACACATTTACGATTTTTCGTAAATTGTCGGTGACATATAATAACTATATGTCAGGAATTAATAAATAATAAAATAGAATAAAATTGATGGCCTCCTTCCGGCCATTTATTGTCGAGAAAAAAATAAAAACTGACATATAGTGTATATATGTCAGAAATGAAATTTTTAAGAGGAAAGGAGGCCTAAGCCTCCTGTGTCTCTTCTTTCTTCTCCACCTTCTCGATGGCGGTAGCCTTCCAGGTGATAGCGAAGTGTTCCTTCTCGTCCTTGCCTGTATAGCAGCGAGGCTCGAAGTAGCCGGTCACCTTGACAAGGGTTCCTTTCTTCAGCAGTTCCAGCTTGGGGCTGTCGGCCTTGGTGCCAACCTCGATGTCCTGCAGGGCTGAGATTTTCTTCTCATTGCCGTCCTTATCCTTCTTCGTGGTACGGATGGCGAGTGGGAATCGTGCGAAAGCACTGCCGTTGTTGTTCTTTACTACGTTAGCGTCTACTGCTACGAAACCGATCACTGTGAAATTGTTGTTAGTTGCCATAATTCTTTAATTTTAAAGGGTGAAACTTTCAATTTTTACGTGCATAGAACAGCAGGCAAGAGGCAAGGTGTTCATAAGGCCAAGGAATTACAAGGAAATTTGATGGAATACCCCATTTTCTTTAGCCACTTTGTTGGCGTTAAGAAGAAAATGCGGAAGGCTGCCGACAAATTTCTGAAGGAATCGGGAACCATGGTGACCAGTACTTGCCGGACACCGCTTGCGCTAACTTTGCAAAGGAAAAATAAAGCGACACCCGCCATGAAAAGGAAAGAGGCAACCCATAACGGCAATAAGTGACTGGTCGAAAGCAGAAGCATGGGCAATGTCAGAACAACAGGCAACGCCTTTGGCGGTTTTCCACCAACATGTACCAAGTCAGATAAGGAGGTTAAAGTAATGAGACGAGTCAGCTCGTCAGCTTTCTTAGAAGGCTGAGTGACATCGGCTGAGAGCCGCTGGAATATAGGAAAAGGTTTTGTCGGAAGAACCGGCTGGGCCTCACTGCCAAGGCAGAGAGTTAGGACACCTTTCTCCTGAAAGGTGCCAGTGGTGAATGGAGAGTTAATGAAAGAAGACAGAGGCTGGCATCTGCTGCCACAAAACATTTGGCAGATGCCGTCAACGGATTTGTCGCTCTTTCCGAGACCCGCTGCCTTTGCAGCGGAAATGGGCTTTTGACCACCAAGATATATATATTATATAGGTGGTCGAAAAGGTGGTCAAAAACGGATTTTATGAGGTGTACCCTGGTATGGGAATATGTCCCATTCCTGGAGTGCTTCATCGGGTGTGCATCCGTGTTCCATGGCCATGAGGATTTCTTTTTCGAGGCCATGTTTTCTGGCGATATCTATCGCCTGCTCACGGGTGTACTCTGATGAACTTGGGTGTACTTTGGTGTACCACCATCTCCAGAACAGCGTTCTTATCTTGAAAAGGAGTCTCATCGTGGGCCGAGGAATTTATCACCATTCAGGTGGATCATGTGCTCCGGCTCTTCAGCCAGCCAGATTTCCGTTTCCCAAGCCAGGAAGTCGAAGAACTTCTTGAAGGTCTTGAAGTCGAGGAACGCCGTGACGTAGATTTTTCCTGCCGTGACATGCTGTGTCATGGCTGTTATCTCCTGGATGCGCTTAGGATCCATCGGTCCTACGGATGTGACGGCTTCGACGAAATAGAGCCAGTTTTTGTCTGGCCTATAGAGTACGACGTCCGGCATTTTGTCGTGCAGCGTGATGCGGAAGCCAAGCTCGCGCAGGCGCTCTTCACGCTTCACGAGGTCTTTCTGGATGGTATCGCCGACATAGAGACATTCGGAATTTGGTGCAAAGCGAGGAGCAAATTCCTCAATGATGGCCTTCTGAAGCTGGTTATGTTTGCCAGGTGAGAAGGTGAAGTCCTGACCGTTGATGTTCACGGGCATCTTCTCCATCTGTTTCTTGGAGGCGTAGATGTCAATGAGGCTTTCGTGGTTAGCCATGAAAGCCCTCAGAGGGGCGTCACTGATTCCCTTGTTCCGCAGGATGTCTACAAACTCCGCTGTCAGTCGCCAGCGGTAGTTGGGACTGTTGGTAGCCATCCCGTTATCTTCGGTGATGGCTGCCGTCCGGAAGTGATGTAGGGCTTGCTTGCGGAATGTCTCGCGGCTGTTCTCAGCATAAGAGACAGGATAGTTCGCATTTGCAAACTGGATGATGTCATGGATGCGTAGCCATTCATTCGTTGCCTCGCTCCATGGTGTTTCAGGCTTGATGTCTGCCATGCCCAGGATTGTCAGCACGCAGATGTCAGACTGCTGCTGCCTGGGTAGGCCGAGAGCTGCCAGCAGCTCTCTTGTCTCTGTCATGTGATCCATTGTCTGATGATGTTATTGCAGGCGGCTTCGCTCAGGTCATCTTGTGCCATCAGTTGCCGACCCATCTCAATGATGGTGTCGTGTGACGGTACCGGCATGGCGTTTATCTCTGTCGAGTTGACCTGTGTTGAGCCGTTTAAGATACGGTAGTAGCTGTCGTAAAGGGTGCTGTTCAGCAGTGTATAGATGCCGTAGGCCTCTTCTGCTGTTGCACACCTGATGAAGTTTATCTTGTTCTGGGTGCCGATATGCTCATATTGAGGATAGTCGGTTGCCAGCAGGATGCCGCATTGTAGGCGGCGGTGTTCCTCCTTGGAAGTGAACCGCTTGACGAAGACGTAGTTCCCGTTTTCTTGCAGGAATCCTGTCCGGTCTGTGACCATATATTCGCCGTCCTCTCCTGCTGGCCACACCACCCTGCCGTTCCGGATATGGTGGGAGTAGAACAGTGGCACAGCCCCTTTGACGGCTCTGTTGCGCAGCACCTCACGGGTACGGAAGTCCACGATGATGCCTGTGTGCATCTTCATCTGAACGCTCTGAAGGGTGTCTGGGAGCCTGTTCAGCATTGTCAGCACCTGGCTTTCCTCCGGACTTGTCACGAGAAAGACATATTCATTGGGGGCGACGACGGCATCATATGCCACCTCGTAGTGGCGCAGGTCGGTAAAGTCCGACGATGACGATGCCGTCATGCTGACGTTCTCAGGACGTGTTACGGTCTTCCTTACCTTGATGATCATCGTTTCCTGGAGCACACTCTCGCCGTCGAAGACCTTCTCCCGTGAGTCGAAGATATGGATGTCCGTGATGACGCAGTTCCTGAACAAGAAATTTCGGAATCGGGCAAAATATGCCCCTGACGTCCAGGAACGGGGGATGATATATACCAGCTCACCGTTAGGGTGTAGCTGTTGGATGCTCTTCGCCCAGAAGAGGAAATACAGGTTTGGTGCGCCGTAGCACACCTCTGGCATAGCCTTGGCTTCAGGTGCGTCCTTGGGGATTTTCAGATAGGGAGGATTTCCTATCACGATGTCATATCTTTCCTCCTGCACTTCCTCCAGGAGAAAATTGTCGATGATGATCTGATAGGTTACATCGTACCGCTTTGCCAGCTCATTGAGGTTTGCCGTCAATACCGGCAATACCTTGTTGTCTGTCTCATAGCAGCAGACAAAGAGCTGACCATCGTAGCCTTCATTGCGGAGATGTTCCACCAGAGCGATGCTCAGCAGGCCTGTGCCTGCCCCTGCATCGAGGATGGATAGTCTTGTTTTCTCCTTCTGAAGAGAAAACAGTCCTGCCATAAACTCAGCGGATTTCCGGGAGGTGAAGAACTGTCCGTACCTCTTCCGCTGGGACTTGGGTATCGACTCGACGAATGCCGCTGTTGCGGCGTATGCTTTTTCAAGAGATGTCATTTCGTTGGCAAAGGTACGAAAAAAGACTGGAAAAAGAGTAATCTTTGAAGAAAAACTGCTTGTAGGAAGTGTTTTTTGAGTTTAAAGTTACATTTGGAAAAGAAGTTTTTGTAAATTGTCTTGCGATAAATACTTTTGCGAAGCATTTCTCCCGTCGTCTGAGTGTGATATAACAGTCATTAGTGGTGGGCCTGGCAAGGGAGAACATGCAGCATTGTCAAGGGCAGGAACAGGAGCGTGGTGACTTAGAGTAAGCCGTGTATTACCGAACAGGGAGAACGAATATTGCATGATGGTGCTGTAAACAGCTAAAGACTCGCCCTCTGTGGCGGTCAGCCGTTTGCAGCATGAGCAGGTGTGTATGATAATACTCTCCTGATCAAGTCAGGCATCATTCATTCTCACCGGTGATACTCAGTGTCTCTAAGGGTTATCATCACCCTCCAGAGAAAGCCCAATGCCGTATATTCTCCTGCAGCCGTAGAAGGTCGCCACTGGCGTTATGTCAAAAGAGGATGACGGGGTTATTACGAGCTTAGCGAGGATGGTTAGGGGAAATGAGCATCGTAGGAACGATGCGCAGATAGATAGCCTTGGCTGTCTATCTGGAGGTTTTCTGAACCTTTTCCCGAAGAAAAAGTCCCAGGCATCATCACGACGCAGGGACTTGCAACAAATAATTAACTAAAACTATATATATGAAGAAAAAACTATTCTATTTCGGTTATTGTATCTCTTTTTCCGTGTAGCCAGTTATGGATAATCGACTGTAGCTCGTCTCTGGCTTTTTTGTCCTCAAAATGGTTTCCAAGCTGTCTCACTCTTTTCTTCAGTTCCTGTGACATTTCTGTTGTTGTGTTTGATAGGTTCTCAAATAAGGTTATCTTTGGGCCATTCTTCTATGGCCGCCGTCGTGACTCCACGCTATCCGGTAGCAAGGATCGTCATGTCTGGCACCATCCAGCAGACGGTTCATCAGGAGGTAGTTTTCTATTATTTTCATGAATGGTATAATCTCTTCCTCCTGCTGAGGGTTGCCGGTGATGGAATGTGCCTGGGCAGTTCCTGTCAGGATTTCGTATTCCGTGACATGGTAGAGCGCTGCCAGCTGCTCAATCACCTGATACGGTAATTCGTCTGTTTTCTGCTGTTCGTAGCTGATATATACCTTCAGATTGACACCAAGGAATCTGGCGACCTGTTTCGCTGTATAGCGCACTTTCTTGCGCATGCTTTCGATGATATTCATATCATTGTATTTTTAGTAATACGTATTACAATATATATTTAAACCTTGATACCTCTATTCTTGATTTTCTGGTACTCGCGAAGCGTGTCCTTCTGTCTCTCCAGCTGGTTGGAGTAGTACATGTCTTCGCTGACGTAGGTAAAGAAGCGCATGCTCGTCATGTTGAGGATCTGTCCGCGAAGCATCCCGCCACCTTGCATGAAGATGTCATAGGAAGACAGTACATCCTTGGTGTATTTCCGTGAGGACTTATCCCCTTCGGTGTCACACCACCGCCAGCGGTTCATGATATTTTCCACTTTCTGGTCGAATGTCAGTTGCAGGCCTTTCGGTTTCAGGTATCGTTCTGTATAGCGGTTGAAGGCATGAGGTGTTATGTCCACGACACATCCCAGGCCATGGTTGCCTGGTGTCTGACGGAGGTAGTGATACAGTCCGTTTGGATCGAACCAGAACACTCCCCTGCCACAGTTGATGTCCTTCCCGTGTTTCAGGTCTTTCGGTGACATATCCTTGGGTGATTTCTCGATGGAGTATGTCGTATAGCAGAAAGCAAAGAACGACTTCCTTTTCTTCTGTTCCTTCGACCGGCACATAAACACCAGCCTCCAGGGATTGCCGTTATCCTCGAAGGCATAGCGGATGAAGTATGGGAAGCGTGTTCCCCTGCTGAAGCGGTCTGACACGTCATCCATCACGCTGTCAAAGAGTCTCTTCGTCTTTTCCACGACCCTGAAGACCTCGTGGAATTTCTCTTCATCATTCATGTTTTGTAGTATCATAGCCTTATATTTTTTAGTTTGTCAATTATTTCAGAATCCGTATATCTCCTTGAATTTTCTGGCCATGGTGTAGAAGTTTATCATCTGCTGTCCCTCATGAAATGTCTGTAGCCATTTCCGTCTGGCATAGAGGATTGTTATATTTCTCCTCTCCTCCAGTGCCAGGTTTCTGATGGCTATCCCTGCAGGGAACTTCTCCTCGGTCAGATAGGTGCAGTATGCCTTGATATCCGTCATCGTCACCTGTCCTGTCGTCCAACGGATGGGAATGAACAGGTCACGGAAGAGACTATAGTCACGGCTGAGGTTGTCGAAGTGTCTCTTCAGCTTACTCCATGTGCTGTTGTTCCAGAATGTCAGTGTCTCATCCAGCCAGTAGTCCTTTTCCCATCTGCATGCTATCCGCTGTTCATATATGCGTGGTGCCCACTTCATATAGTTTTCAACGTCGTAGGAACACCCGCCGGCTGTTGCGACGGTATCTGCCGGATGCATCATCGACGTGATACCGGCCATGTTTCCCTGGTTGTTCAGCGTGCGGAATTTCGTGCCGTACCAAAGGTGGTCGTTTGTCGGTGTTCGGAAGGCATAGACGCCCAGGCTTCTCATTTTGTTCATACTCCTGCCTTTTGACGATCCCAGTATGCAGAGCACCAGCCCTGTGCCATATCGATAAGCCATACACGGTTTTCTTCCATTAGGAAGTCCACCGACCAGATATTAGGTGCCTCTCCCGGCATCTGTAGTGTTGTGACTGTTGCCAGCGCCTTCTCTATCTGAGGACGGTGTTTCTCAAACAAGCGTTTCGTCTCAGCGTCAAGTGTCGGATAAGCCGTCTCATAGACATATGCATCCTCTTGTTTATCCTCACCTCCGATACAACAGCAGATGGCATCATGGCAGTAATCCCAGTCCCAGTAGTTGACGGCATACAGCAGCTTATGTGTGTCGAAGTTATAGAATATGCGTATCTCCGGACGCAGGGGCATCCCATGGTAGATGGTGGGTATCTCTGCCTTTTCCGGTTCGATATATTCACGCAGGATTAACTCCAGATAGCCGCATTTGTCGTAACAGATAGCCTCGTATTGGATGTTGCAGATATTCTTGATAAGCTGCTCTTCGTCCGACTGATCTGTCACCAGGCATCCGTTCGTGAAGTTGAACTTATGCGAGTAGCATCCGTTCTTGATGAATATCTTGTGACCGTTCAGCCATGGTGTCTGTTCTATAACCGGTATGACATGGTCGAGCACCCAACTGTCGATTTTCTCACTGTCACCCTCCTTTTCCTGGAAGAATGCCTTATACAATTCTTCGGGGACGGGTATGATTATCGACTTAGGAATCGATATTCCGTCATTATCAGCTATTTTCTCGATATGCGGGAACCAGTAAGAGAAGTTATTGGGGTTAGTGCGAAGGAAACTCATAAATTCCTCGTGCATTTTCTTCTGCTCTTCCGGCGTTGGTTGTTTGAAATCAATGTCTTGCATATAAAAGTTATTTTTGTTTAGTATTCTATTGTTGATACGGAAAGAGACGCCAATATCTTCTGTAGTGTTGTAACGCTCTCAAAGGCATTATTCAGATCCTGTCTGCTGGTGTCCTCGCAGACTTCATATCCCGTTTCCAAGCGACGTTCCATGTTATAGATAGCATCGTCGATGTTACGTCTGATGTATTCCAGGGAGCGACGTGATTTCTTCAGTTGTTCGATATACTTTTCTGGTGTAATTTTTCCGTTACTGTCATTCTCTACCACCGTAACGTCACCGTTGATGATGATCTCACGCTTTTCATCACTGTCACTACCAGCCTGCCTGTGTTCGATGTAAGTGGCATTTCTGCCCGTCATTGTGATTTTTCTTGTCATAATCATACCATTGTTTGTTACCACAGATATTTACGTCCCATTCTATGATAGATAGCCAGAATACGCATAGCCCTTGGTGAATCCCAATTCGGGTCTGCTGCCGTTGCCAAACGGAAGGCCTGTTCACGGAGCTGGGCGAAGGACTTCTTAAATGTCACGTCCGTGCGGAGTGTATGGAACATTTTTCTCATGATTATCCCTCCCATTTTGTTTTGGAAATAGCACCGTTTTCTTCGTCCGCATGGCTCAGATGGTTGTTCAGAGTATCTTCCGTCCATCCACCTTCAGGAGAGAGAAGCGCTTCCCTGACGCATTCCTCGCTGCAATAGGCATCAGAGTCATTGACCAGATAGCCCTCACATATCGGCTTGCCACAGTGTTGGCAGATACGGATGGTCTTCAGCCCATTGCTATCGATGATAGACTCACGGAGCTGGGGATATTCGATAAAGGACTTACAGATCTGTGAAGCTTTCTCTTCGCTGTTACCCATTTTTATCAGCTCATTTTTAACAGTAGTATTGATATACTCCTGCATCTGGGTTGTGGTTATCTCAGTGAAGCGGAAGGGATTTCTGGTCGTCTTACCGTTGAGTTGGTCAGCGATAAAAGCCTTGATATCCTTAATGGTCTTACCGTCCACTATTAACTGGATGATGTCACCCAAGGCAGTCTGGTAGCCCATATAGGCCGAGCCTACCTCATGGTCAAGTTTCTTACGTTCCTCCTCAGTCAGTGGGGAATAGTTGTCATACACCTGCTGTGCCAGCTCTTTACGCTTGTTAATGTTTCTCAGTGTTGTCATAATCATTTGTTTTTATTTGTCAGTATAATGGATTATCTTATGCTTCAGTATGATAAATTTCACGGGCTGTCTTCTCAAACCACTTGTCGATATCGCCGTCTGTCATATCCACCTCTTTCAAACTCTTACGGTAGTTCTCTGCCAGGCTCTTCATTTCAGTGGCAAAGATCTGTTTGAATATCATCTGTTTGATATGGTTCAGTCTATTGCCGTAGATGATACCTTTCTCCAGGATTTCATTATTATAGTAGAAGAATTTATTACCTTCCTGAATAATTTCCTGTGGTGCCGATGGGATGCAGTTCTTAATATTATTACCAGAAAAGCCCAGCTTACGCCAGTCACCTACAGTTACATAGCTAAAGCGATCCGTTTCTCCGTTGATGATGAGATAGTCAAAGTACACCGTTGTATCATCCGTTATGGTGGTGTCCTCACAGATTTTGTCACGTAGTTTATTCCATGCAGCAGCCGGTATAACGACTTCTATCAGGGTAGCGGTCATTACTTTCTGGTCTTTGTTGTATCTGACGCAGAAGTAATCATTTGAGAATTTTGTTATTTTCGTATTCATATTATAATTTGTTAATTATTTGTTGCGCTGTTGTTATTGAACTTATCGGGTATCGAGAGCTGAAAGTCCTTATTTTCTTTTTTGATTTTTTCATCTGTCACCACCCTTTCAAAGAACTCATCGGTACATCGTTTCACTGTTTTAGCCTTTTTTCTTGCCGGTATATCAGGGAGAGGTTCTAAAGGCTATAAGCCAAGGAATATCAAGTAAAAAATCAGGAATACCCAGATTATGCAGTAATCTGCGGAAGGCTGCCTGAGCTTTTTATGCCGATACTTTAGCCTGTTCATTGGCGACAGCCTGCCTCTCCATACCTTTGCAAGGGAAAATGGCGTGAAAAAACAGTCAACGTCGATAGGTTCCCGCTTGTGTGGTGGCACGATGAAAATCCGCAAGGAGAGAATGGCGTCAGTCATTTTGTCGTTTCTTGCTTGTTCTCTTCCGTCTTGTGCGTAGCCTGATACCAGGCCGTCTGAGGATGGTCTGCAGTAAACCTGCTCAGGCTCGGCTCCGATGTTGTCAGTCCTGAGTAGGCGGTTATAGTGCGATAGCTGTTGTCAACGGCAGAGTAGTACATGGGGGTATGTGTCTTGTAAGGCACTACTTTTCCCATCTGTCTGTTGAACTGTTCCATCAGTGTCTGGTCTTCGCACAGGCGACTGATATAGTCGCCAAAGTCGAAGAACATGGTCGGTGTATAGCCGTCCATAGTCTGTAAGGCAGCTATTCGGTTCTTGTCAAAGGAATAGCGGCTGTTGATGTCACGGACAATAGCTGCCAGGCTATCCATCTCCCTACAGTCCGTGACTGCTATCGTGCCGCATGGCACTGAATAGCTGCTGTAGAACGACAGGAACGTGTTGCAAAGCTCTGCGTAGTTGACCGTTCCGGTCAGATAGGAAGCACATTGGTAATACGGAAATCCGTATTTCATGATTTCCGTCGGGCAGGCTATGAGGTAGTCCGTCACGTCCTTCAGGTCGTAGGCTACCTCCACCGATGACATATAGCAGTCATCGAACAGGATGTAATCCATGTGCATGGAGGCATCGGCTATGGCCTTTGCCAATGTGGTGACGTCTATCTGATATTCCGGTGTTATGCCGCCGAACCATCTCGTCTGAGGCCCTTCCGTCTTTTCATAGTGCATCACGGAGCGACGGGCGCTCCTGCTATTGGCTGTTGCCGATACCGGCAGCCAGCCCAGCCCATGGGCACAAACCACCATTGAATAACGTGGTGCCGGTGCTATTGTCCTGGCATCGTTCAGCATGGTGACGATGTTTTTCTCTTCAGTAAAGTCAGCATGGTTGTATTTGGTCAGTTTATCGCGGTAAACCTGCCCTCTTAGATAGGTCAGCTCCATTACCTCCGTCTCGCTGGGTGTTGTTGATATAAAGATGATAACGCGGCATCCTTTCATTCGACCATCTTTCAATGCACTTTCAAGGTCGTTGACGTTTTGTTGAAAGGCATCCGTCAAGTTTTTCGACCATGGCATGAATACAATCATAGTGTGGTCGTATGGAGGCATTTCCTCCAAGTAGTTTTCCTTATCACAAGAAGAAAAGAAAAAGGTTATAAAACCAATTAAGATTATGACTGTTTTTTTCATATTTCTTTGTTATTTCTTACAAAGTTATGATGAGAAAAACAGTACGGGAAAAATAATCAAAACTTTGTCTTGATTTAACACATTTAAGACCGTTTTGTGCTAAAAAACGGTTAATCAATCAATAAAAATGGGTTTCCCAGTATTTATAGTCCTTCATGTATTGTGGCTTCAGCATTCCCTTGGTCATCCATTCGTCGAAGACGAAATATTCCTGGAATGCCGGCACGTCGAAGTATTTTTTCCGGAGGTTGTAAGCCTTGTAATGTGACAGGATGCCGCAATAGGAGTTGACACGTGAGCGTATCAGCTCCAGGTCGTCAAGAGTAGGCTGGCATAGTGCCAGCTGGTATTCTATCTCCTGGATTACTCTTACGAACTTGTCAACAGTGCGCTGTCTCGGCACTTTGTAGTACGGTCTGACATAGGCGCCAAGATACTGGTTCGATCCAGTTGCTGGCGCATATTTTATTTTATGTGGATGTACTACCACGTGAATTTTCTGCCAGAAAGCCTCCTGCAGGTCAGGTTCAAGCGAGTGTAGATAGTTGAGGTCACGGTGCATAAAATAATGATCATCTACATAGTGACCATAATGTTTTATTTTTAATACTCGCTTGACCCATTGGTCAATGATGTTAAGCAACACGTTTGACAGCATCTGAGAGTCAATGTCACCGATGACCAGTCCATATCCTGGAGGGCTACAGGACAGGCGCTTTCTTTCAGGCAGTCCTTCCCAATTATCCGGATGCCCCAGACGTATGCAGTCATCAGCAGGATTACGGTCAAAGAAGCTGTGTAACAGCCACTCACAGAAAACAGGGTCTATACGTTCCGACCATAGTCGTCCGTCAGGAGATCTTCTGTCAAGATGTCGGTATATCTCATCCATGACGATATCCAGCAGCAATGCTTTGTCAATGCTCATGAAATATCCCGAAAGGTCTATTAGCAGAACATGTGCATCGTAACGATAGTTATCCGTTACGGAACGGATATGATGACAGAACCGTTCCATGCCAAAGTGCGTACCTTTTCCAAGGCGACAGGAATAGGTGTCGTATATCAGTAGTGTATCGAAGAGTGGAGCCAGGTAGTTATATAACATATGTTGTATAACACGGTCTCGGAATTGCGAGGCAAACACCTCGCGCTGGACAGGATCGAAGGTAATAAAGCAGAACGCAGGAAGCGGTTTGTATGTTCTATTGATAAGTTCAGGGTATAACTCTTCGAGGTTTACTTCTGTTTCTTCCTCGAACTCCAGCTGTGCAAGTGTGTTGCGCTTGTACCGCCTTGCGTCGTAGTACGCTTTATAGAGATCATCGCGTAGCTGCTTCTCTGTTATTACCATCCAGGTTTATTGTAAAGGTGTGGAGAGAGCTGCAAGAGGCTGTAATTGCCGCGACGGGACGGACGGAGAAGCCGTTAGCCCGATTGGTGTTGTTCCAGTTCCAATTGCTGGAATTGAAGTTCAGGTAACGACCGTTGGTAGTGCTGTTGGGCGTGGCCGACCAATAGTAGCCGTTCGACCCAACGTTGTTCAGGGCACCCGAACTGTTGTTACGATAACCGGCAGCCGGAAGAGGAGTGGCTTTTTAGCTGTATGACGGATGGGGTTCACTGAAGAAGACCACCCGCCAGACCTTTCCCAGGAAACATCAACTGGTTCAGATATAACCTAACGATTACCCCGTAACCGTTGGGTAAGCCACCGAAATTACATGGTCTGTGCATGGACGTCTCTGCCGGCCCCTGCCAGCTGTCCTATGCAAACTCCCTCATCATCCATTAAGCTCATCTCCCACCTTATTATTTTTTTCGTTTCCAGCTATGCTGGAGTTATGGAAGTCACTCCAAACCCTCATATTCTTTGAGAGGTTTGCCGTGTATTGTGATATTATTCCGAAATCTTTTGTCGAGAGATCCCCGAAGTCCTTCATTGCCCTGATGGTAATCATTGTTTCCAATACCAGAGCAAAGGTATCGGGAAGGATTGTTTTTGGTTTCACTTGCCAATAAACAAGTTCGATATCCACCATGATACGTTTGAGGTTGCTTGTCACCTCCCGTCCGATGGCCTTACCATCACTTGGTACCTTCCTGAATCTGAAGCGGCATTCCTTATAACTGTCGTATGCTGCTTTATAGACAGGCAGTGCAAATACCCCGTTTTTCTTTGCCTGCCTTGGCTTGCGCCTTTTCTTTTTCTTCTGTTCTTCGATGTTTTTCACTCCCTCTGCATCACCAGAAGGAGTTATTTGCTGAGTACACTGTTCTGCTACTGGTGTAGCAGGTTCTTTTCCGTCAAAAAGGTCGAAAAGATCCTTAGTCTGATATTCCTGCATTTCTGATACGTTCCTGTAGTGAATTGAGATAGTTCAATGCCCTCATGGGTGTATAGTCAGCGAGTGGTTGCTGCATAATATCAGCAATGATTAGTTTTCTTTCTGTTTCAACGGCTTCTGTCTTTAAAGGAACCTGTGGTGTCAGAGTAGTCTTATCATTCTCTGTCTTCTGTGTCCTGTTTTCAGTTCTTTTATCGTTTGCTGCCGCTATAGCCTTGTTTTTCCATTCTTCGAAACTGGCTTCAGGGAAAGTGACAGGTTCTTCTTTCAGGAGTTTATGAACGATGACCTTGTCACTTTCTTCCCTGATATATTTATAACCATCAAGGTTGATATATTTTTCCAGATGTTCCTTTTGAAAGCCTATAGTTATATAAGAGCCACCGTATTCCTTATTATTTTTTACTACCGGTATAAACGGCTTTATATTCCTACAGAACATAAATGCCGACCTCTCCAGTGCTTTAATAAACTTACTGCCGTCCTCATAAAGGATGATATGTCCCTCAGTATTGGATATTTCAGCTTTCAAGCGTTCAATGAATAACATATACTATAAATTTGTGTAAACGTTCTTAATATTGCAAAGATAGTGATTTTAAAACAGAAAAAATCCATTTCACCCCCCCCATTAACAATTATTAACTTAACAAAGGGGTAAAATGAAACATCTTGGGCAAAATTTTTCTTTTAAATCCCCGCTTACGCGGGGTTAGGGAGTCTCTGGTCTTTAAATGACCAGAGACTATAATCCTTAAATTTTGAATTATTCTTCCGCGACGGGACGGACGGAGAAGCCGCTAGCCCGATGGGCGTAGTCCCAGACCCAATTGCCGGAATAGAAGCCCAGGAAACGACCGTTGGTAGAGCTGTAGGGCGTGGCCGACCAATAGTAGCCGCCCGACCCAACGTTGTCCAGGGCACCCGAACTGCTGCTACGATAACCGGCAGCCGGAAGCCACAGCGCATCACCTGTGATACCGGTATTCCATGTGGCACCTTTGTTGGTTGTGTCGAAGGTAGACATCGTTCTGTTACCGCCATTTCCAAAATAGTACCACAGGTTTCCTGTAGGCACACAGAAGCCTGGAGGACACGGGTCGTAGATGGTCTTCTTTGTTGCAGAAGTAACATTATCCGTTGTATTGTTCTGGGCGTCCCACATATTATAATAAGTAGTCGTTACAGGACCGTAATTACTACTGTTATAATAGTGCTTCCAAGGATATTGGATAGTTGTACCTATTGTAGAGGTTGTTGAAGCCTCGTAGTACCATCCCTTGGTATCAACTCCGGAGCCTACATATACCGTTTTATCGGTATTGGCGGTGCCATTTGAAGGAGGGAAGGCATCCTTGCGTCCCCACTGGTAGAACGGGCTGTTACCGGTCTTGGAAACTGTTACGGTAATATTCTCTGCTTGTGCTACGGTAAATGTCTTCGAATCACCTCCCGTCTGTGTTATCTTCACCGTACAACTGCGACCCTCATAACCAGACATGGTAACATTGGACGACCCTACCCAGCCGAGGTTAACGGGTGTTACACTATAGTTATGTGATCCCGTTGCCACTGTTGTCCTATTAGAATACGTCTGAGGTGTCACCCAGATATGCCATGACCAGACAATTGTAGAACCTGATTTTACGGCAATCACTGCATTACCCTCTGCTATTGACCCAGCAGGAACCTGGAACTTCAGATAATCACCGTCGATAGCATAATTTGATGTTAGTCCGTTGACATCCTGCCAAATTAGCTGAGCACCGTCCACAGTGATATTCATACCGCCATTTACACCGCTACCGCTCTTAGTGATCCATGGAGCAGAGATATTAGAACCGGCATGGTTGACGAAGTTATTGGTACCGTTTGACAAAGAGCCGGTAGGCTTGTATGCAACAGTATTGTCAGCACCTGCTTTGATAGCATTACCATATACCAGTGGTAACTTATAATAGCCTGGTGCGTGAACCATATAACAGTTGGCAGTGGTCATTGAAGATGAACCTCCATTAGTAGACAGGTCATAGTAATCAGAGCTGCTTCCAACAGCTGTTGCAGCTGCCAGGATAGCTGATGCCGAAGCAGATGTCGGACTCATTGCTGACTGAGCAGACACCGTTGCCGAATAGTTTGATGCTGTAGTGCTGCCGTCACCAGAAGCCGTGAATGCTGTCAGCCATGACGGTTTACTGTCATCAAACACACCATCACCATCCGTATCATAGGTAGCCGTCCAGGCTGCTGCCTTGGATTTTGTTCCTGACGAGTTCTGTTTATAGGAAGTAATGGAGTATGACTTAGTGCCTCCAGAATATGTATAGGCTGCTGGTCCGGTCACAGAAAGTATAAATGTATTGTATGATTCTGCGATACTATGTGTTACATATCTTCCTGCTGACGCCGACAATGAATAAGTTTCTTCATCGTCTGTAAATTCCGTAGACGTAGACGGCTTCATCAGGAAGTATTTCGTGCTGCTCATCAAGTATGGTATGTTTCCTGTAAAGGTAGCTTCTGCAGCACCTTCACCGTTGAATACTGCCAAGCCCTTTTTATGCAACATCGTGAATGTTACAGTGGAACTCCCGGCATCTACACCTTGTGCAATCATCAAGTCTGAAGCCTGATAGTTTGCCAATGTTGACTGATCTGCCCGATGGAACTTATTACTTGCATCGGTCAGGAAGAGCGAGAATTTATTATCAACTGTTGCCTGTGTGAAGTCAGGCGTGTAAGGAGTTGATGTATAAGGATAATAGGCAAAGTATGTATAATCTGAATTATATTCTATATTACCTGTCGTTGTCCATTCATCTCCGTCGGCATCGTAGGTGAAGCATATATTCGAGAACAAGGCAGTAGTACCCTTGACAGCATACACACCTATCTGATCACCATCCGTAAATGTTGTAACAAAGCCTGAATAAGAGGTACGTGTTCCACCATCTGGGGAATCATTATCAGATCTGACGGTAATTTTCAAACTACCGGCTGTTGCATGATTGTTGGCGTCAATGTCTTCTGTACAAGACATGAAAGCCGTCAATGCTGTAGTCAGCATCATGGTGAAAAGGAATAATTTTGCTTTCATAACTTTTGAATTTATTTATGATAATATTTACTTTTATTCTTCTGCTTGCCAGTTTGATACTGTAACTCCACCGTTTGTCATTTCAACAACGGGTTCCCAGTCCATGATAGATGTAGAGTTGCTGACAGACAGCTGTCCGTTTCCAAGGGTGAGTGTAAAGATGTGTACCTTACCCATTTCGAGTGAGAAAGACTCTGGCAAGGTATATGTATAGTTTCGGTTATAAGTATCTCCAGCTACCGTTTCCTGTGTTTCAATATATAGGAAATCAGTACCAGCTGCGACAGTTTGCGGCAGCATAAAGAATTGATTATCAGAACCAGTTATATCCAAGGTCGCATCAGCAACTACGTTTGTATTGGTAGATAATGTGAAAGGATATGATAGGCTACTATTGACAGAACCTGTCAAAGTCCATGAAGAACCAGTGGTATAAGTGCCAGCATATTTAACCCCATAGACTGAGATTCCTTTAACCGTAATTGTTGCTGACTGCTGATTATGGACCAGAAAGCGCATGCCACTGCACCTATGTCCGAAGGTCAGTGCAACATTAGAGGTATTACTGGCCAGCCGGTCTGTTACCTCCGTCGTCATTACATCCACTTGCGAGGCAATGGCCTGTGGTACGGTATAGGAATATATAGGCCTTCCAACGGTCGTTGCCGCAGAAACCGTCAGGTTAGCGTTACCATAAGGATAGTAGGCATAGAAAGACATTTTCTTGTCTGATGTCGGCCAATAATATGGAGTTTCGACTCCAGATGTTGCATTCAGACAATAAAAATAGTTACCGCACTGTGCGGTAGTGTATGTAGTGTTAGCATCATATACTGATGCCGACACGCCGAAGGTTGATATAGTTGCAGCCTGTGATCCCCTTGTCATCCACTCATCATTTTGACTGACAAGGAAGGAAATAGACTTTTGAGACTCTTGAATATCGTCACCGTCAGCCATACTGCATGATGTCATCAGCATTATAATTGCCATGACAAGCAATCCTTTGACTAAGGTGATTCGGCTATTACAAGCAGTACATGCTTTAAATGACTTTTCCATATCTGATAATATTTTATTTTTTCTGCCAACTGGCGTTTAGAGTATTCACCAAGAATAAATCCACACTCAGAGATTGTTCCGGAAGTTCCGTAATACCGATTTCTACGGCATGATTACGAAGGAAGTTTGCTATTTCAGCGTTAGCCCGTCCCACGTCATTATGCTTCAAAAGAAGCTTTGCGTAAACTGATGGATAGTTTTTCAGCAGTCCCCTGATAAATCGATGAGAATCAAAATTCTTATCGAAATCAGTGATGATATTCTGTGCTATTAAAACAGTCATGTTCATTTTGTTTTATATTCATTTTAAATTGAAAAAATGGGCGACAGGAAAGTTGGTTGAGTTCCCTGCCGCCCGGATCATGTTCCCATGATGATTGCCTTACGGCACGAGAGAGAGTGTTTACACACTAAGATTAGAACTCGACATTCTTGCTTGCATCAGTCCAGTCAGAAATGCTTGCAGTGAAGGTGATGGGATGCAGCAGGTTGTCACCGAACTTCAGAGTATAGGTATACTTCGTGTTAGGTGCCCACTCGGTCTCCGCCAGAGGAATGTAAACATTCGTGGTATTCTCCAGTACAGCGTTGGCATTGTTGCCGTTAGCATACAGGGTGGCGTTCACCTGCAGGTAAGTACCAGCGGTAGGAGCACCAAGCTGAGACAGGTTCTCGGCACCAGTGATACCCTCGCACTCTACAGAAGTCTGAGGCATGATCATCAGCTGATAGTTACGACCAGAGGCATTATCATCCTGACCAGAGATAGCATCTACAAGAACAGTACCGCCAGCACCTTCTGTATTATTGTCGAGCTTAGTAACGGTTGTGTTCACGATGTTAGCCGCATACGTCTTATTCTGAGAACCCCATCCACTTGCAGCGATACCATCTGTTGCAGCAGTATAGGTAAGGGTACCGTCAGAAGCAACATTCACCAACTTGATGCTCTTCACAACAGCCTTATGGATTGTTGTCTCATGATCGATAACACCCTTGAATACCAGCTGAGAGAGACCATGCTTGAAAGCCAGAGGAGCTGGAGCGAAAAGTGCAGGTGCGCCCTGATTCTCCAATGATGCAAACATAATATCCTTCTGAGTATCTGCGCCGTAAGTACCATCCGACTCTGTTGTCAGTGGCACGTCAACAGCCACGGTCATAACGGGCTTCTCAGGAGTGCCAGGAGTTGCAGCAGCAGCCTGGCTGATGCCAATAGTACCGATACCGCCGCCGCTCTGAGGAGTCAGGGCTACGAAGTTCAGGTTGTACTCAGGCCAGAAGTAGTCAGCGGCAGCCTTGTAGTAGTTGTTAACACCATCCCATGTGTGAGCCAGACCTGCTGTAGGACCACCCATAAAGAAGTCAGCAGCTGCACTGATAGCCGTCTCCTTGGTAGCGTCGAAAGCCCATACGGAGATACCATCGGTCTCGATGTCAGCGAGGCTGGCATTGTAACCACGAGTAGCGGCAGCACCGTCCATCCAGGCATTGAATGCCACACGAGTAGGAAGAGTAACCGATGGGCCATTAGCAGCACCGTCGATGTCGTCATTGTTACTGCAAGCTGTGAAGCTCATTCCGAACACTGCAGCCATAGCTGCGAGAATAATAAATTTCTTGTTCATAATAGAAATAATTAAATTAAACAATAAAGTTAAAAACACAAATTATGCTGATAAATTAAAATCCTATAGGTTTGTAGACATGATCCCAGTCTTCGATGTTGATATCCCATCCATTATGAATATAATCTCTTAGGTCTATACCCAGATCCGGGATTTCTATAGACAGGTAATCTGTATCTTTGCCGGCTTTTTTAATCTGCTCTGTAATATCAATATCTATGAAGACATTTCCTCCTACAGTCCAGAAGAATAACGTAGCCTTATGTTCCGACCCTTCCAGCTCTTCAGGTTCCAATCCGAAAACCCAGAAGTGAGCCGTCACAGTACTGTCTGCCGCATTACTGCGTGCTGAGAATATCACCGTTGAAGGATCCGTCACACGGTTTTTGTAAGCCATATATCTGCGCCCTGCGACGTTTCCGATGGCACCTTTTACTTGTCGTACCAGTTCCAGTCCTGCTATACCTCCGATGTTCACATCTACGGTCACTACCATGCTATCCGGAGTCACGACTATCTTCTGAGGGTTGGTATTCTCTACCTTTACCCCTAACAGGTTTCCATGAACCATATAGTCTGGATAATCCAATACTTTCTGTCCCGGATAGAGAGAATCCAGAAGTTGTAGTATACCGAGACCGCTTTGAGGGTTGAATACCGGTGTCGTGGCATTGATTTCTTCTTGGCGGCTATAACCGTTGAAATATACATGGCTGCCGTCGTTATTCCACGCCGTGATATTATATTCTCCTGGTGTAATATATATCGTTGACGTACCGTTTCCGACATCACAGCGTTGGTATCCGCTTTCATTACTACGATAGAACATCACCTGCATCCGTGACGGTATGCTATCCACGTTCTGCCAGTCAAAGGAGATCTCTACGGGAACCCTGTTATCCGGATCCTGTCCGTCTACAAGCTCCTTGTATTCACAGGCCGTCATTGCAAGAGCTGTTACAACGAGCGCCATCCAGGAACGTGCTATCTGAAACATATCTTTATTCATATGGCCCATGTATTATTTATTATTAAACCTGTTTAAATTCCATACAAGTGTAGCTTCCAGCTTTGTCGGACCGAAAAAGGTCAGCTTTTTTGTTTTATCATATACATAATGTCCAGCTTCAGGATGATATACGTCGTATATACTCTGGAGGTAGCCGATACCGATGGTAAAGTCCACGCTCAGTCTTTTGGTCAGCGGAAGTGAGTAACCATAGCTTACTCCGATACTCCACGTCTTGGAAAGATCGTTGGATTGATAGCCGGTACCACCAAACTCAAAGTCGTATGTTGCCATGATACCGTAAAGTCCTACATGATGACCGCTAAAGGGAGTGTCCTGCTTCTTGTTGCCAAAGTAGTATCGTCCTTCCACATGAAAAGCATAGTCAGACCAATAGTGGTGCTTCTGGTTGTTATTCCACCACGCCCCCACGTAGTCTGCGAGGAAAGACAGTCCGAGGTCGGTCTGAAGCTCAACTCCGATATTAGGAGAGAGTGCCAGCCAGTATAAGCCGTTTGTGCGGAACTGTACCGCCGTAGGCTTTTCCTCGAAGTCATACACCATCTGAGCCTGTGATGACGTTACGACGGTCATCATCAGCACCAGTACGAGTGTAAGGCTTTTTACGGATGTCATTGTCGAAATTTTCATATCTTTTATTATTGATGATTATCTTCTGATGTTTCTTCTGAATTATTATCTGTTTTTATATCTTCTGCTTCACCCTCTTCAGATGAAGAGTCTGTATTCTCTATAAGGTTGTCCGTCGTAGGATTACTCTCCTCGATGGCTTTCTTCATTTTCTTTTTCTGCCAGGGGAAAATCCATTTATATTTTGTTTTCTCCTTGACGGAAGGCTTCTTGTTTTCTTCCTCTGGAACTTCTTTTTTCTCGCTATAATATATATTATAGGTGGTATTCTTCACCCGTTGCATATTCTCCATGATTCTCTGTTTTTCCTTTGCCAGGGCGGTATTGTCCTCGAAGTTCTGAGAAAGTAGGCTGCCCAGCTCGTTAAATACCTTATAGATGTCACCCTCATAGAGGTTCAAGGCAAAGTACTCTGCTATCGGCATCTTCCCTGCGAGGTTTCTGTAGTCGGGGATGGTATAGATGTCGTAGAGGTATTTTTCTATCTGACCATATTTTACCCAAAACAGCGGATAGCGTACTGGCTCGTCTGAGAACTCGTCTTCCATAACGATGACAGGACATAAAGCTATCACCCTTGTCGAGAAGGAAGAGTTGATGGCATCGTAGTAGATAGCCTCCTTCAGGTAGAATGTCGTCACCTCCGCATATGGGACATCGTTCTTATCAATGCTGATGACGTTACCCTCAGAGGTGTAGTTGATATGGAAATCATCGAGGATATTTTTGATATCCGTCTGGTTTCGTCTGGTCAGTTGCTCGTTGCCGTCTATCTCATATTTATAGAGGTCTATCTTACGTGCCACTGCCAGCTCGAACACCTTGGCAAAAAGTCCCGTCGTACCATCCTCCTGATTGCTACCGCTGTACAGTCCGGCATTATAGGGTTTTGTCAGATCCAGTTCTCGGTAAACATCTTGCCGCCATTCTATTGTTTCGTCATCCATAGGCACCCCTACAGGCCAGTCACGCTGTCTGACTGTGTCCTGCGCCAGTATCTGTGCCTTGACATTCAAGGTAAATGCTGTAATGATGGCAAGTATGTATAATTCTCTGGTCATATCTGATAATATTTTTGATAAATTTTATTTCATAATTAATTCCATCGATGTCTTCAGTTTTCTCTCTATACCGTCAGGGCCAATAGCCGTGACACGGGAGATATAGAACCTGCGGTTTCGTGCCAGCTTCTGGAACGCCTCTTTCTGTCGCTCTGTGAAGCTATTGCCTTCTGAGGCCATTGGAACAGCGTTTCCCATACGATCGAAGAATACTGTCTCAAAGCTCTTCACTCGGAACGGTACGTCGAGGATCCCATCATCGATGGCTGCACCTATTCCTCCAGCACTTGTCAGTGCCGTGCGGTTGATGGCACCGCCGAAATACCGCTCACTGTTTCCTTTCTCATCCTTGATGGTGATGTATGTCGTAGGCTCCGGTAGCCTGCGTACACGGAACTCATACTGAGCCATCTGCTGTTGCTTACCAGAAGCGTTAGAGAACACTGATATTGTTGCCTTGCCCATCTTACTGGGTCTCGCTATATATTTGCCCTCTGCGGTCTTTGTCAGGCTGCCGCCGTCCATGGTGGCAGTCACCTGTGATAGAGGAACACCTGGAACGCTCACGCTGATAGGGTTGTTATATCCTGCATAGAGCACGTTCATCAGGTCTGACGATACTGTTGCCGTCGGTTCCACAACGCTATAAGGCTGTGAGAAGCTGCGACGGATCAAGCTGCCATCCTTGCCAGCCGTCTGTAGATAGCCCTTCAGGTTGAAGTCACCCGTTCTGGTGCATACCGCTTCGAAGATATTACCGGACAGTCTGGTATTCTCCTCTCCTATGTATATCTCTGGCACCTGTGTGGTGTCTATCGCTGCCATGACAATATTTGCCGTGAACTTGTTACCTCTCACGATCGTCTGGCTGTTGGGTATTACCAAGGCTTCCAGGCTGTTCACGCGAACGTCACCGGCATCGATGTTTGTCATCAGCGTATGCAGCACCTCGCCTTCCGTGTAGCGGATGTCGCTCTGTAGCTTGGTGAGAAATGTCAACACTGCCACTGCAGGCATCTCCTCGAAGTAGTACTCCTTCCAGTTTTTATTCTCCTTGTTCTGAGGAACCTCCGTGGAGAGGTTGGCGCTTATCACCGCTTTCTTATGAGGATCCTCTACCATTTTCAGCATATCCTCGCGGTAGCTGTTGATGGAGTTGTAGAGTTTGTCGCCCCACTCCTTGCCAGGTGCTATCATCACCTGTGCAGCAGCTTCCAGCGACTCCTTGTTTTTGATGTTGTTAACATCGGCCTTAGAGCCATCTGCCTCTATGGCTATCAGTCGTTTAATCTCAGAGATAAGGTCAAAGAGATACTGGCTCTTGTCTTTCACCGACTCTGCCTTCATGTACCATTCCTTGGTCTTGGCGGCATTCGATGAATATTGTTTGTCGAAGGCATCATAGAGAGACATATTTTCCTTAGACGTCTGCTCGGTTGTCCGTGCCAGGCTCTTCTCAACGATAGAGAAGCCCTCCAGCACCTCCGAAGAGACGTTCATCGCCAGCATAGCCATCAGTACGACGTACATCAGGTTAATCATCTTCTGACGTGGGGATATCATTCTTTTCTTGATTGCCATCTTCTTAACTGTCTTTTAAAACCCTGCCCGTTGCCCTTTAGACTCCGGGCAGGTTCCAACAAACTACTTTACTTAAATAACTAACTAAACAAATGTATGAAACAACTATTAAACAATGAAACTCTTTATGCTGATGCCACCTGTCCGCTGGCGCACAGTATCTTGTTTTCTCCAATCTCTACTACCTGCATGGCAGGCTTGATGTAATTTCTCTTCATAGCCTTACTGTTTTATATTGTTGAGCCTTCTTTCACCTTCACTGCCTCTACCATTCTCCGGTAGACCTTGTTCAGATCCTCCAGTGTTGACACCAGTACTTTTAGCTGTTGGTCAATGCCGTCGATGACAACCAGTTGAGAGCTGGCTTTCTCCAGCTGTCGCTTATATATCTCTTCAATGGCATTCAGTGTTTTGCGCATCTCTGCCGTCTCTTCCGTATTAAGCAGTTTCTCTGATAGTTGCTGGGCTTGCTGAAGACGCTCGGCATACTGTCGGTGGAGGTTTTCTCTCTGGTGGTCATCATCCACTACAAACGTCTCTGTTTCATTCTGCTTATTCTCCTTATCTTTTGTCAGATCCATCCCGTCAGCCTGCTTGTCGAAGGGCCGGTCGAAGGCAGAGATGAAGAATACGAATACCTCCGTACCCATGCCGAGGAACAGGCAGAAGTTCGCCCCTGGCAGGTGTGTCAGCTTGAAGAGTGTTCCGAGGATCACGATTGCTGCACCCCATGAGTAGGCGTAGTTCAGGAAGGTCTGTCCTGGTACGCTGTCCATCCATTTCTGGAGGCGGTAGACGATGTTATACTTACTGTATGTTGCCATAATGAACCTATATACTATATATTATTTACGTTTGATGAATGCTATCGCCGTCGCTACCAGGAAGATACCTGCCAGCACGAGCTTCTGTTTGCTCTTGAATTTCCGTATGATTGTCTGAGTATTCATATACTTATATTATTATGCTATTATTTTCTCTTCTTATTCAGGCTACTCTTGATGAGTACACTCTTCTCTGACGGCTTGGCGGCGATACTCTGAACACAGCGGAAGCCGATGTACGAGCGAGGCTGGTTCTGGTATTCTGCTGCTCTCCAGGCTGACTGAATATGACTCTCAGAATCCTTCCACGAGCCACCTCTGACGCTCTTACGTTTCAGGCGGTAAGGATCTTCGATGGCGGCATTGTATTTCAGCTGAGGATTGATATTGTTCATATTCTGTACGCCTGCTGCCGTGTATGCCGTTGAAGTCCATTCTGCCACGTTTCCTGCCATGTCATACAGTCCGTTGCTGTTCGGCTGGTAGGTACCCACCTTCGAGGTGATGATGTTGCCGTCCTTGGTGAAGTCACCGTCATCCGGCATGAAGTTCGCAAAGAACATTCCTTTGTTTTCGCCTGCGACGTTCTGTTCCCAGGGGAACTCGTTCTGACGGATGCCTCTTGCTGCAAACTCCCATTCGGCCTCTGTCGGCAGTCGGAACCTCCGTAGGTACTTATCCTGTCCTGTGATACCCATCCGTTCCGTGCGCCATGCACAGTAGGCGTTGGCCTGCTCCCAGGTGATGCCCACTACCGGATAATCCAGATAGGCAGGGTCAGAGAAATAATACGCCGTATAGGTATCGTTGTCACTGTTGGGGAAGTCGTTGATCCAGCAGGTTGTGTCCGGGTAGATATTGACGATGTACGTGTTCAGGAAGTCATAGTCACCGGATAACGGGCGTTCGATGGTCTCACGGACGATATTGCCGTTCTTGTCGATATACGCCGTATCTTTCGATATCATAGTAATCTCCTGCTCGTCTATCTTTATATCCGTGTTAAGGATACGCTCACGGGGATCCAGGCGATACTTACGCTTGTTGGCAGCCGTATAGTCATATTCTTCATAGCAGTACACCATCTGCCTTCCGTCCAGCTTCTTCTCGCCGGTCACGGGGTTAGTGATATACAGGCTTTCCCTGACGCGCTCGATGTCACCCTCATAGTAGGGATCTTCCATGCGCTGTGCTATGATGGAGTCGCAGATATCGTTAATAAACGCCTTATACATACGGTTGGTTACCTCCGTCTTATCCATCCAGAAGTCATCGACCGTGATGTTACGTGTCGGTGTCATCCTGCCCCAGAGAGAGTCCTGTCGTGACAGTCCCATCTTCAGGTGTCCTCTGTTGATGAGTACCATGCCTGCAGGTACGTCGTTATCGGCTACCACCATGGTAGAGGACATATTCTTAATCGGTTCCTTGTCTTTCCCCTTCATCTTGTTATAGTCACCGATAGGTGCTATAGGCAGGATGCCGCCGGAGCGGTGAACCTTCGTATTCCATTTGGTCTTGCCAAAGGTGAAGGTGATACCGGCCTCGATATTCAAGGTATGGAACTTGCCCATCATGGAAAGGTCGTTATTCCTACCGTACTTACCTTCCTCTCCTCCGGCAAACATACCGCCGACATCCGCATGAACCTTTAGCTGGTTGCTGATGGCGTATGTTCCCGTAATGCCGAAGCCGACGCCGTAAGATGTCTCACGGTGTGTGACGTTACGGTTGATGGCCAGTCCGACGTATGGGATGACTGCCCAGCGTCTCATCGGGTCATAGCCCAGGATGACGTTAGAGGCATTGAAGAGGAAGTGTTCCTGTATGCTGAAGAAGTTGATCTGGCCGTCAATCATATGACCATCTTCATTTTCATTCAGTTGTGAGACAGCTTTTCCCCAGTAGCCATGTGCCTTGGTACGGATGCCGTACTCTGGTGTGAACCACTTGTTGACTGCCACTGCCACTCCGAATGAAGAGCGCTTTGCTTCAAAGGGAGACTTTGATATCACCTGCTTCAAGCCCTCCTCTCTTCCAGAGTAGAATGACAGATGCTCTACGCCCACCGATACCTCCCAATTATCCTTGAAGGTGTTGGTGAATACGGATGTACCGCTCTCCTGCTGTGCGAAGGTGTTGCCTGTCAGCAGCAGTGTGAGTGTTCCGACGAATATTCTCTTGCGTATGATACTTTGCTTAGTCATTCTGATGGTGTAATCTGTCATTCTTGGAAATCCGCGGGACTCACTCCTGTGGGGCAAGCCCCGCTTCAGACCCTCTTATTAACCTTATTACATCGTTTATGAAAAAAAGTAGATTTTTCTGGAATTTATTCCTGAGTGTTGTCATCAACCTGGGTGTTGTCGCCACCGCTTTCCTGTTCCATGCCTTCAGGATTCGAGTAGAACTTGTCTATCTGCTGTTTGATACGTCCGCGTGTTCCCTCCAGTGCCTTGTAGATATTGATGGCCAGCTGTGTATCGACACCCTGCATATTATTGGTGTCTGTTGTGAGCACCACGTTTCTCTCGGTGACGCTGATGTGCATTGTAAATTCTGCCTTCATAACTCTTATACCTTATTATATATATTAAACATGTTCTCGTGTCGTAGGCTCGTGCAGGCACGTGTCCGTTGACGTGTGCAAATTTCGGAAAAGCTTTTCAGAGTGACAAAATCTGGCAAAACTTTGTCTTGATTTAACACATTTAAGATTTTTATCGTCTTAAATACGTTAAATCAAGAGGAAAAAACCGCTAATTTTTGCCGTCAAAAAACTATTGCTTTCCTTTGCGAAAAAATAAAGGAAAACTTATCAAAAATTCGGTTTATTTATGAAGGTATGTATAGCAGAAAAGCCCAGCGTTGCCGGTGAGATAGCCAAGGTGCTGGGTGCGACGTCAAGAAAAGACGGCTATTATGAGGGTAACGGCTATCAGGTGACCTGGACTTTCGGGCACCTGTGCACACTGAAGTTGCCAGGCGAGTATTATGCTGACTGGAAGAAATGGTCACTAAGCAACCTCCCCATGAATCCTCCCCGTTATGAAGTCCGTCTGATCGACGATGCCGGTGTCAGGAAGCAGTTTAAGATTATAGAAAAGCTCTATCAGAAGGCCGATGTCATCATCAACTGTGGTGATGCAGGACAGGAAGGAGAGCTGATCCAGCGTTGGGTCATGGTGCTGGCAGGTGTCCGCTGTCCCGTCCAGCGTCTCTGGATTTCCTCGCTCACTGAGGAAGCCATCCGTGAAGGCTTTAACAACCTCCAGCCCCAGAAGAAGTATGACAGTCTCTATGCCGCAGGCCAGGCCCGTGCCGAAGGTGACTGGCTCTTAGGTATGAACTGTTCCCAGCTCTATACCTTAAAATATGGAGGGAACCAGCAGACACTCAGTATAGGCCGCGTTCAGACTCCCACTCTGGCTATGATCGTTGACAGGGATAATCAGATAGAGCATTTCCAGCCGGAACCCTATTGGGTGCTGACCACCAAGTACCGTGGTGCTGTCTTCAGCAGTACCAAGGGTCATATGACCAGCCAGGCAGAGGGTCAGCAACTTCTTCAACGTGTCAAGGGTGCCTCCTTCAGTATTGCCGATGTGAGACAGAAACAGGGACGCGAGTCCGCTCCCCAGCTCTACGACCTCACCAGCTTACAGGTGGACTGTAACAGGAAGTTCGGGATGAGTGCAGAGAAGACGCTGAGCACTATCCAGGCACTTTATGAGAAGAAGCTTACTACCTATCCAAGGGTTGATACCAAGTATCTCCCTGATGATGTCTATCCCAAGATCCGCTGGATAATGGGCAACCTCAAAGGCTATGAGCAGTATGCCGAGCCTTTTGTTCATGGCAGTCAGATTCCCCAGCCTCGCAGGGTCTTCGATAACAGCAAGGTTACCGACCACCATGCCATCATCCCAACTGGCGACCATAGCCGCCTTGCCGATATCAACAGCTACGAACAGAAGGTCTATGACCTGATAGTTCGTCGCTTCCTCGCTGTTTTCTATCCTGACTGTGAGTATGCCACCACTACCGTGATGGGCCGAGCTGCCGATGTTGATTTCAAGGCATCAGGTAAGACCATCCTGAAGCCAGGCTGGCGCTATATATATAATAAGGTGGAAACCGAGGAAGAAGAAAAGGAACCGACACCAGAGGGAGAGAATGACACCTTACCGAGATTTACCATTGGTGAGAGTGGCAGTCATCTGCCTGAGCTGACTCAGAAGATGACTACCCCCCCCAAGCGCTATACTGAGGCATCCTTACTACAAGCTATGGAAACCGCTGGAAAGTTTGTAGAGGATGAAACGCTCAGGGAGGCTATGAAGGAGAATGGTATTGGTCGCCCGTCAAGCCGTGCCAGCATCATTGAGACCCTGTTGAAGAGAGGTTATATCCGTCGTGAGAAGAAAAACCTTATCAGTAATTCGACTGGCCGTGACCTTATCAGAATCATCAAGGCCAAGATGTTGAAAAGCCCAGAGCTGACAGGTCAGTGGGAAAAGAAGCTCCGCGACATAGAGAAGGGAACCTTCACCCTGGATGCTTTTATGGACGAGTTGTATGAGCAGCTTGTCAGCATCATCAAGGAGGTTACCAGTGACCAGTCCGGACAGCGTGTTTCCTCCTATGTTGCTCCAGCGAGTAATAGCAGCTATTCTCGCAAGAGTTCGTCATCGTCATCCTCGACGCGCAAATCTTCTGGCAGCAGCCACCGTAGCACGTCACGCTCCAAGACTGTCAAGGTAGGTGACCGTTGTCCGCTATGCGGTAAGGGCTATGTAAGAAAAGGCCCTTATGGAATCTACTGCAGTGAATATAAGAACGGCTGTAAGTACCGAGGATAGATATTTTCCAGTTTAGGAATTTTAAGACGAGGGTTAAAAAAAACAAAATTATAATTTATTGATTTTATTATGTGGAATATTGATTTAAAGGTTATACCTCCTATTATTACATTTGATTCCTTTGCAGACAAAGAGGATTTTTTAGAGCGTGTTATTAAAATCCGTTCATTTGCTTATGACGAAGTAAAATCTATTTTTGAGATTTTAGAAAACATAATTATTGACAGTGGTGACGCCTTATCACTATCAATAAATAAGCCTGTTGCAGAAAAAATAGAAATTTTAAATTGGAAAAATTTGATAGCAGAGATTGATAGTGCTAAGATTTCAGACTTAACCTATGATACTATGGTTGAAAATTTATCAATCTTTGCTGAGAATTGGTTGAAATTTCAGAGGCATATCAGTGATAATATTGAAAACAGGCTAAATGAAGTTCTAAAAGAAGTATTCGAAGAACGTATTCATATTTCTTTTAGATTTTTTGGTTCTCCTGCTCAATATGTTACCATTGTTATTACTTGGAAAGATGGTTCTTATATTGAAGAATGGTTTAGTAAATACCTTTTGGAAGTCATTCTAAAAGACTTATTTATTTATACTATTGTTTATGGCGATTATCCTGACAAGAAAAAATCTTATATTTATGGTGTACTTTCAACTGAAGATCTATCCTTAGATCAGCTCCAAGATTTAACTTGGGAATTTTGGAAACAAAAGTTTAATAGAAATATTTAGATATGTTTAATAAAAAGTTGTTTGTTTTAATTCTGGTTATTGTCACCCTGTTTATGGCCTGTCAGCAGTCCAAGAAACCAGCCAAGGACTATATCCAGGAGTCCACCGAGAAGCTGATGTCTATTGATGACATCTGCAAGGTGGAAGATATTATCGCCGACAGTTCCCTGATGAACGCTCAGGGAGATACTGCCTGGTGCAAGGTTAACGACCAGCTTATTCGCATTAAGATGGGCGATAACTACTATCTGCGTAAGGAAACCAAGGATGGTTCCGTCACAAATTTCACTTATAGGTATGACTAAATAAATCCATGTCTATGAAGAAAGAAAAGACCACAAGCAAGTATAATACTATCAATTACAGTGAGAATGACACTACCGAGTTGAATGAGCTTCTGAAAGATCCACTTCTCCGTGATATGATACCCAAGAAGCACCGTAAGCGTCGCAACCAGCAGGTGCTATGGTGTATCAAGGAGTTTGTGAAGATTATCAATCACCGGCAGACAGCCCAGCAGTCACATCTTGATTTTCCTCCAGGAGAATTACAAAACCTGCATAACGAGGTGGAGCGTCTGAAGGGTGTCACCGATGACCTTTCCAAGACATTAGAGGCTACTAAGAAAAAGAAGTGCAAGTGGTGGCCTCTATAAAAAAGGAGATCAGACTATGAGAAGAAAGTTATTCATAGCAGCGTTTCTATGCTGTATGTCTTTTATTCATGCTACCCCACCGGTCACTGGTGATGGTGATGACAAGATATCTTTCCCCGTTATCAACTGCCAGCCGAAATTTCCGGGAGGTTCAGATGCTCTTGTCTGTTGGATAAGGAATAACCTCCGCTATCCCGTCCTCGCTGAGGAACAACGGATAGAAGGGGATGTAGTATGTGCCTTCTGGATAGAGAAAGACGGTTCTGTCAATAATACCTATGTGATAAGATCCTCTCACGAGCTATTATCAAAAGAAGCTTTACGGGTAATGAAGTTCATGCCCAGATGGATTCCTGGTCGTGAGAATGGGCAAGCCATCAGGGTACGTTATACAATACCTCTTACTTTTCGTCTGGTACCTGACAGTGTAAGTAACACCCCTATCAAGTAGGAATATAAGAAAACCCGCCTGAGAATTTCAGACGGGCCACTTACGCAACGAATATATTATAACTTACAACAAACAATCAGTCCAGATACTCGCTATGTGCCTTCTCTTCCTGGTTGAGAGACCATTCCATGAAGGTCTTGGCACTGTTCTCGTCCTGTTGTAGTCCTCGCTCCTGGCAGTAGTTTATATACTGCTGTTTTATCTGCTCAGACTGGTGATACACATAGTCGAGTGTTGTTATTTCACCGTTATGAAGCATCGGCTTCAAGGTGTCGTCATTATAAAATCCTTCCAGTTTAACCATAACCTTATTATATTAAATACCATATTTATTATTGGTGAGAAGTTTACCTCCCACTATTATAGAGAACACCCGTTAAGGGCATCCGTCAGTAATTACAGGATATGCTTAGCGGTTTAAAGCCCACCAGTTAGCATCCTCCCAGTAACGCTCCCTGTTACGACGCTCACGATTTCTGCGTTCGCGAGCCTTATTGCGGTTCTTCTTGGTGTTATTATCCCCACCGAGCCATCCGCAAAGAAGCAGACCTAAAAGTATCAGTTCCATAATAGTGTTATTTAGAGATTAAACTTTCACGTTGTATTATCCATCAGAATTATCTGTTTTAAGAGAGTTAGACATTCAAGTCAATAAAGTTCATTCATCACATCAATCAGGAAGTGCATAGATGATGTTGATTCCTTGCTTATAGCAGTTCATCATGATCTCAACCTGCTTGCCGCCGATGGTGGCCAGTCCCTCGTAGATGTACTCTGTACCATCCTCAGAGTTCGTCACCTTCTTCATAGTGATGCCGTACCGCTTCTCGATCTCAGCCTTAAAGCCCAGTGCCTTGGTGTCACCACCACTGGAATAGGTAACTCCCACCATGCCCAGACCTTTACCGTTGCCGATGAACATGTAGTTGATTACCACCGTTGCAGTCTGGTTGGTATAGAGTAAGGTGTACTCATTACTGTTCTCGTTCAGTTCCCAGTTAAAGCCGGACATGTATTCCTTGACATGGCTCTGTGAGCTGCCGAAGTCCAGGCAAGGATCCACATACTCGGTACTGCCAGTCGGTCCCGTAGGAACCTGGGGTGTCCCGTCATCATCACTGTCACCGCCACAGGCTGTAAATGTCATTGATACTACAGCTATCATAGCCAGGAACATCACCTTGTATAAAAAATTTCGTTTCATAATTGTCAGTTATTAAGTTATTACTATATTTATTATCAAGTTATATCTATTTTACACTAAAGGTAGACATCTGAGAGAAATCCGTATTCACTGCATACTCTCCAGCTTCAGCATTGTCGATTACAACAATATAGCTACTGTTGCCGTATTTTTCTGCCGTGTATTGAACATTATTATAACTCAGCGTAGTATTAGAGCCACCCATCAGACTATAATCGCCCATTGGGAAGGTACGAGCCTTTTTCTCTACATCGAGTTTCATAATACCGAACACCTGTTTTGGATCCACCTCATTAGAAGCTGCCCTAACAATCAGTGTTACAGTACCGCTCTGAACAGATATCGGAGCCTCCTTACCTTTAAGAGTCAGTTTTACCTTAGCCTTATCAAGCAAGCCACTACCAGGAACAGGTATCATACCCCACTTTGACGATTTGGTTTTAATAGAAGCCGTTTCCTTCTGCAATAAGGTTGTTGTACCATCTGCATTAACAACTACTACCTGACCTACGTATTCAGGTTCTGGCGCTGTTACCTGACCAAATGAGATGTTGGCTATAAACATCGTCACGATTGAAATCATTAACTTTTTCATAATCTTCAAACTTTAATTGTTATTATTATCTATTTCTACTGCAAATATACACACTTTCTATGATATTTAAAAGGGAAAATCCCTACTTTAAGATAGGAAAAACCCTATTATTTATACATTTCAAAAGGAGTAATATATACACCTGTTTCTCGCCCGAAACACCTTTATACGCTGCAAAATTACAAAATTTTATTGAAACCACCAAATTTTTTCATAAAATATTTCCGTATTTCAGAAAATATTTATATCTTTGCACCAAAATTAAGAGAAATACGTAAATATGTATATAAAATAATAAGATAATACAGAAAACCCCTGTATACGCCCCAAAAATAAAACAAATATGAGCAAAAAAGTCATTCTGCCGATATTATCTGGTTCTTTTCTATCCGATGGTAACCCAAAAGGACTCGCCACTGGTGAGAATACAACAATTTTCGGTAGTCATCTACCATCTCATTCTTCACTTATTACAAGTAGAAGATATTATTATGTATTAGGTGATCCAGACCTGCCTACATATTTATCTCGGTTAGTAAATGCCATTCAGTTTAAGGATGATATTAAGGAGCTGGTAAGAAGCATTACAAGTCACCGTCCCCTTACACGCCTAATAAATAAATAAGGTACACGCGCACAGTATATATAATAACAATATAATATGGATAAGTTAAACTACACTTCAAAGAGAAAGCAGCCGTATAAGCACATCTCCACCTTCCTCGCCCCAGAAGGATCCTTTTATGTATCAACATTATCTCCCTATTGGTTTATCTTTCCTGTGACGTATATCACTGTTTGGAAAGACCCTAAAGGTTTCCTTCATACCATACCAGTATGGGAAGAAGAGATTAACACAGCCGAGAGTGAATTAGAAGGGGAAATGCAGGTCTTCGTTGAAAACCGTATCAACGAGAACAGAAGTTTGGAGCGTTGCTTAACGTGTAAGCGTTTTCTCGAACTCTGTAAAAACTACAGCTCAGAGGAGATAAGTGGTCATATGGAGGAGATAGCCGACTATGTTTTCACTGGAGAAGTAAAGACCACCCCAGAACTTCGTAACTATTTTAAGGACGGAGAATGGGGAAACCTAAAAACGATGGAGAACGACGGTTCTCTTTACACTGGTTGGGAAGAGACGTTAAATAAGGAAGGTTCACTTAAAAAAGAAGAAAAGGAGGAAAAATGAACAAGGAAGAGTTATCCAGGCTGTATGCCGACCAGAAGGTGGAAGAACGAGGCGAATATATCACCTGTGACTTTCACCGCCGTAAGAGTCTGACAAAGTTCGATGGTTATGACATCGAGCAGGCTTTTGAAGACGGTTTAACTGAAAGAGACAAGCATCTATGGAAGGATGCCCAAGGCGACGATCTCCCGGAGATAGACAGAGAGGTTATTGCTCTCATTGATTATGCTGGTAACGGATATTACAAGGTTGTATTCGCCCATCGTCCTGATCCAGAAAGAAAGGTTTCTACCAGCCTTCTCACTGGTAAGAAAAGTTACATCCAGGCCAAGACCTACGACAAGGGAGGCTGGAACCAGCCCCATGTCAAGTTCTGGATGGATTTTAACCTTCCCTGTTCAAAGGGTTGTCCGTCATCACCGGCATATATGCCGAAAGAAAGGTCTGTTTCTATGTCTTTAGAAGAAGAGGTAGAAAAGTATCTTGATACTAATAGCATAAAATGTGTAAGCGGTATTAGCGTATTTGACTTCGCCCGTCATATTGTCAACTGGCAAAAACAACAGATAATGAATACTGCTATAGATGGATATATTGACCAGGTAGAATATCCAGGTTCAACTTTGGTACAACTGCCAGAAAATCCAAAGGATTTAGAGAACGGTGACGATGTTAAAGTTATTATAATAAAAAAATAAGAAGAAATAAGCATGAATAAAAAGTTTGAAACAAAGAAAATATACATAAGAATGTTTTCTTCCGGCGTTATTATGGTTATTTTGGGAGGATGTGTTCTTCTCGGAATAAAATTATATGAAGCCTTTGAAATAGGATTAAAACACGGTATAGTTGTGACTGCCGCAACGATGTTTATTATAGGTTTTGGTTTAGCAGGATTATCTCTTATTTTCAGTTGTATGGAAACAAGTTTTAATAATAACAAAAATAGTTCTGAAAAAGAATAAAAGAGTAAGACAATGTCAAAAGTCCCTAAGATAAGCGAGGTTTCCGTTCTTTGTCAGAACTGTACCAAGGTCAAGAAATGTCTGAAAGACAGGCTGAAGGCTATTTTTATGGTCAGCACCACCTATTGTACGCGCTTTGATAACAAAGACAAGACTCCTCGCCTATTTCCCTTACTCCAGCCCTATGAGGTTGAATGTCAGGATGCAGAGTTTATCTATCATAAAAACAAAAAATATGAAAAGAATACCCTTTGATTTACAGTATCGTCCTCAGATAGAGTCTGGGGAGTACAGGGTTGTCACTGATATGGGAGAACCCGTCGAGATAGTTAAATGGAACTGTCGTGGACGTTGTTCAATTCTTGCCGTCATTGATGACGGTGACACTGATGACTGTTGTTTTTATAAGGATGACGGCGTCAGTCTCAATGGGGCCGATTCCCTTTGGATTCTTATCGAAGAAACTCCAAAACAGAAAGAGATCTATTTCTGTGTCGATATTGAGTCATACACAAAGCAGATGCTGGATAATCGTGGAGCGGTCGGCTATTATGATTATATACAAGCCAGTCACGCTATAAGTATAGGAATAACGCCGATTGTTACATCCCAGCTTGCGCTGATGACATTCTACCTGAAGGAAATCGCCTGCTACGATGTCTACATCTGCTATAAGGAGAAAAAGATAAAGATAGAGGAAGGTATGCAGCTTTCTGACAGCGGTTATTGTTTATCGTGTCCTTCCTGTTGTGAGGACTCAGATATCCTCGATGTATTCAAAGAAGGTTATTTTAATGATTTGTTAGGAATAAAGGAAGAATGACTATGGTAGCACCGGCAAGTTCTGATAAGGAAATGTGGGAGATGGCAGGGTTTCCTAACCATCCTCGATATGAATACGTGCCATTACCTAATGAGGTGACACGTATGTTAAAGCGGAAGTATAAGGACTTCGTGCTGATGTCCTACTATTGGACGGACGACAATGGTGCGAAGGTTGCCTTCCTTGAATATCTATCTTATGATGGAATGAACGTTCATCGTGGTCCAGGATATTGCTGTGACCGTATTAATGACCCGGACATGTGGAGTCAGGTGGCAAGGTCACTGGCAATGGATAATATACATCTTCAGACAAAAACCTTCAAGAAAGAACAATGAAAGAATGTATTGTAAAGAGACAAAAGAAGAGAAAGAAATGGCTCAACTGGGGTCAGATGACCGAGGAAGAGCAGAGTGACTTCCTTTTCAGGATTTCTCACCAGAAATAAATTATTAACGTTTTAAATAGTAAGTTTTATGAAACAGACGAAGATTATCTCATTTGTCAATCACAAGGGCGGTGTTGGTAAAACCACGACGACCGCCAGTGTTGGCAGTTACTTAGCTCAGAAGGGCTATCATGTATTACTTGCTGACCTGGATGCCCAGGCCAATCTCACTCTGAGTCTCTTGAAACATCCTACAGATGAGACCATCTACGACGCTCTTACCGGTAAAGGTGAGCTGCCTATTATTTCCATCACGGAAAACCTGTCACTTATTCCTGCCTCTGAGATGCTGGCCATGGTTGATATTGAGCTGGCTGGTGCCATCAGTAGAGAGAAGATTCTGGACGGTCTTCTTAAACCGATCAAGTATAACTATGATTTCATCCTGCTTGACTGTCCCCCTTCCCTGGGTCTTATTACCCTGAATGCCATCACTGCCTGTACTGATGTCATTGTGCCGTTAATAGCCGAGGTGCTGCCGTTCAACGGTCTGAAGATGATTAACAACTTCGTTAAGCTCATCCATAACCGGCTCAATAATGCCGCACATATCAGTGGTATTCTCATTACCCGTTGGGAGAGTACCAACCTCAGTAAGACTATCGAATCCGATTTACGTAAGACTGTCGGAAATCTGGTTTTTGCGACTAAGATCCGTAAGAACGTCAGCGTCGCCGAGGCACCTCTGGAGCACAGGAACATTGTCGAGTATGCGCCTAAGAGTAATGGTGCTGCCGATTATCGCGCCTTTACGGAAGAGCTGTTACAGAAGTTAGGTTATAATGGATAGAGCTATGGACTTGTTTATTTACGTCGTTATCATTCTTATCGCGATTATTGCTGTTTGTGTCTGGATTATCCGGTCTGAATGGTTTTCATCAGACAACTATTCCACCTTTGCTTCAGCAGTGATATTTGTCTGTGTTATCGGTTTGTTTATTCTTTCCGTTGATTATTTCACACGTGAAGCGGACGTTGACAGAACCTATGTCACGGACAACAACGGTCAGCGTTATGAAGTGATAGAAATTGAAGGTTCCCCGTATTTAAAGGGGCGCTTTGGAACCATTTCCCCCTACATTCAACAGCAAAAGGAGTAATTTTTCAATAAATATTTCCGTATTTCAGAAAATATTGATATCTTTGCAGTCAAATTTAAATATGATCATTTATGGCAAAAAAGAATTTCGATACCAGCGACTTGCTGGAAGGTCTCACTGGAGGTACACAGGCTCCCGTCGCAGAGGAAAATGTTTCCCCGGCAGCTTCACCGGCAAGAGGAACTTCCCGTCGTGGTCGTAAGCCGATGGGAGCCGAGGAAGAGCGTATTTCTTCCATCGTCAAGTGTGAGCTTTATAACAAGTGTAAGGCTATTGCCAATATCGAGAACATTCCCATCAAGGATGTTATCAATAAGGCGTTGGAACTTGTTGTAGCTGCCTACGAAGATAAGCATGGCCCTATCAAGGTCAAGCGTAGCCGCAAGCCAGGCGACATCAACGAGATCTTTGACTAAAGTGTATGATTGACGAGCACTGTGGCTATCATCATAATGGTTATTGCCTGAAAGGCCTGCCTGGTACTCCTTGTGAGTTACGGGGATGTGTGGCCCACACTTCAGATGATGTAGGTTATTTAAAACCGCACTCTTCTGACGAGCTGACCAGGATCAATGAGAAATTAGAAAGAAAGGTTCTTGATGCTCTGGTTATCCCTGATGTCCCGCTTAATATAATAACAAGCCCCTGCCAGTCTTGACAGGGGTTTATTATTTGCTGTGTATGGTCTTTACGAACTCTTGTTCATCGTACTGGTGTATTTCATCCAGTTGTCGATGGAGAGTTGGTCGCGGATAATGGCCAGACAGTCGTTATGTCCGAAGGCATAACCGGCGACAAACACGTCATGCAGCAGCTCTTCGACCTTTGTTCCTGTGAAGTCCATGTCGTTTTCCTTCATCTGGTCGCAGAACTCCTGCCAGGCGTTTTCTATCAGTTTACCAGCCGTCTCAGCATCCGGTAAGTATATCTTCTTCTCATCCATAGTCTCTTAGCCGTTACCTTTTATCATTGTCTTCAGCTTCTCTTCCCATTCTGACGAGCAGTTGTCATACTGTATATATCCGATGCAGTAGTCATATTGTTCTGTAATATGACGGAAGTAGTCTTCCTTGGTGTTTCCGTCGTACTGTGAGCAGATGATACACCGAGGTCTCTTCTGTGGCGGTATCTCTTCTATTTCTTCCAGGATATTGCGTGCCATGTCCGGCTGGATGTCATACGGTCTGTCCTCATAGTAAGGAAGGCTGTTGTCGAGGATGACAACGTCAAATTCCCCTTTGTAGGCCTTACGCAGTCCGGAGCTGTAAGATGCCGCCGTCGTGACATCCGCATCGGGGAAGTTCTCTTTCATGAAACGCTCGATATCTTTGCGTTTCAGTTCACTGTCTTCAATAATCAGGATCTTCATGTTATATTGGATTTAATTATTATTGTGTCATCAGGTCTGCATTCTCGTGGACGTTTCCAGCTACTACCGACTGAACTTTTTTCTGGTGCATCCAAGCAAAGGCTTCATAGGAGTAGTAATCCTCCTCACCCTCCATTCTGGCGTTATAGTCTATATCATCCATGATGCCGAAGCAACCATTTTTCGGGTTCCAGCCTACCAGGTCATAGCTGCTGCCGTTATCCTTGAAGAGCGTATGAAGGATGTCGCCTTCAAAGATAGGCTGTGGCTCTGTGCTATTGTCATAGAAGCCGGTAAACATTCCTAATGTCTTCGGATCGATTTCCCATACCATTTCCCCTGAACGGATGAAATGTTTGATCTCTCCACCGCACAGGTCTTGATAGTAGAAGCCCTGTACCCATCCGTTTTCAGGATTTGTTTTTGGGTCATGGTGTAGCACCTTTGCCCGGAACCAGTATCTCTCTGTGATTCTATTCATAGTAAAAATACAATTTTTGATGAAAATTATATGCTGAAAAATACAATATTTCGAGAAAATTATATAGTGTAGCTTATTACTCTTACGCCCAATCCTTTTGTCTTGGCTATGTTTATCATACTCTTCGTGCCTTTGCTCTGGCCATCCCAGAAGGCTATCAGGGCATCGGCGCTGTTCGCCATCTGAGCATTACGGATGGGACCAGCCGCCCTGCCGTGTGTATTCCAGTCAGCCGGATATTGTTCTACAGTATAGCCCTTCTCACGGGCATACTGCTCGCCCAGGCTGTCAGCTCCCTTGGCCGCTCCAGACACGACTATGATACGGTGTGTAGCGGTTTTATCTGCCAGGATGTTGTCACATTTGGCTTTCAGCAGTGGATAGTCGTTAAAGTCACGACCACCGGCTATGATGACGCGGAAATATTCCATACCAGATTTCTTTACCATTCTATATGATATTGTTCCCATAAGGCTTTCCTGACCAGGTCAGCCGTCATCTTGCCGCTATTCCGGTATTTCTTAAAGTTGTTGTAGCCAACGTCCATAAGCTGCTGGATATTTTTGATGCCAGCATTGCTGCAGACGTTCAAATATTTTGTTTGTAGCCCACCTTGGGCTATAGCAAGAGATGCTACAGGTGTATATGCCAGCTCATTATTCTCTTTGCAGAACTCTTCCAAAGAGCTGATAATTTCCCTGGCTTCAGCAATGATTTCCTGTAGCCGTCCGAGTTTCTGATTAAATTCTTCCTTATTCATATCTGATTGTTTTTAGAAAGTGGACGCTGATTCCACTGGCTCAGCGTCCGAGGCCTCGATAGACATTCTACTGTAAGTAGGTGTTCTTAGAAGGGAAGATCATCGTTACCCTCGCCACCTGCAGGAGCCTCGAAAGGCATCTGAGGTGTATTGTTAACATCCTCCTCAGAGACAGGAGGCGGTGTACTGCTCTTCTGTTCACCGGTCTGTTCATCTCTTTTCTTGCCGACTGGTGGAAATTCCACACGGAAGGCGTTCACCACCAATTGAAGCTGTGGCTTGCCATCCTTGTCCTCATAGATGTTATGCTTTACCAGTTCGCCAACAACTTCCAGGAGTCTGCCTTTCTTCCAGTACTGAGCCAGTTTCAGTGCTCTTGGGAAGCTGGCATAGACTTTGTACCATCGTGTCAGGGTTTCTCCCTTGGAATAATAAGACTCTGCGACATTCAATGCCACATACTGTTCACCTGATGCGCCTGTTAAGATCTCGGCGTCCTTGCCACAACGGCCTAAAAAACTTCCACTAAACATATTCTTGTTTTTTTTAAGTTATTACTCTGCGAAATTATCACTATTTATCTGACTTTCAGAATATTCTCAAAACTTTGTCTTGATTTAACTCATTTAAGACCGTTTTCGTCAGAAATTGGTTGTAAAGTTATAGTTAAACACTGCCCAGGCTGTTGCCAAGCCTTCCAGAACCAGGATGATGTCTGAGATGAGCGGATGTTTGTCCAGCCACTTGAAAACTGGTGCCACGAACCATAGTTCCCTGTAGATTGCATTGTTGTTATTCATATGACGTAAGTTTTTAGTGGGAGTTGGTTAGGCTCCCGTTACCTTTATATGTTATGCTGCCTTTTTGAAGGTGTGTACTGCTGAGTAGCAGTCGCTACCATCCTCTTCAGTGATTTCCTCGTTGGTCTCAACGAAGCCTTTCTGTTCCATGAGATAGCGAAGATAGCCATGTTCGTGTTTCCAGTCACCCCATTCGATACTGACCTCCACCTGGTTATCGTAGGTATTGATGTCACCATAGAGGTTACCTTCCTTTAGGATATCTGCCACCTCACTGTAGAGATCCTTTTCTGGAGTTTCTGTTGTCTTAGTCTCAGTGAAAGTGATTTTCTTCCATGTGTAATGGTCGCAATAATAGTACTTACCGTCCATTTCCACCATATCTGATACGCTGACGCTATGACCTGTAAAGTCAGCAGGCTTTTTCCCCTGGAACTTCGAGAAGATACGATCCAGCATTACCAATATGTCGCCATCCTCTATCTCGCCGGTATAGACCTTTTGATAGATGTCGAGGGTCAGTTGGCTACGTAGGTTGTATTTCTCCAGCTCTTCCAGTCCGGAAAATTTGATGCCACGAGCAACCTGTGAGTCGTTCTTGATCTGATAGATATTATATTTCTTCATATTCTTTGTGGCTGTTTATATCGCGCCGCCTCCGCTGTTTGTTTATTGTTAGATGTCAGAAGCACAGTCCTACGTTCTGTATGCCGTACATGCACTTTTCTGCCTTCTCCAGTAATGTCTTTGTACCGAAGCCCTTGTAGTAAAGCTTGTAGATACGCTCCAGTTGAGCTGCTATCTGGTTAAATGACTTTTTCATATTCAATCCTCCTATTCTTTTGTTGCGCTGTTGTTATTGAACTTATCGGGTATCGAGAGCTGAAAGTCCTTATTTTCTTTTTTTGGAATTTTTCATCTGTCACCACCCTTTCAAAGAACTCATCGGTACATCGTTTCACTGTTTTAGCCTTTTTTCTTGCCGGTATATCAGGGAGAGGTTCTAAAGGCTATAAGCCAAGGAATATCAAGTAAAAAATCAGGAATACCCAGATTATGCAGTAATCTGCGGAAGGCTGCCTGAGCTTTTTATGCCGATACTTTAGCCTGTTCATTGGCGATAGCCTGCCTCTCCATACCTTTGCAAGGGAAAACGGCGTGAAAAAACAGTCAACGTCGATGGGTATTCTGTAGGGCAGGTGGCACGATGGAAATCCGCAAGGGAAAATGCTTTTGTAAAAGCAATATCCTTACATATAGGTACTATATGTTATATAGAATGGTTATTTTATCCTAAAATTCTGCACTAAAAGATAGCTTTATAGTATTTATTTGCTATCTTTGCAGAAAAATAGGAGATCAAGCTTATGGTTATCGACGGAAAACAACTCCCAAAGGTTGTGCATGTCCATTTCATCCACGGTCATGCCAACTATTATTTCGGCAGCGTACATGCCGTCTTCAAGAAGTTCAGTATTGATGATATAGGTTGCTGCGAAGGTCATCTTCGTGCAAGTCTTTCTATCGACGGTAGCAAGTACCTGAACGATAAGGTTCTCATTATCCGTTCTCATCTTCTCCGATGAGAACGGTTTAAATCTGTAGGGAAGAAAGCTTAAATGTGTGGGTAAGAAAGGGCTGGGTGAAGCCTCGGATAGTTGCTCATTGAGTACTGTCCGTGTGCTTCGGTGTGGGCGATAGTTCTGGAGGCCTTTTTCTGAACAATAGAGTCTAAAAGTGGCCGGATGTGCTGATGAACATACAGCATCTACCGCTTTAAAGAAGAGAGTGCTCCCTATCCAAAGTAAGGAGTGTTGTTATTTCATCCCTGAATAGCTTTCTTGCCGGTGAAGCAGACCTTGTCTGCCTCAATGGGAAATGTGTATGTAATACTTGTTTCCCATAGGCAAGTGCCATTCAGAACAGGATGACATGATAACTCTCTGTCTACAGGTAGCGAGTACCCTCAGAATAGATACGCATGCTGTATATTCTTCAGCCATCGATAAGGTCACGCTGGTGTTGTGAGAGAAACAAGGCTCCCATGTCGTATGAAAGAATGTCAAGTGGAAGGTTCATCGTTTACGACGATGCTGTAGGATATTCAGGTGTGTTGACCATAAGGCGTCAGCCTGGTGCAAGTCCATCGAAAAAATCTGTTAGTAGCGCCGTTCATGGGGTACATCCTTGTTTTGTTGACCACATAATTTTTTCATCAGCACACAACGTATGCCGATGAAAAACACCGTGAGGTGGCAGGTTTTCTGGCATTCCTCGGTGTAATGTGAGGCAGCGGAATAAGGATATAGTCCATAGGCTGGTTACGTTAAGACAGACTTCCTTGTGGTCTTGTGACAGACTGATGCGGTCATCGTCCTGGTATGCTACAGATGGTGAGCCATCACCCCTTCCATGGTTATTTAAACTGCAGCTCCAGTTGTCGCGTCGGCTCTTTGTAGCCGATGTGTGAGGCCATGAAAGATCTTTCCAGGGCCTCAGATATAAGCTTCCGTTCAGAACTTGTGACATGGTTCTTATCACTCTCTGAGTTGATCTGTAAGGCACGGTTTAGGCTGCCTTTTACAGCCTTGTCATCCAGAAAGACGTAATAGACGGTGAATACCCTGTTATAAGCGGCAGCATCCGACATTTCCTTTTCCGTCTGGTATCGTTCATAGCAGACAGTCATCGTCTTTCTGAGTGACTTGCCAGACCTGCTGTTTTTCCATCCAGCACCCTCTTCATTTTCAAAGGCGACGGCAATAGCCTCGCGTTTCTGTATCTTGTTAATTTTGCTCCACCCATAGTATACCTTCAGGCGTTTTTTCGCCTGACGGTGACGCTGGTGTTCAGCTTCCAGCTTTTTGAGCTTGTCATAGGTCATTTTTTCCATTAAACCAACAAAAAAGGGATTTGGTGTCACTTGATACCATAGATTTTCTCACATTCCGCTTCGATTACTTTGTAGTCGAAGTCTGGTTTAAGTTGTAGCAGCTCATGGCGTAGCTTGCGGATGATCATCCTGTCGATATTCTGGTCACGGCATTTGGCAGAATAAAGTGACTGATATTCGTCCCTCTCTGAGCTGGCCACCTTGTATTTCCATTTAAGGGACTGGTAGGTTTCTTCTTGCTGATGCTCAGCAAGTTCCTCTTGTAAGGCCTTACGTGCATCGTCACGTTCCCGTTGGGCCTCTTGCCGCAAGCGGCGGTCACTCTGCCAGTTCCACCAGAATTTCTCAGCGAGGTTAAGCTCACCATCCTTGTATTTCTGCTTATGCAGGCAAGGTGCCTTTTTCACTATGACGTAACTTTGACGTTCATAGTGATATTCCTTCAGGATGTATATCAGACCTGCATACTCAGGAACATCTTCCGGCTGTATCAGCCCTTCTGGAACAGCGTAATAGAAGTAGTTTGGTTTCTTGTGGCTTTCTATCAGATGACTGTCACCAGGCTTTATTCTTGCCTTACAGTCATCAATGGAATTATACAGGTGTTTGTTCCATTCGTAGCTCTGATAGAACGACGGCATGAAACGCTCCTCCTCCGTCGGGCCTTTCAGGATGATATGCTTCTCTTTTTTATTTTTGAAGTCGTTTTTGAAGTCAGCACGGCTGATTTTGATTTCAAACTCATATATGTAGCCTGTCTTCGTCCAAATGAGTTTGTCTGACTCCCACTCGAAGACAAACAGCCCGTCAATATTGTATTTCCAGGAAGCGAAGACATGATTCAACCGCCGCTGTATTGACTGTTCAGTCAGCGGTTCACTCTTTACTGTTGTTTGTTTTCTCAATACGCCCATGACAGATAACAAATTTATTCGTAGTTAAACAGTTGTTCCGGGTCTTTGAAATCCTTCAGGAGATACGGATCAACGTAGTATTTCCCGATTTTATAGTCGGCGTATTTGACCGTTTTCTTCTGAAAATATACTTTTGTTTCAGGGTCAGTCTCAGGTACGAGCCACCAGTAGTATATATCCAAATCGTCCGTCGGTTTGTTCCCGAATTTAGATCTTAGCTTTGGTACAATCTGGTCGCGCTCAAACTCTACATAGTCGCCCCGTCCACCATGGACGATACGGTTGTAGCCTGTGGCGAACAGCGTTCCGTTTTTCAAGTATATATTTTTCTTTACCATATTGTCAGACCAGTTTATTTTCCTTTATTTCTCTTTCAAAGCCCTCGTCAGTCATACGTTACGATGTCATTTCCTTTACCCAAAAGCAAAATAATCTGGTGACAAAATAAAAGGCACCGAGAAGAACAATAATGCAAGAAATGATTTTGAACCATTCTCCAATACATTTTGTTATATGGTCACAAGTAAGAATAGTGAACAACACCGACAAAACAAATACCACCCAATCCGTCTTTGTTGGATTACATTTTTCATTTTTGATATACTTTTTTTTGTTAGTCATATGCTATTTTTCGTCGTTAAGTTAAATTCCTTATCGATATAGTTAAACCGAAAGGCCTGCTGCATTTCATGCACATACTTCACCATTGTACGGCGCAAGTCACCCCGACGCAGATCGTCAGAGTCTATCGACTCGATTTTCAAGTCATACCAACTGCTGATCTTATAACTGGTAGGAATAAGTCTGGCATAAACCCTATCACCTTCCCAGTAGAACAAGTCTCTATCCTCCCAGCCAATATCCCTGCGAGGCTTGAATCCAAGTTTCTTCAGAAACTCGTCTGTAAGCCTGATGGGTTCTACATCGTCGTTACCGACTTCTGTCAGGATGCCGTTGACATAACACTGAATATAGCCGGGATGTACCGCCCAGACCCGAACTATCTGATTGTGCTTCTTTGAATATACGAAGTCATCAATCATCAGCTTTTTCAGTTCTTGTATTGTCATACTCCAGCCTCCTTTCCAATCTCTTTAAGGATGTTCGGAATATCCATTGGGGAACTGTCACATTCTATTCCTGTGGCGTTGCCGGAATAGAAGCGACCGCATCGACGGCAGTCATCATTGACCTCGCGATTATAGATGGGGCATATACTTCCGTAGAGTCTCATATCTTCTATAATTTAATGGTTATATAATCCTTATATACTTTCCAAATATCGTACAGGTTTACCCGTCTGTTCTGCATGAGCAATCTCACGCCTGGTACTCTCGCCAATATAACCGCCGACATTGATAACAAATATCTCGTCGGCCATGTCGATCTTCTGGAAGTGCATCTTATCCAGCATTTCTTTCATGCCTGGTTTCCAAACCTCTTCGTCGCCGGAGTGACCGAACAGGCCTACGCTGATGACGACGTTTCCTTCAAGGGTCAATCGTTTCTGCTGTTCCAAGAACTGCTCCTTGAAGCGAGTACTGCCACAGAGAGTGATGACAGTCATTCTCTCTGTGCTCTCATCCATGGTCGCCATTGGTATTTCTTTTTCTCCGATGGCAGACAAGATGCAGTCTGCATATTTATCTTGTCCGTCTTTACTATATTTTTTGGCCAACATACGGGCGTAGGCTTTTACACCCTCATCCTTATGCTGCAGAGCTTTTTCGATGAGGTGTGTCACTTCCCACTTAAAGTAGTTATTACCTGGTTCTTCAAAGCCATTCAGGAAGTTCCTGACTACCTGACGTATATAGCCATAAACAAAGCCGGTTTTTCGAACCATCTCGTGCTGCCACTCGCCGAAGCATTGGATGATGGACTCTTCATCCGTCATTTTCTGTTTCACCTCATTCTCTTCTTTATTTTTTATCAGCTTGTGGTTTTCAGCATCCCAATGATATCCTGCCTCTTCTATTTTATGGAGGAGCAAGTCACATTCTTCATGTGTGGATGGACGAAGGCCATCTTCATCGATACACGCCGTTCCTCCTGGAAGAAATTTGTCTGAATAACCGGCAAAGTAATGATGATGACTGTCATAGGGTTTGTATTCGCTATGATAGATGAAATACCAGTCCTTATGTTCATCACTGCTGTATGTCAGGAAATCTCCTGGCTTGGCATCTTTCACTGACCATAGTTTGAAATGTTCTATCAGAAATGCACCGATTATCTCAGGTTGACCGTTGTCATCCCGGATCAGATAGTTGTCTTTAGGTGCATGATAGACTTTTCCACTTTGGAACTCTATTTTTCCCTCCGAGTTATATATGTCTTTAATACAGATATACCATGAATCTATTTCTATTTTCTTTAGTTTCATAACTCAATCATTAAGTTTATATTATACACTCTCAATAAATCTTGTAGTTGATCGACGTATTTTACATCAAGTTTTGCAATATACGGACGATCATCACCTCTCTTACTGATAATCAGTTCTATTCTTTCCTCATTCCAGAAGAAAAATACAATACTATAATGTTCATCGTGCCAGAAACTGGCACCTCCCTCTCTATGAATACCGCTATTCTCCAGTATTTCACTTGTCAGCGGTATAGGAAAACATCCATCCCGAAATGCCCACACAACATTTGCCGGAGATATTCTGGTAGGTTTTTCTCTAACCAGATACCAGTTTCCGATAGTAATGTTTGTTATTATCTTATCCATTTCTTTTCTGCCGTTTAGATTTATTCTCGTACCTGACTTGGATATATGCTATAATATATCCTATAATGCTTCCAAGAGTGCAACCAATAATTAGTGATAGTATATTCATATTCTTTTTTCTTTTAAAAGTTTTCGATCTAAATTTTCAATTTTGATTTCCATCTTCAGGCGTTCCGTTATCTCTATTCTGAACTTATTCACCTCTATCTCGCGTGTTCTGTGATTGATGATGTGGGTAATAGTCTCTTCATAGACATGGATATTCTGTCCTCTCCGGATGCTTAGCTTACCCAAGTCGAGGATATAGCCTTTCTTGGCATATATCTCTTCGCCATCCTCATAGGCTATCAGCCATTTGCGCCATGTACGAGTTGGTCTGCAACAGCCCGGAGTACCTTCATATCTATAGCGTTGGCCCATTATGATAGTTTATCTGATGTTAATCATTTCATCCAGTAGAGGTTTGTCTTCACCTTCGATGATGACAAATGTCTTTAGTACTTGGACTTCACCGATAGTAAACATTGCCTTGAAGTTATCAGAGGAGCGTTGCGACATCTTCTTTACCTTAAATGTTTCCATTACACGAATGAGATCATACAGACATTCCGGATTCATGGCTCCACCAGCCAATGAATAGAGTTGTTGCGGATCTGGAACCAGTTTTCCCGTCACGCCATGATGACCCTTGCCGTGACATACAGGGCATTCAAAAGTGTCGGTGTACTCATGGCCGTTTTGGGCTTCGTAAGTCCATTCAACCTTACCAGAGCCGTGACAGTCTTCACACCTTACCTTTTCCTCCACCTTGGGAGCTTTAGCCAGCGCTTTCATCAAGCAATCTTTGGTTATTGGCTTATTCCAAGGCAATTCCTTTGGGATAACACTGTCGGTATTGGGAAGACCTTGTTCGGGTATCTGTTCCAGGTCATCCACCATATTCTCCGGCACTCTTATCAAGAGGTGTCCGTCTGACGCTATAACATATCCGTGCTGACGGAAAACATCAGCCAGTCCTGGTCGTGTTTCATCTTTTGAAACGAAAGGAACCAGAAGATCCTTTGTGATTTTTATCTCTGCCATATTATTTGGGTAAAATGATTATCTCTTCTTCGCCTCGTCTGCTGATATAGGCGAAAACATCTTCACGCATAACGGTGCGGGATTTAATTTGTCTATCGTTGAAAGTAGCATATTCCTTGCACCATTGTTCATCGAGAGTCCATGATATTCCCGGATCCGGTTCTTGGCTATAGGCCCGATATACCTTCAATGGAAAAACCATTTTATCAAATGCTGTAGCGTCCTCTGGAGTCATAAACCAATTCTTACTGGGTCTATTGGATTTAAAGAACGGCATAAACTCATGAACATTATCAACTCTACCAGCAGCTACCCATACTGAGCGTAGCAGTTCCCAATAGGTAGGATTAGGAAGGAGACTTGCCTTTTTGAAAAAGATATCCTTCATTTTCTCTGGGTTTTCCTCTACGTCGTATGCCTGGATAAGCTGCTTAATAACTTTTTCCACCCTTACCCTTACCTTCGGAGGGTATGACGGAATACGACGCGTGAAGTCCGACTGCTCATTGATAGCAGTCGAACTTGGGTTATACGTCGGAATAGTATGTTTCGGTATAGTTATCATATTGCCATTTTCTGATAGTCCGACAGTTTCATACACAATGCCTCACAAAGCACTCGACTCATATTCACTTCAACGGCATTGCCGATGAATTTCTTCTGCTCTGCCTGTGTGCCTATCAGCACATAGTCCTCTGGGAAGCCCATGATACGCTTCAGCTCCTGGATGTTCAGCATACGCATCTTGATATCAACGATGCCGTATGCAGCCATAAACTCCTTGATTTTCCTTGTCATGGGAGAATCTTCCTCATAGATGGCTATTGCCATTTCTCCCTTCTCCGTTGAAATCAGGTAAGGCGGCATTTTATCCATGCGAGCTATCAGCGTAAAGCAGGGATTCTCTATACTACCGCCGTCACTCTTGAAAGAATAAGGATTCATCAGGTACTGGTCAGCCGACACCAGTTTTTGTTTCGGGTTGCATAGAACGGCAGGATTGACCGTTTCTATTGACCCCACCTGGCCGCCACCGCTATATTCGTTGGCGAGAAACTGGTTAGTTTGAATGGTTACCTTATCCAAGGGAACATCCGGCATCGGCTCGTTCAGGTCAACGCTTACAAGTGCATGTCGTTCCTTGGTGGTAACAGTAGGACTCGGACTTTCAATAGAGCTGTTAAAGCCATTACCGAAGTATGCCGTGACGAAGGCATGGTGATCGACACAGGTAATGGTGCCTGCCGGTTTGTCAACGGACTGGTTCTTGCTGGCAGGGTCGCCACTGAACTGCTTGCTGAGGAAATTCAGCTTGACATAGCCCAGTCGGTTTTGTGTGGCTACCACAGGACACGGTTCGTCAGTAGGAACAGGACGATAGTGTCCGCTCTTGTTCATGCTGTTATATTTCAAGATAAAGTCCTCATACTTTTTCTTGCCACCAGCAACGAATTTAACCAAGCCGGCAAAGATACGCTCCAGCGTCTTTTCGCAGAGAGGTTTTTTCTTCATGAAGATACTGCTGCCTTCATCCTGCAAGTCCAGCACCTCACGGACAGGTTTCCATTTCTTATACTGATGGAACATGCCGCCTTCGTCGCCGTTCTTGGCATAGCTCTGAACGGGGAACACGATAGGCAGTCCACATTTGGCAAACTGCCCGAAGAAACGTTTACGGGAGGTGTATGCTCCGAAATCTGCTGCATTGAGAATGCGGTAGTCGTAGTCATAGCCGTATTGCTGTACGGTCTTGACCCACTTCAGGTAGCATCGGCCCTTGTCTTTGCTGATTGGGTGGCCGTGTTCATCCATATCCCCCCAACTCATAAACTCCTCGACGTTCTCAATCTGGATATAATCGACCTGCAAAGCCTCGATATATCGGAAGAGGTGTTCAGCCAGGGTACGGCTATCCGCGTCCCGCGGCTGACCGCCCTTTGCTTTAGAGAAATTCGTACATTCCAGACTGGCCCACAATACCACGTAAGCATCCGGGTATTTCTTCCGTACCTTCTTAAGATGGGCCACCAGCGGACTAAGTTCCAATGTTCTGATGTCCTCGGTGAAATGTAACGTGTCGGGATGGTTCGCCTGATGGGACGCAATAGCGTTAGCGTCGTGATTCACACACGCCACCACCTTTGCACATTTTTTATTGAAAAGTTTGGCGTGTTCAACACCTGTTGACGTGCCACCGGCACCACAGAAAAGGTCGATGTATAACAGCTTAATTTTATTCATAATTTTTATATTTTGGTTATCACTATAATTTTCCCCACGGATGTGTAGAAATTCATTCCTGCCATCCCTGAATATTAATAGAACAATCCCGAATATTTTCCGTTTTAAGCATTTCCTTACAGAAAGCCTTAACGATTTTCTCCACTTCCGGAAGGTATCTCAAATTGTAATCAGACCAGAACAAAGTTTTGATGACCTTATCGCTTCCAGCCCATTTCTTGAATTTATTCTGTAAGTATTTATAAAAACCGTCCATCAGATTCATACACTTTTCAGCTTCTGCTCCTTCGAGTTTAACATGTTGTCTGGAATCGAGCCAGTTATAATCTTCTTTACTAAAGAATACCCGTGCCTCTTCATCAAACTTAGTGTTATAGGATTTTAACTGTTTCTTCGTCAAAGAATCAGATATCTGTGAGAATCCACAAGCCCAAGGCCAACACAGAACATTCTCTTTCAAAGACTTTTCAAAGACGTTTCGCACATCCTTACGGTATCTGTTACGTTGTAGACAGAAGTATTTTTTCGGATAATAGCAGTCCAGATATACAAAATCTGGAGTTGTACCGCAGAGGATGAAATAAAGCCCTTTATACCAGAAAGTGTATTCATATGATATTTTGTATTCGCTATTGGTATCGAGACAGGGAACACCAAAGCGTCGATAGAGATACGAAAAGGAGTCTGACACTTTCAGTTCACCCCATATCTTCTGTGCTATTTCGCGAACACCAAAAGCCCGATTAAAGGTCTTTGGGCATTGTGCCTTGGTTTTGACAACCTTATTATTCATAATCAGTGACTTTATATGTTTGTACCTTATTATATATTATGACGGGCCACCGCATTTACGGAACGCCCCTGCCGGAAGCTGCCATGTTTCATTTTTGCCAATTAGAATTGGCATTCTGTATTCATAAGAGGTAGCGAGGCTACGAAGTTCCTCCGTGATGGTGTCATAAGGAACACCCTTACGGATCAATGATGCCAGGTCGGTATCACGTTTCATAGTGTACCCGAAATTCTTCTCAAAGCTTATCAGATCCTCTGCCTGACGACGACTGCAGCAAGCTGCTGACGCAAACTGATGGCAGTTACCGAATACACAGAATTTACACGAGCAGCGTCCAAAACCCATGAAGTAGCAGGGATGAGGGCGAACGCGGTATTTCTCCAACAAGTCCCATATCTGCTGTTCTTTCCAGTCACGGATAGGACGGAAGCGGTCAATATGTCTGGGCGTTCGACCATTACGTAAGTCTGCCCTGTCAGGCTCTATAATAGCATAACCGGCACGTTGTTTACTTTCCTCGCCACGTTCTCCAGACAACACCAGTGTGCGGATATTTTGAAATCTCTCTTGATGTCGAAGAGCTGTGGCACATACATCCACTTTCAGGTAGGCGCTACACCAGCGCACTCGCAGATCCGGCGACGGCTGTGGGAATTTGTTTCTTGTGGAAGGTTTGCCTTTATCACCCCCTGTTTGTCGGACTGAACCGTCAGGAAGTTCAAAGCAGACGGGCGCTGTCAGGCTTTCTGTGCGTGTCATTTCACGCTCAAAGCCTCCCACCTTCCACTGGAAATAGACAGGGATGCCAAAAGCAGTTCCCAGTTTACGGCAGTAGTCTGGTGTCACTTCCCAATCAAAGAGGCTACGGCCTCGTCCGTCTATCTCCTGGTGCCAGAGTTCTATCTTCTCTTTAGGAACACCATTCTCCAGGAGGAACAGCAGACAAGCCGTACTGTCCTTACCGCCTGAGAAGCTGACGATATATTTATCGTAATTATAGAGATCGAAGTCTGCCATCACGCTGCAATATTTAAGTCGTTGAGAAAATCCATACCCTTCCATTGTCCGAAGAGTTCCTTGTATTTTTCCAGAGGATAATGAACATCGTTCATACAACCGCCATTTCCAAAGACCATCATTTTAATATGTGTCCTTTCTTTTAGGCTTTTGATATAATTTTCAAGCCATCGTCTGTCACGGTACCAACGGAGATTTACATCGACCGTCTGTGAAATATGAGAGTCGCACTCTTCAATCACATTCACGCGGTATTCTCCAGTATTACCAAAGAGTTTAGATACCCAAACCTCGTAGGATTTATTGGGTTCAACCTTCTTATATGTGATAACATTCTCCATGTGTAAAATATCTTATTTTAGTATTTTCGTATGCAAAGTTATAAATATTTCTTGAAATACGCAAATATTTTAATATTTATTTCAAAAATAATTTCAAAATAGGCTGTTTTACGCTATATGTTATCCATCAGAACTTGTCTGACAGCCTTTTTTTCAACGTCCACAACAGCCCGTTTCAGAGTATGATCTTCATTCAGTAGAGAAACGACATAGCCATTTTTGCCTTCTTCCAGAGAAACAAAAACCCATCCCTGGTGTTGTTTACCGTTGACCTTCAGCATGAGTGTAGGCATATTATTATATAAGGTATAGGATGTAGTGGAGCAATTCCACTTCTTTAACATACCCTTACCGTCTTTTCCGGCTATAGAACGGATAGCCGCTGCCGCCACTTCGCGGCAGTGTGCTAACTGTTCCTTTGTAACTTTTACCGTCATCATATTATGATTTAACATTAAAATTTGCAATTTCAAACTGATAGGGTGGTCTACCGTTTTTATGATCCTTATCGAACACCTTAATCAATGTGTTTTCTATTTCATTGAAGAGATAAACCTTTTCGTAAGGTTCCGTCAGGCAGTCACCATTCAGATATTGCCTGGCTTTGGCACAGGCAGTTATCATGTCATTGACATAGTCCTTATCATCCTCACCATTATCCTCACAGTAGGTAACGAGGTGATATTTGCCATAGATTTTCGTTTCCGGGAACATTTCCGTCTGTATAACTGTCCTATTCATTGTTTTTCCAGTCTTTAGTACATTCATTCTTTAGCATAAACAGCTCATTTTCGCCTGGTACATAGAAGCATGCAGTTTCAACACAGTAGAATACGTCATTGGTTCGTTCGCCTGCCTGTGCAAAGAAGTCGTTGACATCCCAGTCAAAACGAGCATCAGGCCCTTGATGTTTATTCCAGATAGCGAGGATATTATCACGGGTGATACATTTCGAGATAGCAAAGAAATCATCCTCGATACCAAAGTCAGAAAACAGTCCTGCAGGAATGAAGTGATAAGCCTGGTACTTGAAAGATGGATTGTCTTTCAAACGCTCAGGAACTGGTGCGTATTTAACCTCGCTAAGTTGTTTGAACGACACCACCACGAATTTATGAGCTTTCTGGCCGAAGTATTCAAACGTCGGACGATCCAGTTCAACCATCAGAGTGTCGCTCTCGCTGTTCATCGGCATAACCTCGATTATACCGATACCGTAAGGGGTGTTAATCCTCTTGCCTTTAAAGATATCTTTTGTATTCATACCTATATTATATAGTGGGAGGCTGGTTAGACCTCCCGTTTCCTTTTAGTCAGTCATCTGGAAGAAGTAGTAGCATTTTTCTTCATCACCCGTATATTTCTCATAGAAAGCATCTTTAGCTTCATAATAGAGATCTGAGTAGAGTTCGATAAAAGGCTCACGTCCGGCATAGCCCTGTTTTCTGAGATTATCATGCGCCCAAGCCAGCATATTGACGGCTATTACTACCTCCGTCCATGCCTTATAGTTATCGAGCCAGCTTTTCTTGATAAGCTTATAGGTGTCTAATACACCCTGCTTACCCATCAGCCAGTCTATTCTGGCGAAGTCACTGACAAAGGTGTATTCCAGCTTACCACCAGGAAGAGAATTGTTTACCCAATTTTCCATCCCTGCTGCGTAGGTCATTGCGTTTTTAAAACCTTGATTAAGTTGTTTCATATTCTCGGTGCCTGTTTATATTCCGTCGGCTTCGGTGTTTGTTGGGGTTATTTGTTGTTGCGTATATGTGATATATCGGATTGAACTGAGGGAAAGACTTCCTTTTTCTTCTCTGGCTCCTGTAGCGGAGCTTTTTTTTAACATCGGCATATCCTTTCGGGTTTTAGACTTTTCCTTTGCCTTAAAAAAGGCAGTATATAGGATGAGTATTAGACAAGTAATTCCGAGGAAATTTCATGGAATACCCAGATTATGCAGTAATCTGCGGAAGGCTTCCAGGCAATTTCAGAAAGAATAGGTACGGTACTTGGCGACCCATCCGTCTGCCTAACTTTGCAAAGGGAAATGTCGTCAAAAAACCAAGGATAAACACAAGATGAACAACAGGCGACGCGTAAGAAATAGTGGCAGAGAGTTTTCAGCGTCACCAACGCTGATTGGAACGGATTTTGCCCATTTTGGAACAGATTACCTATATTTTAGCACGAATAGTGTTAAAATAAAGTTAAATACCATCCTCTATGCCTAAAATTGGCAAAAAGCAGGATATAATACTAATAGAAGGGGGTATAAAGTTTATACACCGTTTGTATTAGGTTCAGAAAACGATATTGTTGCATCATCAGTGCAGCAATATTTTTTATATTATTGTTTCACTTTATTTTTATGGAGGATTCTATTATGAAGAAATTGAAGAAGAGTCTGTCGCCAGAACAGAACTTGATGATGGCTGTCTATGGAACATTGAAGCCAAGTCGTGAACAGTTTGAGAATGTACGTGATAAACTGTATGAAATGCAGGCTAATTCCGTCACCGACGAAGAATTTAAGAAGACCTGGGGAGTTTCAATCGAGGAACACACCAAAAGGATGATGTTGTGGTGCGGATGGCTTGAAGCCATCACCGACTGGAACATGAAGCATGGCAACGAGTGCAAGTATCACGTTTTTGAGAAGCGTGACATCTTCAGTAGCAAGCAAGTCGTTGACATGGCTCAGATGTTCTACCGTCAGGGCAGGGAAGATGAGCGCAACGGGGTAGAGGAGTTTGACCGCCTCTGGAAGTTGAACAAGAAATAACAGCATTAATTGTCGCGCAAAATGCGCGACAATCTCAGGCAGGAGATAGCGGAACCTGAGTAAGGCTCCGCTATTCTTCTTATCTCACCATTCTGGTGTAATCCTGGGTCTGTTGTTTATCCTTGTTCTCAATACGTATCTGTACCATGGAGCGCGAAGGAACCGTCTTTGGAAGCTGTTTCATCAGTTCAATAATGACCTGTTCGACATTATTGAAGCCGACATCCTCTATGGTCACCATGACCTTTCCCCTATAATACAGCGTTCCCTTGATAAGCTGCTTGAAAGAGAATCTTCCAAAGTGTGGATCCACCTTCACCTCGTGCTCTTTGGTTTGTTCTTCTGTAAAGAAGATCTTCTCTATAACTTTTTCGTTCAGCTCCCATGCTGGCGTAAAGTCAATCTTCACGTAAGTTCGGGCAAGCTTGGTCTTATGGGCGTGGTTCAGTCCGAAGTCCACCTCTGCAAGAGTAGCACCACAGTTATTCTGAGCCACTGTTGCCCATGTATGCCGGAAGGTATATATACTATATGCCGATTCTCGCGGTATATTGAGAACATCTTTGCAGATCTGTCGTATGCCGATGTTTACATTGGCATTGAAGCTGTCATAGCTTGACAGTCTCTTTTGGAACACAAAAAGGTATTCAGAATCCGTTTTATCGAGATATTTATCGATAATCGGCTGTATGATTGACGGAACACGTATTTCAAAATACGCATGATCGGCTCGTGCAGCACGGGTTTTCTTTCTCTCGTAACAGATAAGTCCGTCATGATAGTCTTTCTTCTTCAGGAAGTAAATATCCACCGTATTTATGCCTGCCAGACATAATGATAGCATTGCCACATCCTGGCCAAGTTCGGCAAGTGGATATTTTCTGTCGCTTTCCGGAAGAGGCGCTGAGAAGAAAGCCCTGCATTCCTGCATGGTGATGGCTCTCTTTTCTGGCGTATCAGCCTTGGGAATCTTGACCTTCAGCCAAGGATTGGTCGCGATACGGATGAGTCCTGTATCATAGTCGTTAAATTCCAACAGGGCTTGTTTGAACACCTGTCTCATGCAGACAGGGTATTGTTCCTTTGCCCTGGAGGTGTTTGAAAGGGATTTTATCCATCCGTTAAGGAATGTCGATGTCAGGTGAGAGAACATGATTTTATTTGTGCCGGCATAGAGTTCCATATTCTGCTGTGCAAGTTCATACGTCCGGGCATTTCTTTCATGGCCGGTATTGTATAGCTCATCGTGGTATTTTCGGGCATAGTCCGAAAAACAGATATCCTCAGTTCCTTTCTTTAGGAAGGTCACGACATCCTTGACGTTCCATGTGGATATATCCACTTTGTTGAGCATTTCCACATATTCTGTAATCTTTATGTTACAGAACTTACACACAAAGGGGTCTTTCACCTCTTTTGTACTCTTGACAATACCACTGTTATCAACAACCTTGTCGGTTTTGATAAAGAAACTCTCTCTTTGATGGATAACCCTGATGTAAACGGGCCAATATCCATCAGATCTTTGCTTTTGGACTTTAATTCTGAATGTAGCCATAATTTTTTCTCAACATGCTCTCAACAGCCCACTTTTAAAGTCACCAACTATTTCTCAACATCCCTACTAATACTAAGAAAAAATCGTTTAGAACGTTATTAAATAAAATTGGGTGCAACCACCTATTTATCAGCATGTTACACCCAATTTATTCATTATCAGTAACTTACTAATTTTCTTCTACAGCAGCCTGCGCGGCAGCAATGTTTTCTTTGTAAATGGGCGCTTCGAGCGATTAACAACAACAAATTCGCAACAAAATGTACTTATTTTCAATGATTTTCATTACCTTTTCTTTTGCTTGACTGGTAATCTTGGATGTATTGATATGGCGAACATAACGCCATGTACTGAGAGGGCACCGCACTCCATCAGCTTGTCGCCTACGTGATGGAATGTTGTGCCAGAGCATATCACATCGTCGATGACAACGACGTTTCTTTTATAAATGTCGTTGACCATATAGACAAAGCTCCTGTAGTGAGTTATATTGTCTGTCAGATGTGAAGGCTCGGCGTCTACACTATTAAATATAGCCTTCAAGGTAACCGGACACGGCAACACCTGGGCCAGATATGCCGATAATCTCCCGTACCTGGCCTCAGTTCTCTCCTTGGATGCTGCAGGCATGAAGCAGACTATCCATTTCTTTGGATTGTCTTTGACAATTTCCAGAATGATATTTGTCAGCTTCTCCAGGTTCTCATGGTTGATGATACCTTTCGAGAACTGAAGGACAGACCTTTGTTCTGCCCTCTGCCAGTGTTCCAGATTATCGTATCTGAGAGGTATATATTTGATAAGTGGCGTAAATGGGTAACCTACCGTTGCCAGTTTCATTATTTCTTCGCGTTTAAGAAGTTCTGATATTGTTTCTGGGATATCATTGTGCCAATCAAGGCACTTTTCCAGCCCTTTTGAGGTGGCCATTCAACTCCAAGGATTTCCAGCTGTTTTTTGTTATAGCCTCCTTTAGAAGAAAGGCCTTCCTCTATCATTTGCTTTGTCAGAAGTACTTTCCCTGAGCTTTCCATAATAAATTTTCTGAAGTCAAACTTGATTATCCTACACCTGCCAGGTCTTTTTTATTTTCTTGATGAAGGAAACGTTGATAATCTCTCAAAGTTACGCGCATCTCATCAACTTGTTTTTGAACATTTCGGTATTGTTCATCCTTTATTTCGATTTGCTGTTTATAAAAGAGGATTTCCGATTCAGCCTTTTTAAGTCTGTCTTCAAGTTGTTCAATATAACGCTGGTCACCAAGTTTATATTGTTCGTTTTCAGGTATTACCCTGATAAGCTCACCAGTTCCCTTAACAAGGTATTCCTCGTTGAGATCATGAGCAAATGCCTTAGCAAAAAAGAACATGAATTTTTCGGTTGGGTTATTGCCGCTTCCTGCCATAACCCTACTGATTGTTTCTGGTGTCTTGTGTAGAATATCAGCCAAATCTTTTTGGTTGTCTATCCTTCCTATACTTTTCAAATAATCGAAGGCCTCTTTGAACCTTTTATATCTCAATCTTTGTTCTTTATCCATATATACTTTTTCACATTAATGGTTGATGTCAAATTGATGTAAAATCAACAAAAAGGATTAAAAAATCTTAAATATCAAGTATTTTTCTCCAAAACTTGACGAAATATCAATTTTTATCCCTATCTTTGCACAAAATCCGATGCAACTATAGATACAAACGGACGTACAAATTCGAGTGCAAAGGTACTAAAAACAATGTAAACATCCAAGAATATGACAAAAATTAACGCTTTCGAAACAGATTATGAGCGTTTCCTGCGCGAGAGGGCTGAAAATGTCGAGCGTGAGTATTTGAATTACGCTACGGAGATCCTTGCAAAGAAGGTTTCTCCCAACCGTATCATCAAGTATCTTGCAGACCGTTTCAGTATGTCTGGTGAAGGCATCAAGACTATCCTAAAACGTCGCGGCATCTATAAGAGTGCCGACCAACCAGTGTTTATCAAGAAGACTACTGCCCGTCAGGCTACCATTCCGTTTGTAGCCGGTACTGTTAAACCTGAAGTGAAACTATAATATAATAATAAGGTATATGACGTTAAAGCAAGCATTTACCCAATGGGCCGCAATTCCAGACAACAAAGTTCTGGCTGCCAAGAACCGCACGAACATGCAGAAGGTTCTGCTGGAGAAGCATGGATCTATGGATGTGACGCTCATCGACCGCCACTTCATGGACATTGTCCTGAAGGACTGTAAGGCCGACCATCGTGCCCAGGTTAACGCTTGTTCCGTTCTCTGTCATGTCTTGACATGGCTTCATGGCAATGACCCGAAAACCTACCCTGCTCCCGATTTCGACTATAATATAGCTTCCACCAAGCCTACAGAACAGCCCGCAAAGGTTGCTAAACCTAAAGCAAAGTCCGTTGAAAAGCCCAAGGTGGAAGTTTCTGAATCAAAATCCCAAGCCCCTGCACAGGATGACACAGAAGATCCCCTGCAAGGTATTGACTTTTCTGATGAAAAAGAAAATCTAAATCATATATCCGTTATGCAAGAAAACAATACTACTGTCAAGAAGCCAGGAAAGGCACCTATTTCTGTTGCCCAGCTTGACCCGAAGACCCTTGCGGTTATTAAGATTTGGACGTCGCGCAGTGAGGCAGAGAGAGAGACTGGTGCCTGCAATCTTGACCGTGCCGTCAAGAATGCCCGTCTCGCTGCCGGTTTCTTCTGGTGTTCTCCAGAGAATGCCGAGACATTCAAGCCAAATCCAAAAGCCAAGGTTGTTAAGAGAGAAAAGAAGACGGTCACTGATGGACAGTACCTTCGACGTCCTGTTGTTCAGATCGACACGACCACCCTGAAGGAGGTCGCCCGTTTCGACACCGCCAAGGCTGCCGAGAAAGCCCTTGGCATTAAGAATGTTCTTCGTGCTATTGACCGTTGCGGTATCTCTGGTGGATTCCATTGGGCATTTGCCGACGAGTTCAACGAGGGCTGGCATCCCGTCAAGAGGGAAAGAGGCTATCGCCGTGTCGTTCCCCAGACAGTCATCAATGCTCATAAGGCAACGGCTCAGAAAAAGACCAGAGTCATCAAGAAGTGTATCGATGCTTCCGTCCCGTCGTCAGCTCTCCCTGAGAAGCAGAGAGAGTTCCTGTCTCAGATTTCCGATGAAATCCTTCTTGAAGAGATCCGCAGTCGTGCCAACTGGCACGGTACTGTGAGTATCGACGTCACTACTACTATCAATGAAACCCTCTAAAGTTCAGGTCTATGGAAAAGTTTATGATACTGCTAACCCCGGAGGACGCGAATGAGAAGCTTATGATGTGGGAGGCTAACTGTACCAATGTCGAAGCTGCCCAGCAGCAGGCCACCGCCTATCTGGCCATGGCCGGACCTAAGTACAAGTATGCCGATGTCCTATCAAACTTCAAGTCTCCGTTGGCATGGCGTCAGGCTACTAACCGCATTGTGAACAATTTCAACTTATAGCCTATGATGTTGCAGTTCGCTGATAAGATGGTACCTTACAAGGTCTTTCTTCATGACCTTGCCCTTGAGCTGGCTCCCATGCTCAAGCAGGCCATGTCCGATCCCAGCGAGGTGATATCCCAGAACAAGGCTTATAAGATGTTCGGTCAGGCCAATGTCATGCGTTGGGTCAAGAACGGTAAGCTGGTGCCCGTCGCCAAGCGTCCGGGAAAGGTAGAATACCGCATTTCCGATCTCCGCTGCTGCCAGGGCATCATGCAGGACTACCTCTAAGAAACAATTAATAAATATATAACTGCTACTCTTATGATTTTCGTTGTTGATAACATATATGTCGCCTCTTCCTGCCCCAAGCGCCTTGAACCGCTTGCCGTTGAGATTCGCAAGTCCATCCACCATGCTTTTGTAGAAAAGGAGGAGATGGAACGGTTTTTCGATACCGTCCAGCAGAACCTTCAGAAGGAAGTGCCAGGTAAGAGCATGAAGATTTCCGTCTTCCATACCCGTTATGAGGAAGCCGGTACACTTTGTATCCGACGTGCCGATGCCGATAATGGTGATTTTATCCGCCTGCACTATTTCCGTTTGCAGGGTCACATCCATGTTTCAAAGGATGGAACCTCGCTTCATCAGGAAGAGTTCATAGAGGAAGGAGGTGCCCATGATGTATAAGGTATCGAAAAGAGAGTTCCTAGAGCGACGGCCTGCCTGGATGATTACCCTCCTGCTACGGCTACAGCCCAAGCTTTACGGCAATCTCCCCACTGAACATAAGGCCAAGGTGATTCTCCGCTATATCAGGATGATGATTTACAAGAGCCGTATCATCAAGCAGAAAGGCCGTTTACAGTTAGAGAGCAGTTCTGACAAGCTCGTTATCAAGAATAATTTCGGCAGGCCCTACCTGTCCTTTAACATAGAAAAGACAAAGTAATTAAAAACCCATGATGGAGAAAGAGAAGATACTTGACAAGACCAATAGGGGGTATGACATCTTTACCCACTATCTCGGAAAGGACGTACAGCGTAAGTTGTTCGCCAATCCTTTCCGTGGTGACAAGTCTCCATCGTGCCGTTTGTACTATAATAAAAGGAATGGTGGCATCTGGATCATGAAGGACTACGGAGCCAGCGAATGGTCTGGTGACTGCTTCAGCGTCGTCGCCAAGAGCATGAACATCAATCCCATGACTGACTTCCGTGAGCTGCTGCGCACCATCGATAAGGATTTGGATCTTTTTGTGATGGAAGAAGCCCCTGCTGACTATCATCCGGTTAAGAAGGTTGCGCCCAAGCCAGATGAGGAAGGTCCGATATCCTTCAAGGCCACCTATCAGATTTTCAAGCCCCGTGAGTTAGCCTATTGGCAGCGTTACGGTATCACTCAGGACATCCTTAAGAAGTACGAGGTGAAGAGTGTGCGTAGCTGCCGTTTCTTCCCCAAGAATAAAGAGTCCTACTGTTATACAGGCTCTTTTATGGAGCCGATGTACGGCTACACTTTCAACGATTGTACCGGTATCAAGGTCTATCGACCTTTCTCTAAAACCCGATTCCTTTATGGTGGTAACCTCCCCAAGCCTTATGTGTTCGGATGGAACCAGCTTCCTGACGATGGAGATACCGTTATTATCACCGGTGGGGAGAAAGATGTGATGACCCTTGCCGCTCACGGTTTCACTGCCCTTGCCTTCAATAGCGAGTCAGCCAAGATTACTGACAGTCAGATGACTGCTTTGGCCGAGCGCTTTCATCATATTGTCTTCATGTTTGACTGCGATACAACCGGCAAGCGCGAGAGCGCTGCCCGTATGGCAGAGTTCTCAGGACGTTTCAACGTCTCTCAGCTTGTTCTTCCTCTCAGCGGTACTAAGCGCGAGAAAGACATCAGCGACTACTTTAAGATGGGTCACACCCCAGTCGACTTAATGCTACTGATCGAGAAATCATTGACTAATTTAAACAAATAACGTATGACAACCTCATTGATTATCCCCTGTTCCAATCAAGGTACGAACATCAAGAGCATTTCGCCTCTTGATGCTGCAGGCAGGAACCAGCTTGCCGACATCGGTATCAATTATGCCGTCGTACCTCATGATACCAAGTCCATTCAGCTGCTAATCCTTAACAAGGTCTATACCGGTGTCGGGTTGCAGAACCAGAATGGCGGTCTGGAGTTCTATTGCAGCCAGCTCATCAACGACCTGTGCAATATGAATAACTCCCATCGTATTAACAGTGCCCTAAAGGAGCAACAGGAGTTTATCCGCTCTTTGAAGGTGATGCGCCGCTCCAAGCGCAAGCTGGCCAAGCAAGCCTTGAAGGAAGGCAAAGGCTCTTCCGGGATGGACACCGTTACGGATGATACTGAGGCTATTGTTCCCCAGACTATCACCTTCAAGTCACCTGGCATTTCCTTCTATCCTTTCCGTAAGGGCCAGAAGTCAGCCAACTGCTGTGTATTCTCCAGCTTCTTGGATTATATGTCTTACCTCACCCTCTTAAAGGAGAATGTCGAAACAGACTTGCCGTCCATGTGTGACTGTATTGTCGTGAACAATGTCAGCAACTTTCCCAATGCCCTTTTGGACTGTGAGGACTACAAGCACATCTATTGTCTGTTTCCTACCACCGACGTAGGTAAGATGATGACCCTGACGATCCGCGACCGTAACAAAGGCCGCTGTTCTGACACCTCCAAGGTGTATAGCGGTTATCTTGATCTTCATGAGTATATGACAAAACAAAAACAATGATATTATGAACGAAAAATGCAAGCATTGTGCCGCCCGTACTGGCACCTACTGTGGTTATCTCGAAATGGAGATTCTATATGGTCATGAGGACAAGCCACCTTGTGAGGGTGTGGATCATCATTCTCAAACATAGTGACTATGAGTTCCTGGGTTATCTTCTCTATCTGTTTTGTACTGTTAGGCCTTCTGGCCGCTGTACTCTACGAAATTTTTCATTCACCTACAGACATCCGATAGATTATGAGTTTCATGGAAATTTTATCATACTTACAGGAAGTGATGCTTACACTGTTCCTTTCAGGCCTTGCCCTGATAGTATGGGCTTTCATTGCCGTCGCTTTTTGGATAGTATGCTCTTCAAATAAAGAAAAGAAATAGTGTTATGATCCAGCAAGTATTTGAAATAAAGCCCCGTCAGCGTGACCTCCACCCTACCAAGGAGTTTTGGGTCAGTGACACCTATGATGTCAGGCAGGAAAAGATCATTGCTGCCAATGGTTCAGTTCCGCATGCCAACATGAAGTTTATCCGTGAGGTTATCTTCGAGATCAAGAAGTCTACGACTTTAGACGAGCTGAAGAGTCTTGCACGTAGCATCAAGGAAGAGTGTGTGATTGAGTGCTTTCAGATCAGCATCAACCGCCAAAAGAATGTTGCCCACATGCTCTTCGACTGGTACGACTATAAGGCCAAGCAGTGTTTCTACTTGTACGAGTCCTACCAAATGGCTATGAGTGCCATGATAGTCCGTAAGCTCCGTTTGCCGTTTCCTCAGAAGCTCAACTCCAAATGGCTGCGTTATTTCCTCACGCGAGAATATAAGGAGAATAACAGCATCTACCAGGAGCTTCTGGAAGAGTTAAAGCATAAGAAGCTAACAAAGAAGACCTTCCGGCTCCTGCGTCAGATGACTGAATACGTCGAGGATGTCTGTGAGACATCAGCACGATAATAAATACATGTATCAATTAAATAATATGATTATGAATATGATAGAATAATTATATCAAATGGGGCAGCTGTGATGCCCTTAACGTGAGGGAATTTCCACTCACGAAGTCGCTCTCAATTTTTAAAAGTCAAGGACTTTCGTGAAGTCAGGTGTAAAACACCGAAGAAATGAGGTGATACACAGCATAAAGATTTTCGTGGACACTATCGACCCGGTGTAAAACACCGAAGAAATGAGGTGACACACAGCGAATGATACTTGACATAACTTGAACAAGGTGGTGTAACACACCGAATGAATTAAAAATTTTAGTATTATGATTATAACTCGTAAAATAGAAATCCGTGTTCACGAACAGGACACCGAACAGAAGAAACAGTACATGCAGACATTATATGACTGGCGTGATGCTGTTCGTAGAGCTGCAAATCTGATTGTATCTCACCGTTTTGTTCAACAGAACGTCCGTGAGTTTATGTATTTGCAGGATGATGTCTTGGAGCGTCTTGATATTAATAATAAGCCTTTTGTCTATAAGGACAAGAAGACTGATGGTTTCAAGCTTGCTTACAAGGACTCTAAAGACATCCTTAAAGACGAAAAAGGACTGAGTGAACAGAATGTCACTTATCGTCTGATTTCTTCTTTTTTAAAGAATAAAGTTAATTCAGACATATATACTTGTCTTAATCAGCTTGTTGCCAGTTCCTACAAGGAAACTGCCGGCAATATTGCTGTTGGTGAGAGTTCATTACGGAGTTATAAAAACAATATTCCCATTCCGTTCTCTGCTCGTGCCTTGTCAAATCTTCATAAGGCCGAGGAAGAATATACCGACACCAATACTGGCGAGGTAAAGAAGGTGAACCGTTATTATTTCAATCTTTTCGGTATTCCTTTCTGCTGTCATCTGGGGCAGGACAGATCTAATAATGAGTCTATTCTTCAGCGTTGTATCGATGGTGAATTAAAGGTATGTTCTTCATCTATTGCCTTTGAGAAGAAATTTGATAAAAAGTCTGAAAAAAAGAAGCAGAAGCTTTTTCTATTCCTCTGTGTAGATATTCCCGTCCAGAAAGTGGCTCTTAATTCTAATAAGGTGCTTTACGCTTATCTGGGTATCAACCACCCGATTGTTTTTTGTGTGAATGTCGTAGCCAAGAATGTTTATGACAGCGGTGTTAAATTCTTCCATATAGGTACGAAGGAAGAGTTTCTTTATCGCCGTACTCAGATCCAGGCTGCGGTACAACGTTGTCAGGCTAATAATAAATATGCCAAGGGCGGTCATGGACGTAAGCGCAAGTGTCAGGCAATTGAGCGTTGGCATGATAAGGAAAATAACTATGTTGACACCAAGCTTCACACCTATTCCCGTGAGCTTATCAACTTAGCTATCAAACACAAGTGTGGAAAGATTGTTCTGGTAAACCAGAAAGAGCGTGAAGACCAGGCCAAGGAAGACCATGAGAAGGGTGATGGTCTGGTTCTGAGAAACTGGAGTTATTTCGGCTTAAAGACGAAAATCAAGTATAAGGCTGATGCTGTGGGTATTGAGGTTAAGGAACTTAAAGAGTCAGAAATAAAAGATAAAACAAAATAACTATATTTTCGGGGCGGTTGTACACCCCTATCGTGAGGAATTTATTCACTCATGAAGTGCTCATATAGCTACATACAACGGGAAATCCCTATTGATAGCGCCAATCTGGGTATAAAAGGAAATTTTAGTAATAAATAAATTATAAAGTTATGAAGGACAGTCAAGAAAAAATTTTCGACCTCTGCGCTCTTGAAGAAGAGTTCAGTCAGCGAATGAACGAGAAGGCTGAGACGGACATAGACATCCGTCGTGGTGAGCTTCAAGTCAAGCAGATCAATGCTATTGTCAATTTGGAGCGTTGCAAACTGGATTTTAAGAAACTCCAGATTGAGGAACATCGCCTTATGATGGAGGAGCGTCGCCTCTATCTTGACGAGATGAATACCAAGTTCAGTATTGCCGACCAGCTCTCCCGTAAGGCTAACAAGATCCAGCGTGTGATTGGTAAGACCATGGTAGGTTTGTTCCCCAAGCAGGACAAACAGGTATTAGCCATTCTCCGTGCCTCTCAGAATTTTATGACAGTTAGCGAAGCCGAATAAGTAAGTTTTATGGATGGTAAGAAGTTCAAGGAGTTTGTTAACCGGATTCCAGACGATGCAGAAGTCGTTCATCTTTGGGATGGTGGTTTTGCTTGGCGTAAGGCAGGCGGCACACTCCATTGCTTCTCTTTCAAGCCCGACTTTCTGCCAGGTACAGATAACAAATAATTACTATATGTCAGAAAATAACTTATATTATTATCAGTTATGACTACTAATCACATATCAAAATTCAAAGAATTTATGACAGACCTTGGCATGTGGGAGCAGTTTATGAGCGACCACCAGAATTGTCAAGGGGCCTATAATGGTGAGGTTCTTACCATTGACGATTTCCTGGCCACAGTGGAACCTTCTGCCATCTTTGATGCCAGTCCTTATGTCAACAATGAGGAATGGCAGACTGTCAAGGAGCTTTGGAACATTGAGTTTGCCAAGGGTAAGAATGATAATGTTCCTGCTGAAGAGATGGACGATAAGCAGCTTGCTTACACCTCCACGCTCAGCGGTTACAAGTTCTGTACGCGCTGCTATCAGCTAAAGCCACTTCATCAGTTCAATAATGAGAAGTCTCGTATTGACGGTTATAGCCCTTACTGCAAGGATTGTAACAGTTCTACTGACAATCATGCGCCTGTCAAGGTCTTGACCCTTCATGAAGGAGTCTATAGTCAGAACAGGGTTTTTCTGAGCAAGGATCTCTCCACCCTTATCAAGGATAAGGATTTGAAGTCCTGCAAGGTCATGTCACGTAAAGGTCACATCTTCCTGGTTTTCTCGAAGTCCGGAAAGTCCAAGAACCTCAAATACTACAAATATGCTGATGCCTATTCCGTCTCGGATATAGAGATTTCAAAGTCTCTGACCCGTTTCTTCAGGAAGACTGTTGAGGATGCTTTCTATCTGCACCTCTCCAAGAATACCTCAAAGAAAGATTATGTCATCACCATCGAGGTGTTGAAGGTATATTCTCCAGAAGATTATAAGAGCATCCGTTTCATCCGTAAGGAAGAGCATCCGATGGTTCAGAAAAAGGAAGAAGCCCCTGTTGATGCTACCCATGTTGTTGATGACCCAGGGAAGAAATGGAACGACATGACCTCTAACGAGAAAATTGACTATCTTAATTCATGTATAAGTGATCCTAATAACATCATACCAGAGGGTAAGTTTGATATGATGTCCCTTTTGTGTGATTATCTCATTGAAAACTATGACCATTCTACTGGCGATATGACCAATGGAGAAAAGGTCATGGCAACAACCTTGACCAAGCTGGGCTGGAAGCTCCAGAAGCCAGTTCGTGTCATCAAGTATGAAGAGTTTAGAATTTAATATTATCCGCTATGACTAACCAAGAGAAATTAGAGGCCTTGAAGGCCGTCCTGAAGCAGACCAATACTGAGTATTGGGAGAATGTCACCGTAGGTGACAGCGGCGTTGTCATTCCGCTGTTTCTCCCTAAGCAGCGTATTGCCGTCCGTATTGGCGACGATGACATCTGGTATCACAAGCTTCGTCGGTTTGTCCACCCTGTCATCATCCGTGATCTTGATACCGCTCAGTTCGTTATCGAGAAGGTGAACAATACCATCGAGCAGAAGTGTACCTATCGTCGTGACAAGTCCCCTCGTCATTATCTGACCCCTGAGCAGCAGAAGCGCAAGCGTAGCATTTTCAAGTTCCGCAAGCGCCTTCATGCCGAGCACAAGTTCTGCGTTCCTCAGAGCGCATCTTCCAACAAGAACATTAAATCAGAATGATTATGCCAGACAGTCCCTATTTATTGTGTGAAGGCGTGGGCTGCGTGCTCCGTTGCCGTTGTTCCCGTTTCGTCTATGGCGAAAATGTGGATCGCCATGCTGAGGGTTACTCATGGATTCCATGTTGTCATGACGAGTCTCGCGAAGCATACATTCCAGTTGCCCAAGTCACTAAGTCATGAGCAAGCGTAACCCAGTCAATAACCGTCATTCGCGCTTCATGAACCTTCTGAGGGTTCTGCGAAGAGTACTGCGCATCACGCGCTTTGTGTCGAGTTTATCAAAATTTATAAGATAAGAAGATATGAAATTAACGAAAGTAACATTTACAGGTGTTGATGAGCGTACAGACGTGAAGCGTCTGGTGCAGCTCCAGAAGAGATTTCCCTTTGTGGAGTTCGGTGTGCTGTTGTCTTATGACTGGCAGTTTAACGGTAACAGATTTGTGGATCCGTTAATTATCTCTGTTCTGAGAGACAGGGAGCTGAGTCTTTCTGCCCATTTCTGCGGTCAGGCAGCTTTGGATGTCGCCGCCGGTAAGAAGTTCAAGATAGAGAAGTTGCTGGGTAACAATGCGAGAATCTTCAAGCGTTGTCAGTTAAACCTTAAAGCAGCCGGTCTTTTCTCAGAGCTGCGCCGTCTGGCACCCATTCCCTTCATCGATGAGGTGATTATCCAGATGCACACCCCTGAGTTGTGCAAGCAGTTCTTGGCTGGTCAGCGTCCCCGTTTTGCATCTTACTTGTTAGATGCCTCTTGTGGTGCCGGTATCGACACCCCTATTGAGATTGTCACCTCTCCAGGCGTTCATATCGGCTATGCCGGTGGCATCGGCCCGGATAATGTAGAAGGAAAGCTCCGTACCTTGTTGGAGCATCCCACTGATGATAAGTTCTGGATTGATATGGAAACCCGTGTCCGTACTGAGGACTGGTTTGATTTGGATAAAGTTGAGCAGGTTCTTGAAATCTGTGCCTATCTGAACAAGGAATATTCACCATCTAAATAACTGATTATGTCAAGAATCTATATCGCCAGCAGCTGGAGAAACGGTTTCCAGCAGCAGTTAGTCCAGGAGTTACGCAAGCGGGGTCATAAGGTCTATGACTTCAGACACCCCTACGGACGTAACGATGCTCCCGTCTGGGAGTCTGTCTCTATCACACAGAACCTACGTAGTGCTTATAAGGAGAAATGTCTGAATGGCAAGGATTTTAAGCGTATGCTGTTGGATCGTCTGAGCGTTGAGCGTTTCAATGAACATTTCTCTGCCATGCAGGATGCAGATACTTGTATCTTGTTGCTTCCTGCAGGACGTTCCTCGCATATCGAGGCCGGTCACATGAACGGCATGGGTAAGCGTGTCTTCGTGATGGACACCAGCAAGGAGGTTACTCCTGAGCTGATGTATCTTGCCCTGGATGACTATTTCTCAGATTTTGAGGAGCTGTATAAGGCTGTTGACAAGCCCATTCCGGGTGTTTGCCGCGTCTGCGGCTGCACCATGGAGAATCCCTGCTATCATCCCGATCATGGTAACTGTTGGTGGGATGACAGCAGCCACACTATTTGCAGCCATTGTGCTGAGACTCTGGTTGATGGCAAAAAGGTATTTCCTTCCATCAAGGATGATCCTGAGACAGAGCATTGTATCAATGACCATTCCAAGGCCTTTAAATAAGTTCTGCTATGGAGAAAGAGACTGTCATTCAGAAAATTCGCAAGCTTCTGAAGCTCCAGTATGGTGCTGAGAAGATTGGTAATAGCGGCGAGGCTTTTCAGGCTGCTAAGATGGTTCGTAAGCTTTTGCTGGAGTATAATCTCTCCATGAGTGATATCCATGCTGTCGACCAGCAGGAGCAGTCACGTATTGTCGAGTCAGATCCGTTGAGTTATGCCGACCAGTACGGTGTCAGCTGGAAGCAGAACCTGTTGATGATTATCTGCCGTTACAATCTCTGTTCTGTGATTGTATGTCCTCGTACCAAGCAGATGAACATTGTCGGCTTAGATGCCAATGTCATCATCGTAAAAGAGTTCTACGAATACCTTTTACAGGTTTTCCGTCGCCTCTCCATGGAGCGTTTGAACGAGGCCCAGAACGAGTATCTTGGCACAGGTCGTTTTATGACTGAGCCAAAGAAGAAAGACTTCCTCCGTTCCTACCTGGAGGGTGTCAGCCGAGGTCTGCAGGAAAACTACGAGGCCCAGCAGCCCACCTCTCAGGAAACGGGTCTGATGGTCTGCCATAAGGAACTTATCAAAGACTATCTGGCTTCTAAGTCCATCGGTAAGGCTCGTCGTAGTTCTGCTACCAAGGTACGTCCTGACGGCTTTAATGCTGGCTTTGACGATGGAAGAAATGTTAATCTTAGTAAGCAGCTCAACACCTCTGGTAGAGCTGCCGGTCAACTTAAATAGTGATGAAGATGGCAAAGAAGATGAAGACATACGTTCTGATGCTCTCGCGTGAGTTCCCAAAGACTCACCCCAGAGCCGGTGAGCCTACCGGTTTCAAGACCAAGAAAGAGGAAGGTGTCAAGAAACACACCATCCGTGGAAATGCAGAGTTGTGGGAACACAGAGCGGAAGAGATTAACGCTGGCAGGGCTGTTCTCTCTGTCAGGCAGTGGAGCGGTAAGCCCTACGAGCCAGGCAGTCATCAGATAGAGATTGCCCGTCACACCAAATTAGGTACCCAGCGTGTCACCTTGGATTTCCGTGCTCCTTGGGACAAGTTTATCGGTGTTCGTCAGGCCAGTGGTGATTTCCATTATCCCACTTTTCTTGATGTCGCCCAGAATGACGGTCTTTCTGCAGATGATTTTGTTGACTGGTTTATGAAGACCAGGAAGAAAAAAGTTATGAATGGAGTCATTCTCCATTTCACGGATCTACGTTATTGAATGAATCACCGATAAAGAATATACGATATGATGAACTTTTTGATTTTTATATTAGGTTCCGGCATCCTTGACCATCCTGCAAGGTGGTGGATCCTGGGTATGGCTTTCAGTGGCGCCGTTTTAGTTACTGTGTTGTTATGGACGGTGCTTATAACGCTCTGTATTGAATATCGTAAGATTGAGCATAGAAATCTGAAATCCATATTAGGTGTCATTGCCGTCATCTTGTTATTCGTTCTTTTCAGTTTTTTTGAGTCGCGCTATAATGAAGTTATGCAAGACCAGGAAAAAACCTCTACTGAGCTTCCTTCACCCGTCTGTGACTGGGTTTACGAGGTTGGCTCAAATGGTCATATTTATATATATGAATATCAATATAAAAAGTAACACGAAAATACTTAAATATTTATTTAATGAAATACAGCTATGGATAAGCAAGAATTTCAACAGAACACTCCCAACTACTACAGCAGCTATCTGAGGGGAGTTTTACGCCAGCAGCGTAACGAGAAGCTGTTTGACCAGCAGTTTATTAACGAGCGTGCCGAGAAAGCTTCTGAGGAGTTCGAGAACCAGCGTAGGGCCGGTGTCAGTGTTATTTCTGCTCAGGAGTTAGCCATGAAGGTACTCCTGGATGGTCTTGATCTGGCGTAAGCCGAGTTATTAACTTATAAATATATTATTATGATTGAATCTTTAACAGCCGAAGCAATCCACCTTTCCAGGGGTTTTTTCAAACATCCGTTTGTGAGAGCCATCGAGAAAGAGTTTGGCTTCAAGGGGTCTAAGTTGGTTCTCGACATTCTGATCGAGACTACTGAGACTGGTTTTGAGACTCCTTATTGCAAGGAGTTCAGGGATAAGGTCGCTGGACGTAACAACGTTTCAGAGCGTCTTGTAGATATGGTCGTGCATCGTATGGTCAAGAACGGTTTTCTGGACCAGGCTAAGTATGCCGACCGTCATGTGCTGGCTATTCCTGCAGGGAATATCCTCGGAGATGAGAAGAATATAGGCTCTGACCTGCCTTATTTCTTCGTTAATACTCAGTTAAGACTTGTTTATTCGGAAGAAACTGTAGTTATTCCCGAAATAACCCAAGTTATTTCCGAAAAAACTCCCGTCGATAAGAATTATTCCGGTAAAAACCCTCAAATATAGTGTATTATGTCCCGTCCAAAGAAGCAAGGTATGGAATATTTCACCATTGATGTGAATTTCTACCAAGATATCAAGATCCGTAAGCTGATACGCTATAAGGGTGTCCAGGCTGTATCTGTCTATCACATTCTCCTTTGTCAGATTTATGCCTCCGGCTACTATCTGCTTTGGGATGAGGATATCCCCTTTACCGTCTCTGAAATAGCGCATTTAGAGGAAGTTTACGTGCAGGAGGTTATAGATTATTGCTTTAATATAGGATTGTTCGATAAGGCACTCTACGAGCAGAATAACGTCCTAACATCCCGTGGTATTCAGAAACGTTTCTTCGACTTCTGTGCCGTCGCCAAGCGTCGTCTTCCAGCCTATCTGCCTTACAGGATGCTCGATGATAAGGAAATATCAGTTATTTCCGAAGAAAGTGAGATTATTCCCGAAAAAAACCAAGTTATTTCCGAAATAACTGATGATAATACGGAAGAAACTCCGATAAACTCCGGAATAAGTACACAAAGTAAAGTAAAGGAAAGTAAAGTAAAGCACTCTTCGAGTGCGGATATCCGCGCACGCGAAGGTGAGCTTGCGTTGGTGGAGTGTGATGACACGGTGGTGTGTGATGGTGTGGATGCTGAGGTTGCAGAGCTTCGTCAGAGTCCTATCTGGAAGGAGCAGATTTTCATGCGGTTCAAGTTTTTGAACGTCAACGTTCAGATGCTTGATGACTATCTTGACCGCTGGAGTCAGGAAGTCAAGGCCTCCGGCAAGCTGCACCAGAACCTTGGAGATGCTAAGCATCATTTCGTGAGTTGGATGATTATCCAGGAAGATAAGTTTAACAAACAACAGCATGAACATGGAACAGACAATAACAACGGCTATCGCTCAAGCGAAGACATCTATGCAGGAGCAGCAAGGATTATGCAAGAGCTACGAGCTGAAGGTGCAGCTCCTAAGAGAAAACTACCCGTCGTTTGAGGATTTTGCTATAGCTATAAATCCTGATACTCAGGTAGACTGTGCCGCTGACGAGCGAGGTAGTATTATGAATGATTACTCTACCCTTGCATTGCTTGATAAGGCTTATGGTTCCGGGGCAGCTTCCTCCTGGCTTGTACCTGCTATTGCCAACTTGAACACCTTCACTGGCAGTAAGAACATGAATGATGACCAGACTAAGAAGCTGGCCACTCTGATAGCCCAGGAATACAAGGAAATGAAGTATTCCGTCATGCAGCTCTTTTTCTACCGTTTTAAGTGCGGACACTTTGGTAAGTTCTACGGCAAGGTTGACCCGATGGTTATCACCTGTGCCTTGAAGGATTTCGCTATTGAGTGTGAGCAGAAGCGGCAGGAATACCTCAATGAGGAGTACGAAGCCAGGAAGAAGGAAGAGGATGACTTCCGTCAGGATGTCTATCGCAAGTGGTACGAGTTCTCGAACGAGTTCAAGGAGCATATTGTAGAGGTTGACAAGAAGGTCTTGGATGATATCTACATCGAAAAGATCTATTTTGCCGACAAGTGTATCTTGCTCTCTGTAACCAAAGACCAGTATGACCTGCTGGAAGGAATTTACAGCAATCCTTATTTCCTGGTCTTCAAGAAATATTTCCCTGACATTACCATCCAGTATCGTCTAAGGAAAGTTCTTTCTCCTGCTGAGCTACTTCAGTCGGAAAATTCCAAGAAGACCCTGTTGACGGCTAACGAGGAGAAAATAGCCATTTCCTCTGCCCGTGCCGTCATTGACAATACCTACAAGCTCGATAAGAGTGGGCTTGTCCTCCTCCGCGACGCTTTCCGTAAGCGTTATGGATGCTTCCCAGAAGATTTCCTCTCCAAGCATAAGAATAACGATAAGTAACGTTTAATTTAACCCTTTTGACTATGGATTTGATGTTTAACGAAGATAAGATTTCCCTGTGGCTTGTATCCCTGCCCGATGGAAACCATTATATCATGGCTTGTCTGTCTGTGGACACTCCCCATCGTGTTAAGATAGAGAATGAGGACACCCATGAGTTGTATGATGCTTGGGATGTTCCTGACTGTGCTTTTATTCTCCCAATCAATAACAGCAATCTTCCCCATTATCTTCGCAACCATTGTTGGGATGATGAGCCTATGGCTATGATAGTCACTTTCTTCCCTGCAGACACCTCTTCCGTAGTCTGTAAGATGTCGAAGAGCTTTGACCGTTGTTGGCGGTATAATCATGCTAAAAGCTTGCTGGCTTGTTCCAGATGTATCGGTTCCAGCTGTAAGAAGCTAAAGGCTTATAAGGATTCCTTAAAGCCTGCCGAGCCGGTTTCCATCTTAAATACTGCAAAGTCCGAAAAAGAACAGTTATGAACGATGAAGTAAAATATACCCGTCTTCGTTGCGTCGTAAAGAACAAAATTTTTTACGAGCGCAAGGATAACTACAGTGTCTTTGCCGCTACTATTGAAGATAGCGGTGCAGACGTTGTAGTGACGGGCTATTCCTTTGATGTCATCGAAGGTATTCTTCTGGAAGTTCAGGGAAACTGGGTGCAGCATGAGAAATATGGCCGTCAGTTTGAAGCAATCTCCTGGATGGAGGTTCGTCCGGAGTCTCTGACAGGTATAGAGAAGTACCTTGCCAGTGGCAAGATCAAAGGCATTGGTAAGAAGTTTGCCCATTCTATCGTGGAAGCCTTCGGTGACCAGACCTTTAATATCATCGAGAATTTCCCTGAAAAACTTATTGAAATTCCCCGTCTTGGTAAGGAGAGAGCTTACCGTGCTTCTTCTTTCATCAAGCAGCAGAGTCTGGAGCGTGATGTGATGGTTTTTCTTGCCAGTTATGGTATCAGCCTTGCCTATGTTAAGAAAATCATCAAGGTTTTCGGTGGTACTGCCGTTCAGGCTGTCCGCGAAAATCCTTACTGTCTCATCGAGAAGATTGACGGTATCAGTTTTATTATTGCCGACAAGATTGCTAAGGAGATGGGTTATAAGGATGATGATCCTCGCCGTCTTCATTATGGCGTTATTTTCGTGATGTCCCAGTTGATAAAACAAGGCGACTGTTATATCAGGCATGAGCAACTCCTGGATTCAGCTCATGAAATTCTTCAAGCAGATAAGAACCTGATAGAGCATGCCGTCCGTTCTAACATCAATGCCGGTACTCTTGTGGATGATATCGGCAAGGTTTACCTTTCTGAGTATTACAATGCCGAGTACTATTGTGCCAATCGGCTTCTTTCTATGTTGTCAGCTCAGTCCTATTTTAGGGATTTCTCTTCTGATGAAGATAAAATCCTTGCCAACCATGCTATCCGTCATATCCAGTCTATGGAAGGTATGACGTTTGATCCTGTCCAGCAGCAGGCTATTCACCAGTCCCTTCAGCACTCGGTGATGATTCTCACCGGTGGTCCTGGTACTGGAAAGACCACCGTTCTCAAAGGAATCCTTTGTGCCCTTAGATTGAAAAACTACAGCATTGCCGTGTGTGCTCCTACCGGTCGCGCTGCCAAGCGTGCCAAGGAGAGTACAGGCTATGATGCTTCCACCATTCATCGTCTTTTGTGCTTCAGCTGGGAAGTCAATGGTTTTAAGTATAACGAGGACAACCATCTGTCTGAGGATGTTGTTGTTGTTGATGAGTTCTCCATGGTTGACATTCTTCTCTTCCAGAGTCTCTTGAAGGCCATGTCTCCCTATAAGCGTCTGATTCTCGTCGGTGATGTTGACCAGCTTCCGAGTGTCGGAGCCGGTAACGTTCTGAAAGACCTTATCGACAGTCATGTCATTCCTGTTGTTCGTCTTGAAAAAATCTTCCGCCAGCAGGCTTCCAGCCGTATTCCCTATGCGGCTCAGGCTATCAAGTATGGCAGGATGCCGGACTTATCAAATAAAGGTAGCAAGGATTTTTTCTTTATTTCCAACACCGACGAGCAGCAGGTTGCCGAAGAGATTTTGACGTTAGTTGCCGAGCGCCTTCCAATGGCTTATCATATTAAGCCCAAGGATGTCCAGGTTCTCTGTCCTCAGCGTTCCCGTGGAACTACGGCTTGTTATGTATTGAACAAGATGTTGCAGGAGCGTCTGAACCCCAAGGGCGAAGCCTTACAGTATAGCAGTACTTTCTTCCGTGTTGGTGATAGCGTCATGCAAATGAAGAACAACTATGATAAGGGTGTTTTCAATGGTGATATAGGTACTATTCTGTTTGTGAATGAGGATATGGGATATATGATTGTCAGTTTCCCTGACCATGTCTCTGATGTCAGATACGAGGAAAACGATTTGGATGAGTTGGACTTGGCTTATGCCACCACCATTCATAAATCGCAGGGTTCCGAGTATAACACGGTCATTATTCCCATCCTCAATTCTGCCTATATAATGCTTCAGCGCAACCTAATCTACACGGCCATCACCCGTGCCAAGGAGCGTTGCATTCTTATTGGTGATCGTCAGGCTATTTATGCTGCCGTCACCAACCTCTATGTCAAGAACCGTCGTTTATTCGTCGAGCGGCAAACCTATCTGAAACAGAGATTACAACAAATAGCATAACTTATTATGGACACGAGACAACAGAAGAATAAGACCGTTTCATCCGACGAGTGGTACACACCGAAGTGGATGATTGATGCCCTTGGGCCTTTCGACCTGGATCCATGCAGTCCGAAGGATAGACCTTTTGATACTGCTACCGTCCATTGGACGAAGGAGCAGGACGGGTTGTTGATGCCGTGGGGTAAGAGTTTTGTATGGCTTAACCCACCCTATAGCCGTCAGCTACTCCGTCAGTTTGTCGAGAAGCTTGCCCAGCATAATAATGGCATAGCCTTGCTTATCAACCGTCAGGATAACCTACTTTTTCAGGAGGTTATCTTCCCCAAGGCCACTTCTATGCTCTTTTTGCGTCACAGGGTTAAGTTCCTGCATCCTGACGGACGTACCAGCAATCCCCCGACGGGACATTGTCTGGTTGCCTTTGGCAGACTGGCAGACCAGCGTCTGCGTGACTGCCGCATTGAAGGTAAGTATGTCCGTCTGAACCCTCTTCCCAGCTCTCTTGACAACATTCCTGGCAGTGCCGCTGAGTTCATTCTCAGCAAGAGTGCTGCCGCTGGAACCTTCAACAGCCAGCAGGCCGTTGTGCCAGTGGCTGATGTCTTTACAGCCCTGAAGATGCAGGTCTTCCAGATGCAGACTGACTGTTTTTCCAGCAACATGAGAAATATCATGGAAGCTGCTGCTCCAGCTGATTTTACTAACAATTAAAAGCGTGAAAATATGAATGAGAATGTTCAAGTCCGTCTGGAGATAGCCAAGGCAGCTATCTCAGCACGTATCAAGAAAGCCGATGCTCAGGAATGGCTTGACTGGGTGCTTGTTGGGAACACCGTTACCGATCTCTGTTCCCTGAACCCTATTGCCCTTTCCGACCAGTTCCTTGTTGACAAAATTCAGGAAGGTAAGGATGACTATAGCTGTTATCCGTCCATTTCTTCCAAGTACGCCAAGGATCTTGTCATCGGCTTGAAGTATGCCAAGGTATTATCGATGGATCAGGCTATTGGCATAGCCCAGCTTTTTGGCATTAAGAAGCCGATGGATATCATCAAGGATGCCTTCCGTGAGAATGCAGATGAAGATGATGACGCTGGTATTGCCGGAACCTACAGCAGCTATGACGGATTTTCTTTCAATAAGAAGTCCTTCCTTCGCTGGGTGCGCCGTCAGGGTACTGTTACCATGAAGGCCTATCCCGTCTGCTGTATGGTTGATGATGCCCTGAAGGAAGTCGGGCTGATTTACGATCAGCCTGTTCGTGATAGTAGTGAGACTGTTGTCTCTGAATGAAATTTAATTGCTACGGCTATGAAGACAGAAGAGTTAAACGATCTGATGGTCGATGTTACCAATCAGCTCAATGAGGCAGGATGTGAATACTTCCTGTCCGTGATGGCTAAGGATGATGAAGCTGTCCTGGGCAGTGCCAGCATCAATATGAATGATGTCGATGCTGCTGCCAAGCTCATCAGCCAGTCCATCGAGAAAGGCGGTGCTTATGGTCAGCGTATGTTGGCCCTGTTCGGTAAGGTCTTCACTAATCTGAAGGTTGACTTGTCAGCCTACGATGTGAAGGACAGGAATGTGCCGCATGACAAGCAGCAAGAGGAAACCCCTAAAGCGTTCCGCAGATGAATATCCGTGAGTTATCCGTCGGTAGTTTCGTCAGGGTCAACCTTGGCAGGTATGGACTTCTGACTGGCATGGTCGGTGAGATCGGTCGCCGACAGATGGGGGTGTTCATTATCGAGAAGACCCTTGTTTCTGCCAGTCTCAGGAGGTTTACCATCGGGAAACTGCATCATTTCAAGCATTCGCGTATTGAGGGGATTGCCATTGACTCGTTCAGTCTGAGTCGCATGGACTTCGTGCCGGCTGACAAGACCGGCTGGCAACTGATGTATTACTTTGGTGATATGAAGCTGCTGTACCGTCATAACAAGGCCCAGAATAGAGCCTCGTTCCGTTTCATGTCGGACTTTACGAAGACCTATACCCGTATCAGCTGCTATTGTGTCCATGAGCTTCAGACGATTATGCGGTTCCTCACCGGCGGCGAGTTGGAATTTGACTATAAAGAGAATTGTGATGGAAGAAACAATGAATAAGAACTGTAACGCCGATCAGTCTCAGGCTGTCTGGCGTGACGTCAACAATATCCCTGACAGGGGTCGTGAGCTTGTCTTTTTAGACAAGAAAGGTCATCTTTTTGCGCCGTATTACGCTCCTGATGAAGAGCGTTGGCGTTTAACTTGTATTATCATCGAGGCTGTCCAGTGGGCCTATGCCGATGATTTGAAACCTCAAAAGAAGTAACATCAAATTTTATAGACTATGATCAATATCCAATGTAATTTCAGAACTATTGCCAAGTCTGTCCGTCACTATCTGTCAGACTATGGCTTGCGTGTTATCGAGCAGAACCATCGTTTCTTTGCCAAGGCCACCAGCTTCCCTTGTGTGCTGTTGGTCGAGCGAACCTTTGGCGACTTGGGACGTTTTAAGGTCAGTGTTGTCGGCGAGAGCAAGAAACGTATGAGTCTCGGTATTTTCGGGATGAGTGCCGTTCTGGTTGAGAAGAACAATCTCGATCCGTCCGGAAAGACCTTCAACATCCTTCATTTTGAAGGTGATGACTATGGCCGATGCTACCTCTTTGTCTATAGTTGGGTTTGTTTGGAGCAGTTCTGCCAGCATCATTTTGGCTGTCAGCCGGATGAAATGGACCTTGATAAGCTCATCAAGCGTCTTATCAAGGAAACCTATTGGGGTAGTCGTGGCCATGCCAAGATGGGTACCGGCGAGTTCAGTGAGCCTGTCAAGGACTTTACGATTGCCGATGAGAAGGTTTATCGTCTCTCTGAGGTCACCAGGGAAGGTGCTTTCTTCGGTTTTGAGACTCAGGATGAGCAGATTTCCTATTTCATGACCTATCAGCCTACTGCCGATATCTCTGCCTATTCTGAGGAGGAGTTAAGTAAGGTCTATGCCATCATTGACCGTCAGCAGCAGGAGTATGATGATAAGCCCTGGCTGTTCTCGCCTTTGATTTCCAATCCTCCTGCCTTCACTCCTCACAAGTTCAACTAAGAAGCACCGGTTATATGGATAATCAGAAATTTCAAGAATTGGTTGACGGCATCCGTCAGCAGTTGGAAGACGAGAACCTGGATTATGTCCTCGTCATTGCCAACCATCAGGAGAATCAGGCTGTAGAGGGCATTGTCGGTATTCATGCCGACCATGGCATCCAGGTTCCTGCAGACATGCTTTTCTCTGCCGCCCTTGAAGGCGAGAAAGCTCCCCAGCATTTCATTGACCGTGTCATCGACAATGTGATTGATGCTGTTCAGGATCACCTTCGTGACAGGAGTGGACAGCGTATAGACAAGGATAAAATTCAATATAGTTAAGCTTATGGAAGAATTGATTTTAAATGGAAAGTGCCTTTACACCCCAGGTGGTGCGGCACGTGAGTATGCTGCCGTCGGCTGCAATTTCTATCGTGGTTGTCCTTTCCAGTGCAACTACTGTTATAACCGCAAGGGTTTGACCGCCAAGGTCAACGGCCTGCCTTTTGCCAAGTTGGAGGATTCCTTTACGAAGCTCTCCAACCGTTCCAAGAAATACCGCGATATGGAGTCCATCGATTTTGCATTGACTATTTTCAAGCGTGAGGTGGATAAGTGGTTTGACCACCTCATGAAGTATGGTATCTTCTTTTCGTTCTCTACCGATCCTCTTTCTTCCCAGACTTCCGCGTTGACCATCAAGGCTGCTTTCTATGCTGCCTCCAAGGGTATCAACGTGAAGATCCTGACGAAGAATGCCGGAGCCACCTCCGCCATCTTCCGTCCGTTTCTGAATAACTCCTTTAACAGTCACCTTGCCATTGGCTTCACCCTCACTGGCAGGGATGATGTAGAGCCGCATGCTCCCAGCAATGCTGAGCGTATCGAGACCCTGAAGCTGTTGCACCAGTGGGGATTGAAGACCTTTGTGAGCATCGAGCCTATTGTGGACTTTGACAGCAGCATGCGTATGATTGAGGCCACTGCCGGTTTTACCGACCAGCATCTGATAGGTCTGATGTCGAACCGTAAAGCCAACGGTTTTGAGCCTTACGACGGCCAGGCCTGTGATGCCTTCCTTCATAAGACGGCTCTGCTGGCCATTGATAAAGGCATGAAGGTCTATTGGAAGGAGAGCATCCGGAAGTTTGCTGACGGAGAGTTCAATATCGAGCACGTTTTTGGCAACAAGGCCTTCTCGGTAGATAAGGACTGGAGCCTGTTTACTCAAAAGTAACGGAACGATGGATAGGATGTTCTACTGGACCGGCATTGTAGTATGGGTGTTTATAGCATCCATACTACTGACTGTTATTTTCTCCGCTATCGTCCAGCTCTGGTGCAGGGAGATTTCGCCATCCATTGAGAATATCTCCTTTGCCCTGTTTGGCAAAGGGTGGCGTTACCGTCATCTGACTTATTACAAGTTATGGGACGGTATTCTTAACAAGCCATCTACTCGACGGAGGTTGAAGCGTAGGCATAATCATTTTAGTCGCTTTGCATGGCGTAGATTGATTCGTGAAGCCAGACGGGAGGATAAGAAAAATAGACAAATAAAATAAGGTAGGAGTCATCTTACCTTGTTTTATTAGAGGTGTCTAACACCAGGAAACTATAGTTACGATTTATCACCCAAGCTGTATTCAGCTTTCATTCCCAGGTGTCTAACACCTTCAAGGAGTACAAGGCTGGAGCGTCTAATGCTATATTCAGCTTATCATTATGAGAATGACCGCATGATTCATGAGTGGATTTATCCCTCATGTTAAGGGCAAACAGCTGCCCCGATAATGACACCCTGCAAAGTTACGATTTTTCTTTGTAATAACAAAATTTTTCCGTCGTTTTTTGCAAGAAAATCGTTAAAACGGAAATTTTCTGCCACTAAATGGAAATTTCCCTTCGTTTTTGCACTATTTTAGTGCGTTCTGAGGAAATTTTTCCGTTATCAATGGAAAATAGTAGGTTTTCCACGGAAAATCCCCAAGGGTAACGTAATTTATCGTACCTTTGGGGATTTATCCTATAGCTCTTCCAGAAATTCTTCTATCATTCTGGTGCGTAGCCCGTGGGCGTAGCACCCCTGGAGCCTTGCCTCCAGTCTCTCCAGGTCGCCGTATGTCATGGCGTGGCTCTTGCCGTAGGTGTACTGCTTGCAGCACTGTGCCGCTTTCTTCTTGGCTGCTGCCTCAGACAGGTATTCCGTGACATGGCAGCCGTGCCGTTCGATGATATTCTCATGAAAGCGTTTGTCGCTGTGCAGGATGAATGGCTTTGCCTGTTCGTCGTGGATCAGGACGATGATATGCTTTGTGTTCATTATCTCTCTTTCTTTTGGGTTGTTCAGTCTGGAAGCATCCCCATCTTGGAGAGCTGCTTCAATGCCTTTTTGATGTTGGCCATCTCGTCGCGCAGTCGGCTGTTCTCTTTCTTCAGCTTCTCGTTGGATGCTTTCAGGTTGGTGTTCTCCACCCTGTAGCCCTTCAGCGTCTTATTTTCTGCCCTTACCCGGTCTGTTGCCTCATGCAGTATGGAATATTTCTCCTTCAAGGCGATAAATTCCTTGATGATGTACTTCATCCTCACCTCGTAGGGAAGCGCGTCCTGTGGTCTGGCATGGTCTTTGACCACTTTGGGGACGTTGTTGCCGTAGGGGTTCTCCAGATAGTGGATATGTCCTTTGTTGACGATTGTCCACCAGTCTTTCTTGACGGCCCTTTTCTGGAGTTGGTAGGCCATCATCATTTTCCAAGTCCGCTGTACCTCGTCGGCAAAGCCGATGCCAAGGTTCAGCATGTCCGGTGTCGGGGTATGTTCCATCGGTTTCTTCTCTTTGGCGTTCATCAGGTCTGTCATGAACTTGACCGATCCTTCTTGTGTCGTCACCAGGTCTGAGGTATAGTTCCAGATGCTCAGCAGTACGGAGGTGTTTAGTGCCTTGCAGTACGCATAGTGGAAGTCCGTCTTTGTTCCCAGGACGGTAGCCTTCACGAGGATGCTGTTCTTCCCTGCCGGGCAGCTATCCACTGTCTTGTGTATCGCGCATATCTTCTTGTCTGCCTGATACAGGTCGCAGAACTCACAGAGCAGGCACCCTTGTGGTATGATGCCCTCTGTTGACACGCTTTCCATTCCCTTGGTGATGCTGTCGATATTACTCATAGTTTCTATTTTCTAAAGGGTTCAACAATGATATTTTTTGTTCTCTTGTTTTTTTTCTTCCGGAGGCTATGCCCTTACTGTCTCAAATAGTACCTTGTTGGTGGCAGGGTTGCGAAGCTGGAACTGCCATTGTGCGTAGCTGTTCTTCTCTGCCAGCTGTTGCAGCTTTCGTCTGTTTTCTTCGCTGTTCAGCAGCAGTGAGGCGAAGATTAGCTTTCCCGGAAAGAAGCCCTCCAGGTCGAAGGCCTTGAAGGTTCGCATCCATTTCATTTTTGCATAGACATAACAGGTGGTGTCCTCATTAACCGTCTGGTTCTGCTCATTTTTTGTACCTATTTTATTCATCTTGTCATACTGTTATATGGTTAGCATTTGATTTTCACTGTAAAGCGTTGTACGTCCGTGATGACGGCATCGTCACCGCCTTCCCATGTAATGGCCTTCACCGGTTTGAGGGTCTTGCTGTTCTCGATGACCTTGAACTGCAGCTCATAGCCCAGCTTTTCGCTTTTTTCAAAGAACAGGCACCAGACGCTATCCTCCATGATGAAGTCATCGATGATGTCCGTCGCCTCGTTTTTCTTTGACTTGGAAAGTTCCGTGAGGTTGTCATTGATGACGGCTGTCACCTTGACGTCCTCGCCGTTGGATTTGAATTTACATGTTATTGTCTTCATAAAAATAAATATTATTAGTAATACGTATTACAACATTATCTCATTTGATGAAACTCTCCAGATAGAACATCACGCCCAGTGCGAAGATCATGGAGATGCACCACAGTGTTATCAGTACGAAATCCAGTGTATTGACTCTCTGTACCATAAATCAGAAATATTAAAACCTTATATATAGTTACTATATGTAATGAGGTGGAAGCCCTGCCTATTGGAGCAGGACTCCCATCCTGTTTTGTTTAGTCATTCAGAAGCATGGGCATCTGAAGCATCAGTATCTCCATGTCCGTCGGCTGTTCCGATGGCAGTATCAGTGCTGCCCGTGAGGGGTCTGCCAGTTGCATTTCAATCTCCTGTGCGCTCATGTTGCCTAAGATCTCGATGGTCTTGGCACCCTTCATGCCGATGCTCATAGCCTCGCCGTTGTACTCGCATGCCATACGCTCTGTAGCCGTCTTTGAGAAGTCGTAGTCCTCGGTGTCGAGTTGGATCTGGTTATTCTCCACGTGGATGCGTACCAGGTTGCTGCTGTTGTTCGAGAAGGGCGATACGCGGCGCAGTGCGTTTACCAATGTGTTACGGTCAACCAGTACGATGTTCGGGTTGTTTTTGGGGATGACGCTGTTGTAGTTGGGGTAGCGTCCCTCAATCAGTCTGCATTGCATGGTGAAGCCTGCTGCCACAATCTGCAGTTGTCTGCCGTCCGCTGTCATGGTCACTTCCGTCTCTGCCGTGCGGCTGAGGATGTTCTTCAGGATGTGTGCCGGTTTCTTCGGGAGGATGAAGCTGCCTGTCTTGGTTTCATCGGTGGCCTTGACTGAGAGCACCTTGTTACGTACCAGCGTATGACCGTCTGATGCCACCACTGCCAGATGTTCTGCCGTGAGGTCGAAGAAGATGCCGTTCATGACGGGGCGCAGCTCGTCGTCTGCCGATGCGAATACGGTACGTGCGATATTCTCCTGGAGCAGTCCTTCCGTAATGTTGAATGTCACCAGACTGGCGTTGTCCATTGCAGGGAGTGTCGGGAACTCCATGGCGTTGTTGACGGGTAGTGTGAACATGCCGGAGAAGTAGTCGATCTTGACGATGGTGTCCGTGTCGCTGTCCATAGAGAATGTCAGTGGGTTTTCTGGTAAGCCCTTGACGGCTTCCATGATGTCCTTGCCGTTGATGGCGAAGCATCCCTCACCCTCGCTCTCTGTCAGTTCGATGTCTGCCATGAGTGTTACCTCGCTGTCCGATGCCTTCAGTGACAGGATGTTGCCCTTGACGGTGAATACGATGTCTGCAAGGATAGGCAGAGCGTTCTTGGAGTTGATGACACGGTTCATGTTAACCAGTTGCTCACTCAGTTGCTTGGCTGTTGTTGTAAAATTCATTGCGTTGTTGCCCTTCCGGGACTTGGGTTTTAATTGTTTTTTGTTGTTTGTTATGTGCTCGTGCGCTTTTGTACGCCGTCGCTGTTTTCTTATTATATCGGGTAATGGGAGCAGGTAGCCTTTTGTTTTTCCTTATACACTCTTAAAAAAGATGTAATGGATTTTACTCACTTTCGTTGTGAGTATGCTCTTCTTCCACCCCGTTGTGGTTTGATTTTGTTACATCGGTATAAAGATCGCAGTATAGCCTTTTTTGTTTGCTTGTGACCATGCGGCACCCTCTTAGGAGGTGTTAGGCAAGTAATTCCGAGGAAATTTCATGGAATACCCAGATTATGCAGTAATCTGCGGAAGGCTGCCAGGCAATTTCAGAAGGAATAGGTACGGTACTTGACGTGGCTCCGGTGCAGCATAACTTTGCAAAGCAAAAAAGGTGGTTCATGCTGTGACTCTTCAGATGTCCGACACAATCACAGGAAGGGGTGAGAAGTTGGCTATCACTTTCTGATAGTGATGCCTGTCCTACCGTCAGGTTCTGTACGCGCGTATGCGTACATATATTATAATAATATTTATATTGCCGTTGATGTTCCTTTCTGGAATGTCAAGTGGCGAAGCGTGATCCTGGAGTGTTCGCTGGCTCACACCTCCAGTCCATATCCTTGCTGCTGGGGTGTGGAAACTTTATCGTTTTTTCGGTATCGTTGATACCCTCTTTTTGCTCATTATTTTCTTCCTTTTCTGAGGCACTGAAAAATCGCCTGAAAACACCTGTTTTGTCTTGATTACGGGCATTTAAGATTTTAAAAATCGTAAATGTGTTAAATCAAGAGGAAGTTTTGCCAATATTTTCCCTTTCATTAAATAGGTGTTTTCTTTGCGTCAGAAATTTCAAAATAACGCAAGAAAATTATGAGTGCATTTGGTATTTGGGCCATCATCCTGACAGGTATCTACCTTATCTACTATCCTGTCGTGATCTTCCTTGACCTGTTTGGCAAGAAAGGTCAGAAGAAAGATGGCGTTGAAGTATTCGACACCGGTGCAGGTGACGAAGCCCCCGTCATGGCTGACGAGGAGGAAGAGACACCCACCACCGTTGTCATGGAAGAGGAAGAAGCCCCTGTCCCCCAGCAGGAGGAGGAATCCCCCCAGGTTCCTTTGACTCCTGAGCAGCAGCAACAGGAGCAGTTCCGTGAGATGAAAGACCGTATCGAGGAGACTTTGCAGTCCGGCGGTGAGCCGGTGAATCCTTCTTATCAGCAGACGTTGGACTCTCAGACCATGTTGCTGATGATGAACCAGCCGATGAACAAGAAGTCGAGGATCAAGCGTACCCAGCTTTATTAACGAATAGCAAGCTATGAGGATAGGAAACATACATATTGACCGTCGCGTGTTGCTGGCAGCTCTGCTGGCAGCTACCGTCCAGGCTGTCTCTGCCCGTTGTGGCGAGACGCGCTATGACTGGGGTGCCGATGCCCTGCATGAGGCCTCCGTCTTCGTGCTGGTGGTGATGGAATATACCGTCGGCATCCTTTATGCCGTCGCTTCCCTCACTGCTCTCTATTCTGCCACCAGCATCTATATCAAGCTCAACACCGGTGAGGAGGGCTTCGTGAAGTCCCTCATGGTGCTGCTCGGCGCCATCCTGTTTCTGATAGGTGCTACTATCGTGATGCCTGCCCTCTTTGATGTCCAATGGGGCTGATAGGGCTGATGTTTTACTCCCACCCTACGGTGTGGAGTTCTCTCGAAGATTGAATGTTTTTACAAATATAGTTTTTTCTTATTTTTTCTTTTAGTTAAATGATTATGAAGAATTTCTTCCAGTCCCTGAAGAAGGGAGCTTCGAGCGTTGGTAGTGCCATCGTCTCGACTTGTGAGAAAGCTGTTATGTCGCCTCGTTTCGCGAGTTGCCTCATGCTGCTGATGTGTGTCGGTGTTGTCATGGCCCAGAACAGTGCCGGTGACTACTCCGCAGGAACTACCGCCCTTGGCACGGTGACCACCGAGATTGCCAAGTACGTGCCTGTTGCCGTCAAGCTGTGCTATGCCATTGCCGGCGTCGTGGCCGTTGTGGGCGCTATCAGCGTGTACATCAAGATGAACAACGAGGAGCAGGATGTTAAGAAGAGCATCATGATGCTCGTCGGTGCCTGTATCTTCCTGATCGCCGCAGCCCAGGCTCTGCCTCTGTTCTTCGGCGTCGGTGGTGAGTAATCTCTTAGTCGTTCGTGTTTGATGGATGCCAAGACCGACTATCAGGATTTCCCCGTCTTCAAGGGTCTTCAGAGACCTTTGGAGATGATGGGCTTGCAGGGCAGGTATATCTACTGGGCTGCAGCTACCGCTGGCGGTGCTGTCTGCGGTTTCATCATCGGTTACCTTGTTGCTGGTTTCCTGGTCGGTCTTGGTATTCTCACCGCTGCCCTTGGTGTCGGCGGTGTCATGATTTTCGTCAAGCAGCGCAAGGGCCTGCATAGCAAGGCCGTTGACAAAGGAATCTTTATCTTTGCGCATTCGCGCAATATATTATAAATATTATCAGTATGCTTACACTTTTCGTGATTGTGTCGTTTGTCTTCCTCTGTATCGGCATGGCCGTATCGGTCTATGCCTTCGGTACTGGTGGCAAGCGTGCCAACATCTTTAAGGATATCTATTTCAGTATCGAGAATGTTGACGGCATCGGTGTCGTCTATACCAAGACCGGCGAGTTCTCAGCCATCCTCCGTATGGAGAATCCTGTTCAGAAGTACTCTGCCGACGTGGAGAGCTATTATGCGTTTACCGCTCTGATGACCAGTATTCTCCAGACGCTTGGTGAGGGCTATGCCCTGCATAAGCAGGACATCTTTGCCCGCAAGCATTTCGATATGAAGAAGGTCTCGGCCCGTCGTGACCCCAATGCTGACACCAACCGTCTGTTCCTTTCGGACAGCTATTTCCGTTTCATGGACGGACGTCCGTACACTGACGGCAGCACCTATCTTGTTATCACGCAGGAGTGTAAGAAGAGTGCCCTTCTGAGCTATGATGCCTCGAAGTGGCGCGATTTCACGGTCAAGATCCGTAAGGTCTATGACCAGTTGAAGGACGGCGGTGTCGCTGCCTCCTTCCTGGATGCCAATGCCTGCCGTCAGTATGCTGACCGTTTCTTCGCCCAGGATTTCACGTCGAAGATTGTCAGCATGACCGATTTCAAGGTTGACAGTGAGGAGATCCATATGGGCCGTCGCACGTCAAAGGTCTACAGTCTGTTGGATGTGGACTCCATCGGCCTCCCTGGATCCTTGCGTCCCTATGTTGACATGACCGTCAACAATAGTGTGATGCCTGTCGACCTGATGAGTGAGATTGACCGCATTCCCGATGCGGACTGTGTTGTCTTCAACCAGGTATTGTTCCTGCCCAACCAGAAGCGTGAGCTGGCCATGCTCGACAAGAAGCGTAACCGTCATGCTTCCATGCCCAATCCCAGCAACACCCTTGCTGCCGAGGATATCAAGAAGGTGCAGGATGTCATTGCCAAGGAGTCCAAGCAGCTGGTTTATGCGCATTATAACCTTATCGTCACCATAGATGCCGATAAGGACATGCAGAAGGTCACGAACCATCTGGAGAACATCTTCGCCCGTCAGGGCATCCATATCTCCAAGAGGGCCTATAACCAGCTGGAACTTTTCGTGGCCTGCTTCCCCGGCAACTGCTACCGTCTCTCGCCTGACTATGACCGCTTCCTCACGCTGAGTGATGCGGCCTTGTGTCTGATGTATAAGGAGCGCCAGTCCAAGTCTGAGGACACGCCGCTGAAGTGTTACTATACCGACCGCCAGGGTGTTCCCCTTGCCGTGGATATCACCGGTAAGGAGGGAAAGGTCAAACACACCAACAACTCGAATTTCTTCGTGTTGGGTCCGTCGGGCAGCGGTAAGTCCTTCTTCATGAATACCGTTGTACGCCAGTACTACGAGCAGAACACTGACGTTGTCATCGTTGATACCGGTGACTCCTACGAGGGTATCTGCGGCTATTTCGGCGGTACGTACATCAGCTATACCAAGGAGCATCCTATCTCGATGAACCCGTTCAAGGTCACCGAGGTTGAGTACACTCAGAATTTCGGCGAGAAGAAGAACTTCCTGAAGTCCCTCATCTTCCTGATCTTCAAGGGTGCCCAGGAACCCACGAAGATTGAGGACACGATTATCAATAAGGTCATTGTGGACTATTACCGCGAGTATTTCACGCCTTTCAAGGGCTATAGTGATGATGAGCGCAAGGAACTTTACGATCGCCTGATCTTGGATTCCAAGACCAATGGCGAGTATGAGAAGTATGAGGAGGAACTTCAGAGCCGTAACGGCACCGGCACCTATGATGTCACCGATGCCGATCGTGAGAAGTACGAGAAGAATAAGCGAATCTCTGAGAAGTTGCAGGCTGTCATCGATGACTCTGCCGCTACCGACGGTGAGAAGGCTGCCGCTTCCAATCAGCTCCAGCGTCTTACCCCGGAGGTTGTCGAGGGTAAGTTCCTGGAGAAGATCAATCGTGAGATTGAGCGTATGGAGCAGAAGCGCAAGTCCCTGAAGGTCACTGAGCTTAACTTCAACTCGTTTTACGAGTATTCTATCCAGCGTATTCCCCAGATCATGTCGCAGGATAGGATTCATTTTGAGATTGATAACTATCGTGCCATCCTCGCGCCCTTCTACAAGGGTGGTGAGCTGGAATATACGCTGAATAATGATATGGACGGCTCCCTCTTCGATGAGCAGTTCATCGTCTTCGAGATCGATAAGGTCAAGGATGACCCCGTGCTCTTTCCTATTATCGTCCTTATCATTATGGACGTCTTCACTCAGAAGATGCGTATCAAGAAAGGCCGTAAGTGTCTGGTCATCGAGGAGGCATGGAAGGCTATCGCCACGCCTGTCATGGCCGAGTATATCAAGTATCTCTACAAGACCGCCCGTAAGCATTGGGCTATGGTCGGTGTTGTCACTCAGGAGATACAGGACATCACCTCGTCGCCTATTGTCAAGGAGGCCATCATCAATAACTCCGATGTATTCATGCTCCTTGACCAGTCGAAGTTCCAGGAGAAGTTCGACGATATCAAGGCGACGCTGGCCCTGACCGATATCGAGTGCCGCAAAATCTTCACCATCAACCGTCTGGATAACAAGGACGGTCGTTCTCCTTTCAAGGAGGTGTTCATCAAGCGTGCCGGTAACGACACCGTTTCCGATGTCTACGGCATCGAGGAACCTATCGAGTGTTATATGAGCTATACGACGGAGAAGGCTGAGAAGGAAGCCCTGAAGCTCTACAAGCGTGAGCTGAAGTGTGACCATCAGCATGCCATTGAGGCCTTCGTCCGTGACTATCAGCGCAGTGGCATCAAGAAGACCCTTGACTTCGCCACGAAGGTCAATAAGGAGGGCAGGGTCTTGAACCTGCCACCCCTTCCTGATAAGAAATAAATATTTAAAGAAATATAGTAATACGAAAATACTAATATACCCATGAGACGGTCTGTTGTCATATTGATGCTGTTGTCACTGGTAACCTTTGTTTCCCGTGCTCAGTCCTATAGCGTCAATTTTGACGTTGAGACAACAGCGCAGATGAATGCTGCCATGGGCATTGAGCTGGCTCAGGAGGAGCTTACCCGTGAGCGTTGGGGAAAGATCCTTGACCATTACGGTGCTTCCGAGATTGCCGCTGCCGGTATTTTCGCCTCCAAGTATCTGGATCGTCTCTCTCTGAAGGATGAGCTTTCCTTCGGTTCCGAAGAGAACTGGTACTACAAGCATATACGTCAGATGGTCGCCCAGCGTATCATGCCCAAAATTTTCAATGTCGCCTCGATGATGATCAAGCACCCTGATAAAGCCATTTATTGGGGGCCATACCTTTTCAAGACCACCGAGGAGGTCAAGCAGTTGTGCATGATATTCCAGACGGTATGCTCCAATGGCCGTCTCTCTTTCAAGGACTTGCATTTCCTGGTCATCGTCGATGACCTGAAGGAGCTGTTCGACCTGAGCCGTTTCGGCGGTGTCGACTGGAAGGGTATGTGGGACAATATCTCCAACCTTGGTGATTTGTCCTTTGATGACCTGGAGGATGATTTCACTAACCTGATGTCCGTCGGCGGTGCCATTGCCAATGCCGGTGGCGACATGCTTGACTCCCTGTGGATTCAGGGTAGCAAGGTCGGCGGTATCTTCCATATGAAGCCCAAGGAGCTGTGGGCGCTTGGTGAGGAGTATGCCAACACCTTTGAGAGTCTGAACAGCGTCGAGAAGGTCAAGGATGCCCTGATGGCCCAGATTGAGTCTACGGACTCTATAGGTGTCACGAAGCTGTTCAAGTTCGATGAGTACAATATCAGCCAGTATGTCAGCAACTACCTCCACCAGCTCACCGGCGACTACTATAAGCAGCGTTGGTATATCTACTGGCATGAGAGTGGCAGGGACTTGCTGGATAGCTGGAGTCCCCAGATTGTTGATGAGTACATCATCAACGGCACCAACGGCTGGTACCGTATCAATACCAACGACCCCAACTACTGGCCTGATGAGAGCGTCATCAATGCCACCAAGGCTGCCTGTGCCTCTCAGTGTGGATGGAGTCAGGCCAAGATTGACCAGATGAATGCCGAGCAGAGCTGGTATCATTACTATATCGTATATAGTATTCACAGTTACTATATCTATCGTGGCAGCAAGGACAATATCGAGGGATGGTCTTTCTCCTATGACGTCCATGTCTATCGCACCTGGAACGGTGGCGAGACCGTCTATGAGGAGGAGTTCGACTCCTATACCATGTCTGAGTCTGCCTTTGCCCAGCATATGCAGTCCAAGCTCATGGAGATCAAGGCTCAGGATGAAGCCGATAACAATTCTGACACGCCGCTGCATGACTATAAGATCGGTAAGGACTCGAAGCGCTATTACAGTGCTTCCAATGCCCAGAAGATGCGCGGCTGTACCGCTGTTGAGTTCTGGCTTAACTGCGACAATGGCGCGAAGCTGGCCGAGGGAGCCACCGAGTGGAAGGTCAACCGTCATATCTATGACGATGAAGGCCCCAAGCCTGATGTCTATAAGGAGGAAGCCATGGCTACCACTCTCAGCAGTGACGGCAGCGACCTTCAGGAGTGTCGTCAGAAGATTAACGACTGCAATACGAAGATTGCCGAGATAAACGCTGAGATAGCAGCCCTTCAGGCACGTCAGAAGGAGCTGTTGGATCTTATCAGTAATTCCAGTTACTTTCAGGCAAACGTATATCGCGAGGAGTATAAGAAGAATAAGAAAGCCATCGAGGACAAGCAGGCCGAGCGTTCCACTTGGGAGTCAGCCCTTAGTCAGGCTCAGCAGGCCTATAATGCTGCCTATGGCGAGTATGCCAATGAGTCTGATGATTGTTATCGCATTCCTGCCATCATGCATGACTGTGAGGTCAATTACGGAGTTGATTGGGAGGATGAAGGTCATTGGGAAGGCCTGACGTATGTCCGTAACGGCAAGATTAACTCCATGGGCGTTAATGTCGTCTTCCGTGGTACGGTCAGCAATGTCCGCACGGAGGTATGGATTGACTGCTTGCTGTTTACCTTGCGCATCCACCGTAGTATTCTGAAGATCTCCTGGGAGCTGTCTTCCAATTACTCCACCTCCGACCAGGTGGATGTCATTGCTTTCTCCAATGATATGAGTGAGCAGGAGCGTAGCAATATTGCCAATCAGCGTCAGCAGGAGTTGTTGGAGGAGCATCCCGACTGTTCCGTTGAGATACGCTACCAGTACAGTAATAATGAGGTGCCGGAGGAAGACAACGGAACCTATCACCTCTTGTGGATGTCCGACCGTCTGAGGATTGCCCGTGAGGTGGATATGCGTCTTGTGCGCATCCATGCCGAGCTGGTGCTGATGGAACGCTACCTGCGTCACAGCCAGAGCATCCTCGACTATCTGGCCACACCGTTCTTGGATGCCTACCGTCAGGGTATGCGTGGTGCCATGTCCAACGAGTCCTACCGCCGTTGGCGTCAGAGCAGCATCGATGCCCTGCATAGTGACCGTCTGGACTCTATCCATCAGCGTCGCAAGCCTTCCCAGGCTCCAGTGCGTCGTGCTGATGTGTCTTCTGCGGCATTGCCGCCAAAGGAAACGAAATTTGTTGAAATGAATACGCCTCATGAGAACTAAGGTCTTCTACATATTGCTCCTGTTGCTGGCTGGTCTGCCGATGGTCAGTCATGCCCAGCGTATGGACTTTGGAACGCTTGAAGCCATGATTAGTGACCACAAGCGTATCAGAGGCCCCATCCAGTACCGTGCCGAGATCGAGGTTGTCAACCAGGAGCTTCACGACAAGAACCGTGAGGAGGTCTTGGACTATAAGAATATCAATGACAAGCTCGACCTCTACACCCGTTGCTTTGACATCCTGGATATTGTTTATACGGGTCTCAGCGTCTCTGTCAATGTTGTGAATACCTATAAGGATGTCAAGCAGAAGATTACCAGCATCAAGGATTTGCTGGAGCGTTACCGTGCCTGCATCATCATGAAGCAGCTGGGACAGATCAAGGAAGCTGCCAATATCCTTACCGGTATCACTGACATCCACACCATCAACGGTGCCAAGGAGTGGTATCGTGATGCCAAGGATCTCTACGACCAGGGAACCATTATCGATGCTCAGGACACGATTATCTTCACCATCGGTCGCGACATGGTCTTGCAGGTCGCCGACAAGTGCGAGGATATCTATCTGAGCATGACTACACTTGTGGGCTACGCCACCGGTGCGCTGGCCTGCAGTACTGAGGGTCTTTTGATGACCATTCAGTCTCTCGATGACCATATCACCGAGCTGAGGAAAGCCGTTGACAACGGTCATTTCCTGCTCTGGCGGTATATCCATATGCGTACAGGCTATTGGACGAAGGGTATCACCCGTCAGACCAAGAGTGTCCACGAGCATGCCCAGAACGCCTTGCAGCGTTGGCGTCGCGCCACCTATGGCAAGATGGGCTTGAATGGAAATCATGGTGGTGGTCATCTGATAGATCCGTCTCATGAGAAGCAGGATGCCGGTGAGCTTTCAGACGGTACTGTTGGAAGAAAATATAATATTGGCGAATAGTTATGAAAATGATGAGAATATATATGATGCTGCTGTCGCTCACCGTTTCGCTGATGGTGTCTGCACAGGGTATGACCTACAACCATGATGAGGTTGTCATGAATCAGTTCATGAAGGCAGAGATAGGCTCTGGTACGCTGGGTAATGGCGGTTGGTTTGCCGACCAGTATTATAATCTTACCCACAGCTCCTATCGTAGCATGGCCAATAATCCGGCCAACAACAAGCTTGCAAGCCGTACCCTCACAAATGTCGAGGTCACCAAGGAAGAGAAGTATGCTGAGACCATCAAGGACTCGCTGGAGAAACGTGCAGAGATAGAGGCCCTGAATATCGCCGACCGTCAGGTTGATGTCGAGTGGTTGGTAGAGAAGAATAAGATTCAGCGTCAGCAGAACATTTTAAAGAAGAATATCGAGGATATTGTCTTCTACGGAGGCACCTCAGAGGATAAGACTGCCTGGACGCAGATCTATAACATGGTTCAGGAGAGCTTGGATTCTGCCCATGACGCCTATATGCCCAACTCTCAGCGTAAGGCCGTCTATGTCCTGCTCTATAAGGATTTGTGCCAGTATAATGTAACGCTTAACAAGCTGAAGAATATCTGGTGGTCTGAGCGTTTCATCCGTGACCATAAGGACAAGACCTTTAGTTTCTCCAAGTCGCGCTCCATGGTCAAGGACTGTTACGGTCGCTGGAAGGTTGCCTGGTCGGGCAAGTCAAGCAATGGCGGTCACGGTGGCAGTGGCGGTATCGGCATTGATGCCGGTAGTATTGAAATTGGCACTGCCAAGGAGCAAAAGTATTAGGAAAACATTAAAATGAGATATGATATGAGAAAATTTCAACGATTCCTGCTCACCGTCGCGGTGTTCTTCACCTCATCTGTCGTCTGTTTTGCCAGCGACATGATGGATGCCCTTGGTGAGTTGTCTTCTACGGGTGTCGGCGTAGAGCTTTTTGAGGAGGAGATTGATGATGTCATCTTCGCCACCAACGAGTTCCTGACCGATGCCACCTTCATCGGTGACAACGGTCCTTTCTGGATGATCATGCAGGTCTGCATGTGTCTGGGTGCCTTGTTCGCCCTGATTATGGCTGCCGGTATGGCCTATAAGATGATGGTCAAGGGTGAGCCGTTCGATGTCCTGAAGATTCTCAGGGCATTGGGTATCGCCACCGTGATGATGTGCTGGTATGGCAATCCCATGGCCGGTATGCGTGGCATGGTCTCTGACGGCTATGTCTTCGACGGTGGTGTGTTGGATATGCTGGCCTATATCCCTAACTGTATCGGTTCCTATACCCATGACCTCTATGAGATCGAGGCCTTGCAGGTCGAGGAGAAATACAAGGAGCTGACGCCGCTGCTTGCTCAGCGCGACTCTCTCCAGGCAGACTATGAGGCACAGTTCAAGACCAGTGACGAGCATATCAACAGTGCCGCAGGTACCGAGGCTGGTCAGCAGATGTCTGACACCCAGCAGACCACTACCAGTCAGCAGGGCGCTAAGAAAGCCGCTACGCAGGCTGCCTTGGCGGGTACGATGGTGCTGATGGATAAGATCATCCTCTTCCTGTCGTTGGTCATCTACCGTATCGGCTGGTGGGCCACTATATTCATCCAGCAGATCATGTTGGGTATGCTGACGATTTTCGGGCCTATCCAGTGGGCGTTCTCCCTCTTGCCTAAGTGGGAGGGAGCCTGGGCGAAGTGGCTGACGCGTTACCTCACCGTTCATTTCTACGGTGCCATGCTCTATTTCGTGGGCTTCTACGTCCTTCTGCTCTTTGACATTGTCATCAGCATCCAGATAGACCAGGTCACGCAGATTGTCTCTGACAATGGCGAGCACTATACCGCCTATATCAAGGATATCTTCCTTACTGCCGGTTATCTGCTCGTTGCTGCCGTCGTGGCCCTGAAGTGTCTGAACCTCGTTCCTGACCTTGCCGCATGGATGATTCCCGAAGGTGACACATCCTTTGCTGCCCGTAACTTCGGTGAGGGTGTTGCCCAGGGTGCCAAGGGCGGTGCTTCCAGTCTCATGAGATAATAACAGTATTATTCACGATAAATCAGTTTACGTTATGTCAGTTATCAAGAATTTGGAAAACAAGATCAAGCTGGTGATGATTGTCACATTGGCAGTCATTGGCAGTTGTGTCGTTATCTGTCTGGGTGTCTTCGTCATGGCCAAGGGTATGGTTGATGACGCCCATAAGAAGGTGTATGTGTTGGACGGTACCGTTCCCGTCCTCGTGCAGCGCAGTACGATGGACGAGACGCTGGAAGTCGAGGCCAAGAGCCATGTCGAGGCCTTTCATCATCTGTTCTTCACGTTGGCACCTGATGACAAGTATATCAAATATACGATGGACAAGGCCATGTACCTGGTCGATGAGACCGGCTTGGCCCAGTATAATGCTTTGAAGGAGAAGGGCTTCTACCAGAACATCATGGGTACCAGTGCCGTCTTCTCCATCTTTTGTGACTCCATCAATTTCGATAAGGAGAATATGACCTTTACCTATTATGGCAGGCAGAGGATCGAGCGTCGCACGAACATCCTCATGCGTCAGTTGGTCACTGCCGGTCAGTTGAAGCGTGTGCCCCGTACCGAAAACAATCCTCACGGGCTGTTGATCACCAACTGGCGTACCCTTCTCAACAAGGATTTGGAACAGCGTAAGAAGAATGAATTTTAAATGATATCAGTTATGGGTTGGAAGAATTTATTCAAGCGTATTGAGATGCCCGACAAGAACGATCCTAAGTATCGTGAGACCTACGAGCAGCAGGTCGCCGCCGGTGAGAAGTTTGCCGAGGTCGTTGGCATCAAGTGGCTTGCTGGCCATCTCCAGTCTTGGGGAGCGGCCAATAAGAAGCTGTTCCTTGGTCTTGCCTTTGGCTTTGTTATTCTGTTGTTTATCTTGAACCTGGTTCGTATCGTCCGCGTTGCCAACAGCCCTTCCCGTAAGGCTGTCGCTGTGGAGCGTGTCGATGGTGCCATCCACAAGAAAGGTCAGAAAGTGAAAACCCTAAAACCACATGATTATGAACATGCCGAATAAACTTAATTTGAAGCAGCCGAAGTACATCCTTCCGGCTATCCTCTACTTCCCTCTGCTGGGTTTGGGGTATCTCTTTATAGATATCTTCCATACCGAGATTGCGGAAGAGGTCAACACCGAGTTGCAGACCACCGAGTACCTGAATGCCGAGCTGCCCTCTGCCAATGTCAAGGAGGGTCTTGGTGGCAAGCGTGAGAATGTCGAGAAGACCTTCGGTAACATCCGTGACCTGTCGGCCATGGAGAATATTGATAATGACCTTGACAGTATCAAGAAGAAGGAGGACTTCAGCAGTAACTATACTGAGAAGGACTTGGAGGAGCTTGCCAAGAATGCCAGCTCGCAGGCCGAGCGAGACCGTTATAACGATATGCGCCGTAAGCTCCAGGAACAGGCCGGCACTGCTCGTGACCAGTCCGGTGCCGAGTTTGTCAAGGACATCTCCGATGATGAGCGTGCCAAGATTGATGAGTTGCGTCGTAACAATCATCTTGACGATGTCGAGCAGGCTCTTGGCAATATCCGCAAGGATGCTGCCGGTAAGGTTGCCGATGCCCAGAAGCAGGCTGAGGGCGAGGTTGCCCGTTTGGACAGTCTCAACGATGTCCGTGAGGGTATCAATGCCAAGCTCTCCGTCAAGACGAAGACTGCTGTCACGGCTCTTGACGAGGACGAGGAAGCCAGCTCTGTGGTGAAGAAAGTCCGTGAGGAGAGCAACTATTTCAACACCCTCAGTGTCAATGAGAAGGAGTCCAGCATGATCAAGGCTATTGTCGATGAGGACATCAAAGCTGTCGATGGCAGCCGTGTCCGCTTGCGCCTGTTGGATGACATTGAGATCAACGATGTCGTCCTGAAGAAAGGTTCGTACCTCTATTGTGTCATGTCCGGCTTCGGCTCCCAGCGTGTCAAGGGTAAGGTGGAGAGCGTGATGGTCGATGACCATCTGGAGAAGGTCTCTTTGTCTGTCTATGACCTTGACGGTCTGGAGGGTCTTTACGTTCCTGAGAGCCGTTTCCGCGAGGCTGCCAAGGATGTGGGAGGCCAGGCTTTGCAGAGTAACATGAATGTCGTGGATGGTATGTCTACCTCTACCAGCTTTGTGTCATGGGCCTCCAATGCCATGCAGAACGGCTACCAGCGTGTCGCCAATGCCGTGAGCAAGAATATCCGTAAGAACAAGGCCAAGATCAAGTACGGCACCCAGGTCTATTTGGTTAATGCCGCTCAGAAGAAGGGCGGTGGCAGGCAGAAGGGCAGCACACAGTCCCGTGCCGGTGCTGACAATAACAACATGCAGTATGGTACGCCTCCAGCTTTGCGTAATATGCGCACTTCAGGCGGCAGCACCGTGCCCCGTCCGTCGCTTCGCTCCTACGGTCAGGCTCTTGGCCAGTAGTTGATATAAGTATTTAAAGTAATACGTATTATAAGAAACATTAAAATATAACGATATGAACATCAGATTTTATCACAGACTGTGCGCTGTTGTAGTTTGCGCCTTGGCAGCTGGAAGCGCTTTCGCCCAGCAGACCTATTTTGAGATGGAGCAGTTGACGGTTAACGAGAACGTCACCACTGTCATCACGGCTCCGGAGCCTATTCGTTTGGTGGATATCAGTACCGATATGGTGGCTGGTGACAAGCCTATTGACAATGTCATCCGTCTGAAGCCCAAGGAGGGCGGTCACCTGGACGGTGAGGTCATTGCCATTGTCACTGTCGTCACTGAGCGTTTCCGTTCCCAGTATGCCCTGGTCTATACGACCCGTCTTGAAGAGGCAGTCTCTGACAAGGAGGTTGACATTGCCGAGCGTAATGCCTTCCGTAACCCTGCCGTCAGTATGAGTACGGAGGAGATGGTGCGATTTGCCCGTCGTATCTGGAACTCTCCTGCCAAGTACCGCAATATAAAGGTGAACAAGCACCGTATGACCATGCGTTTGAACAACGTCTATACCGTCGGTGAGTATTTTTTCATCGATTTCAGCGTGGAGAACAGGACGAACCTGCGTTTCGACATTGACGAGCTGAGGGTGAAGCTCGATGACAAGAAGCAGTCCAAGGCCACCAATGTGCAGAGTATCGAGCTGAAGCCCGTGCTGGTGCTTGACAAGAGTCAGCATTTCCAGCATGGCTACCGTAATGTCATCGTCCTGAAGAAGATGACATTCCCCAATGACAAGGTGTTGACCTTGGAACTCAGCGAGAAGCAGATCAGTGGCCGTACCATCTATATGCAGCTTGACTATGAGGACATCCTCGCTGCTGACTCGTTCAGCACCCTGCTGCTGAAGGAAGAGTAGTTTTTCATTATTTAATCAGTATTGCTATGAGACAGTTATCTATTTTCCGACGTTTGGGCGGCGACGCTATGATCAGCCTGCTTTTCCTGGCAGTGTTTGTCTGCGGCTGTCCTCTTTCCGCGTCAGCCCAGTCCGGTTCCAATGTTAATCACCTGCAGCTCTCTGTCGGTGCCCTCTATGAGCGTGGTTTCGATGTCACGTTAGGTTACGAGCACGAGACGAAGTACCATAATGCCTGGGAGTATTTCGGCAATTACTACATTAAGTATGCCGAGGATCCTGAAGCCGGTCATATCACTAAGGACAGCTTCTGGAACAACTACCGTACCTGGCTCCTTGGTATTGCCTACAAGCCCTGTATTGTCCGTCACCGTAACGGTCACGGCAATTTCCGTATCGGTGCCCTTTGCGGCTCCAATACCTCCAATATCATCGGTGGCGGTACAGTGGGCTATGAGCACAGCTATGCGCTGCGTGGCGGCTGGGAGTTTTTCTTCCAGGTAAGGACGGATGTAATCATCCGTGGTGAGGACTTGTTCCGCACGGGCGTTGCCCTTGGAATGAAGATGCCGTTATAGTTCATTATTATTAACTCTAAAACTTGATGCTTATGACACACTTGATTTTAACCGCTGATCCGCTGGGCCTCGCCGCTACAGGCGTCGCCAGCTACCTTTTCTATGTCCGTGCCGTCTGCTATGCGATAGCAGCCGTCATCTGTATTGTCGGCGCGTTGTCTGTCTATTCAGACATGATGGACGGCGAGCCGGAGGTTCGCATGAAGGTGATGCGTCTTGCTTTCTCGTGTGTCTTCCTTGTCACGGCGAGTACGGCTCTACCCCGTTTCTTTGGTCTGGATGCCACTACTGCCAAGCTGTCTTCCGGTGGCGGTTCGTCATCGGATGATGACTCTCCCCGACATATCGGTACTGACATTATAGGTGTCCGTGACCCCTATGTCATTGAGCTTCCCGACGGAGGAAGAGGCATTATCTGGGGTCATGACCGCCGTATGTAAATAAGTTAAGTCATTAAGTTTATAAAACTGAAGTCTATTATGAGATATTATCAGAATTTCAAGCGCCTTTTCGGCGATATGTGTGTGATGGTTGTTGCAGCTCTGCTGCTTTCAGTCTCCTTGGTGTCCTGTGACGAGCATGAGCCTGTAGACCTGGGTATTCATCCGGGGCATATCCTTCTTGCGGATGGAAATGTCGTCAATAAGGATGAGTATTTCAACAGGGGTGACAGTACTGCCGTCGGTATCATCTTCTCTGAGATGATAGATAACGAGTATTACCTGGCGGTGATGCTCAACGAGCTGCCGCCTTTGCAGTTCTGCGACTCCCTGTTGGGGATGGTTCAGGGCACCAGCTGTGATATCACTGCCTTGGATGGCCGTACTAATACCATTGCCTTGTGGAACAGCTTTGACAACAAGACCTTCCATGGCAGTCCGCTGGCCAATGCCGCCTATTCTGCCCATGAGTATGGGATGAGCGACTTCATTCCTTCCGTTGCGGAGATGAAGATGCTCTATGCCCAGCGTGGTACGGTCAACAGTATCATTGAGCGGTTGAATGAGCAGGATCCGCGTTATGCTGCCGTGCCACTGTCTACCGACCGTGCCTCTGATGACTGTTGGTACTGGACCAGTACCGAGGTCAAGGACAATCAGGCCTTGCAAGCCTGGCTGTTCTCCCTGAACAGCGGTACAGCCCATGAGACAGGAAAGGAGAAGGTTCATCATGCCCGTAAGGTGTATGTATATAATCCGTATAAGAGTAACTAACGTATAAAAAGAAAGGAATAGATTATGGGAGCAGGTATTTTCAAGTTAGCAGGAAAGGGTCTTTCCTACGTTTTGGGTTCCAAGACTGGTAAGGTCTTGGCCTTGGGTGGTGCTGCCTATGCTACGACGGCTGTCACTGGTAAGGGACTTATTACCATCGGTACTGGTGCTGCCAAGAATATCCTCCTGGATAAGGAGGAGCGTGAGAAGGGAGCCATCAAGGGTCTTTACCGTCAGCTTGCCGACACCTCTTTGGGTGAGGGTACTGCCGATGTCATTGACCAGAAGGCCGGAGAGCTTGCCCAGGGTGCCGTCGATGGTGCCAAGCAGGTCAAGGATGCCGCTGTCGGTGCTCTTGGTGCCGGTGTTGACATGGTGCAGGGCGGTGTCCAGAGATTGACGGGCAACGGCCAGCAGCCGCAGTATGTAGACCCCAATACGGGCTACTATCCCCAGCAGACGATGATGAACGGCGGTATCTCCCAGTTTACCGCTCCCTTCAACAGTATTCCCCAGATGTTAGGCAATATGACGGGCAGTAATGTCACGATGACCAACCTTGCCGGTCTCATTGCCTCTGCCTATATGATGATGGGGCCTTTCGGCTGGTTGGGTAAGATAGCCTCTCTGCTGACCGGTAACATGGCTTTGAAGTCCATGCGTCAGCAGCCGCAGATGGCTTATGTCCCCCAGCAGGGCTATTATCCTCAGCAGCAGTACCAGCCTGCTATGATGCCTCCGACACAGCAGCAGGATGATGATAATGCAGTATTCAGATCAAGACGAATGTAATTATGGAAAATAAGACTTTTGACAAGAAAGACATGCTTCTGGAGTCTGCCAGCGGTTTCTTCATGCCGTTTCCTGGTGACGAGGAGCATGATGTGGAAATTCTCCTTGGTTTCGGTGAGCAGCTTCACCCTTCCACGCGAGAGAAGTTCAATCATACCGGTATTGACCTCGCTACCGGTAATCTGCCTCTTTTTGCTATCGCCACGGGTACTGTGGTTGGTGTCGGCAATGATGCCATTCATGAGAATTTCATCATTACGCGCTATGGCAAGTATGACGTGAAGTACGGCCATGTCAGTGAGGCGTACTGCAATTACGGCACTCATGTCAAGGCTGGTCAGCAGATTGCCAAGAGTGGCGGTATTCTGCATTTCGAGGTCAGGTTTGATGGTCACCTCATTGACCCTACTGACTTTTTGAAGATGGTCTATAGCAACATTATGCAGCTCTCTGTCCTGGGAATCAACAATGAGGCTCAGTTTGTTGATTTGAACGTGCCTATCAAGACCGATTATGATGCCGACCAGAATGAGATCCTTCAGCTGATGCTCCGCTGGCTCCCAGAGTATATGAATGAGCTGCGTACTGGCAGCTATCACACTTCCGACCTTGTAGAAGCCCAGCTGAGGAATATCTTCATGCAGGCTGCTGAGAAGAATTATTTCTTCGAGAGCATCCCTTCACTCTCCAATCCGTTGGGTCTGAGTGCTCGTAGCTCCCTGATGGCCGGTAAGGCTCAGAGTCTCTTGATTGGTGACTTCCTGAACTTCCTCGGCTCCCGGCACAACATCTTTGTGTCAACATGGGACGATGATAAAAAAAAAGTACTCTCGGCGCGGTTTCAGACGGGTTGATAGACCCGCTGGACACCCTGCAGATTGATGTGCAGAGCTATGATTTGAAGCGTGTCGCCTCCGTCTTTGCCGACAATGCCGGAGAGCGTTGGTGGACGAAGGCCTGGTTCAATGGCCGTGATAAGGGAGAGCCTGCTATCGAGATCAATCGCCGCATGGCTATCTCTTTTATCCACAACCAGATTAGCAAGGATGACTGGCTCACCCGTTTCTTCCCCAAGCAGATGAGTGTCTATCACAATGCAATCGACCAGACGCGCAGACAGTTGTTAGGTATTTAATCAATATATGATCCGTTATGGCAGAACCGACAAATAAGCAGCAGTTCCAGGACTTGGAATACGTCTTTGACAGGTACTACAGGGAGAATATCGCCCCTGTGGTCAAGGGTCAGATGGACTTCCTCAGAAAGAAGCAGTCTGAGGAATATGTCCGTATGCTGGATAACCGTCCTGTCGCCCCTGGCATGTCCGGTATGACGCATGCCTCCATGGTTGCCCAGGAGGCCCATCTTGTGGGCGAGTGGAACAGCAAGACCTCCGATGACCTTCTGAAGATGGTTGACGGTAAGTTGGGTAGGAACAAAAATGTCCAGCATGACTTCGCCGTGATGATTGACGCCTGGCGTCTTGCTGCCGTCAAGGAGATGGGAGAGCAGCGTTATGCTGAGCTGTCCGCTAAGTGTCCTTCCAAGGATCTTGCCAGGGAGTTTGTCTCTAACCGCTTCATGCAGTTGGAGTTGGAGCAGCTTGCCAAGGCACAGGTTCCCAAGTCCTCCTTGGAGTATATCCTGAAGAAAGGCTTCGGCGAGTCATTCCCTGCCTTCCTTTCTGGATTGTCTCTTCCGGAGGGTCAGCATGACAGTCATATCAGGACTCTCGCAGAGAAGATGTATGATGCCAGTGCTGCCGAGAAGGCTGCCGCCTTTGCCACTACCTTTGCCGCTGATACTGCCGTGACCGGTGGTTACGGCTCTTGGGGGAAGTTAGGAAAGTGGCTTGGCGTTGACGTCCTTGCCCGTGGTGGTCTCTCCCTCTTGGAGAATGACACCACCTTCGATCAGATGCTGGGTAAGGAACTCTATGGTGATGAGGAAGCTTTTGCCTCTATGCGGTCGAAAGGTAAGAAGGTCAAGGTGGCGCAGTCAGAAACCGTTCATGCGGTCAATGACTACCTCAAGAAGCCGATGACCATCCCTGAGTACCGTCCGCTGTATAGCCCTACGTGGCAGAAGGCCCGTTATGATGAGCTTGCCAAGTCCGCTGCCGGTGATGCTGCCATACATATGCAGAATGTCTTGACAGTCTCTAAGAACTACGGTTTGAAGCCCTCTGCCGTCTCTGACGTGCCGGGGTGGATGTTGCAGAAGAGCCAGAAGGAGTGTATAGACCTCAGCAGTCATTTCCTGTCTATCGCCTTGACGATGCAGCGTAGCAAGATGAAGTCGCAGACCGTCAACGGTCAGAAGTTCACCTTTGACGAGGTCGTACAGAGGGCATACGACTATGCCCGTGCCGCTGACAAGCTCCAGAAGCAGCAGGCGAAGAAAGTCGAGACGCCTCAGTTTGAGACGGTTTCTGTTCCCCAGCAGTCGTCCTCTGAGCAGTATCAGCAGCAGACCGCTTTGCAACAGCAGTATGTCCAGCAGCAGCAATACCAGTCCCAGCAGAATCCACAGATGATGCAAGGGCCTGTCTATCAGCAGGCAGGTATGCAAGGCTGGACGGGGCTGATGAACCAGTTCGGCTTGGGTGGTATGAGTGATATCGGAAAGAACCTCGGTTACGTCCTTGCCATGCTTCCCGACATGCTTATTGGCATGTTGACGGGTCAGTCCAAGAACCTGCACCTGAAGGATAATCTCTTGCCTTTCGGTGCCATCTTCGCAGGATTGTTTGTGAAGAATCCGCTCTTGAAGATGCTGTTGATTGGTCTTGGCGGTGCCAATATCCTGAATAAGGCTGGTCATGAGATTCTGGATAATGCCGGTGTCAGTACCCAGCAGAGACCTAAGCGCTATGTGCAGCATGCCGACGAGCTGTTGTCAGAGCGTATCGAGCAGCCTGCTATGAAGGGTAATGCCCTCGTTGCCACCATCGACCACAAGCCCTGTGTCATCTATATCGATGAGCAGAGTGCCGATGCCTACTATCAGGGTAAACTTCCGCTCAACGTGCTGTGTAATGCCGTTCTGAGGAAGTATGATGAACAGCAGGCTCAGGTTCGTCAGAACTTCGACCGTAGTGTCGAGCAGCAGGAGCAGCAACAGCTCTCCCGTGGCATCAAGTAGTTTTATGAAACTATTTTCGCGAAATAGGATGTGTTAGTTTTTGTTAGGTTTAATTAAAGAGATTGTATTATGAAGAAGATTGTATTTATGATGATGATGATGTTCGGCTTGTTTGCAACACCATTGAATGTTTTGGCGTGTCATTACGCGTCAGAGGCTCGTTACGACCCTGTTAGTAATACTGCGATGATCTGGATCTATGATACCAACACTTACGAAACGGTGGCATCTATCTACATGACATATAATAATAATGGTCGCGGAGAGAATGGCGTCACCTATAACGGTAAGACTGTTATACGCAATGGTGCTCGGCGTCAATTGTTTAATACTTATATTAACATCTATAAGGAGATAGAACTTGATGATGACTGTATGAGACAGGCTTTGACTCAACAGACTAAATTGTATGGTATCGACATCATCAAGAAGTCCGACGACCTCCGTATTGACGGTTGTTTCGATCGCTTTGACAGCTTCGACGAGGCTGAGTTTATGAGGCGGTAAGGTTTGATTCCGTGCTACCTACATATAAGCGATATAGCAGGTGGTAGATTTTAATGCAGAAATTTTAAAAGAGGGTGCTTGCAGGCATCCTCTTTTTGTCTATCTAATAAAGTTTAAGGTTTGTCACACCAGCTATGCTGTCTTTATGCTTATCTTCTGCTGATGCTTCGACATAGCTTGCCGTCTTGTTTCTTTTCATCAGCTGCTGTCTCTGTTCTTTCTTTGACAGTTTTTTCATCTTCTGTTTCTTGGTGACTTTCACCGTCTTTGAAGACGTCTGACCTTCAACTTTACAGGTGTCATTTATTGTCACCGTTGTTTTCTCCTGGCCCTGTGCACATATTGTTGCCAGCGCCATCACGAGACTAATCAATAACTTTCTCATAATCATTTCCATTTAAAATACCACCCTGGGCGAGATGTCGCGGATTCTCGTAGACCAGAATGGTATTATTATTCTTTATATATTTTAGTGAGCCGCGACGCTTCACTGTTTTTTTCATTTTCGGATGTCTAACACCCATATATCGTGCCAAAGACCTCATCTTTAGCTGTATCAAGCTTTCATTTTCGGGTGTCTAACACCTGTTCAGGATGGCGGCATCCATGCGGTTGAGCTGTATCAAGCTTTCATTTTCGGGTGTCTAACACCCGTTGTCTGTCTATTCAGACATGATGGACGGCTGTATCAAGCTTGCCTCGATGTTAATGAACGCTTGATTCGTGAGTGGGCAATGCCCTCACGTTAAGGCCGTACAGCCGGCCCGTATGCAAAAAGACCACAGAAACCCCGAAGGATCTCTGTGGTCTTTCCGTCCTGCTCTTCAGGAGTTGGCTGGGCTTTATCCTTAAAGGTGAGCCAGTTACCATGCTCATGCCCAAGCACCAACAGCGAGTAGGAGCCTCCCATTATGTCGCTATTGCGACTTTTTACCCGTCTACTCGTTTGTTATGCTGCAAAGGTACAAAAAATTTTTGGTATCTCCAAATATTTTTCGATATTTTTTATTTTTATGGTCATCTCCAGTAATCTTATATCGTCTTGATTTAAGACCTTGAAAATCTTGATTTTCGGTATTTAAGACTTTCAAAATCGTAAATGTGTTAAATCAAGAGGAAACTTTGCCGATTTTAGGTGGTGTGCCATATTTCTATTTCCTTTGTCGGGAAAAGAAACGCATAGCAGTTGATTATGGCATATAACAAGCATCAAAAGCTCAGTGATAATATCGAGGCGATCCGTATCGCTCTCCAGTTGGAACGTGACAACCGCAAGGCCACTGCCGAGGAGCTGTCAGCCCTTCGCAAGTATAGTGGCTTCGGCGGTCTGAAGTTCATTCTGAACCCCGTCTATGGTGTCAGCCTTCAGGATGACAGCGTCTGGAAGGCCAGCGATCGTCCTTACCTCAATGACACCATCCGTCTGCATGAGGTCTTGCAGGAGTTCAGTAAGGACGATAAGGAGTATCAGGCTTATTTTGACAGTCTGAAGCGTAGTGTCACGACTGCTTTCTATACTCCTGATGCTGTTGTGCAGGCTATCAGCAAGGCTTTGTCTGGTAGCGGCATTGCCGTTAATAGGTTTCTGGATCCCTCTTCCGGCAACGGAAAATTCGTCGAGGCTTTCAAGGTTGACCAGCCGGGTATGGCGGTCACTGCCTTCGAGAAGGACTTGCTAACCGGCAAGATCCTGAAGGCACTGCATCCCGAAGACCAGGTTATTGTCAATGGCTTCGAGACCATTCCGCAGGAGGTCTTGGGGACTTTTGACCTGACTACCAGTAATATACCCTTCGGGGATGTCAAGGTCTTCGACCCCGATTATACCAACAGTAATGATGGGTATAAGAAGTGGGCTGCCAACACCCTGCATAACTATTTCTTCCTGAAAGCCCTTGACACCGTTCATGACGGTGGCCTGGTTGCTTTCATTACCAGCAGGGGTGTTCTTGACAGTCCTCGTAACGGCTTTGTCCGTGACCGTCTCTCCAAGGTCGGTCACATCATCAGTGCCGTCCGTCTGCCTGACGGAATGTTCAGCAGCGAGGCTGGCACCGAGGCAGGTTCTGACCTGATTATTATCCAGAAGCGCGACAGCAAGTATGTTGGAAAGGATTCTCATCTGGATAGGATGTTCCGTGAATCTGAGAAAGGTGATAACGGTATCACCTGTAACTGGGCTTTCACTCCAGATAAGGAGAATTACCATGACTATGGTGAGCTGGGTCACATCCTTTCCGATGATGTCAAGGTCGGTAAGAATATGTATGGTGAGCCGGCCTATGAATATCCTTTCGACGGTGATGTCGAGAAGCTTGCCAAAGAGCTTCAAGACACCCTTGAAATGGATTTCGCCAAGCGTCTGGATGTCGCCCTATATAATAAGAATATATATAAGGTCCAGCAGGCAAAGCCAAAGATAGATCCTGTCAAGCAGCAGCCTAAGAGCCAGCAGCATGTCGGCTCAGGTCCCATCCAGCTTGACCTTTTCGCACAGTGGGATGAAGAGCAGGCCCAGGAAGAGAGTCTGGAGCCTCGTGCCTTTGCCGGTGAGATGAAAGCCCACTGGCGTGACGGTGTCGTCGTTGCCGATGGCGACCAGCTCGGTATTCTGAGCCAGGTCAAGTCAGGTACGCCCGTCTTCAATCCCTTCAAGGATAGTGAGCTTTCTCAGCGTGACTATCCGCTCATGCGTCAGTATATCGCCGTTCGCGATCTCTATAATGAGTTATATAATATAGAGGCTGAGGAAAAGGTCGAGCATGCCGACCTGCGTCAGAAGCTCAACGAGGCCTATGACGGTTTCTTCATGAAGTATGGTGCGCTCAACGAGCGTAGGAACCAGCGTGTCTTGCTCTATGACACGATGGCGCGTGACATGCTGTGTGTGGAGAATGTCGTTGACGGGAAGTTCGTCAAGAGCGACATCTTTGAGCGTCCCGTCTCGTTTGTCGCCTACGACATCGAGCATGTGGACACGCCGGAAGAGGCTCTTTTCGTGTCCCTGAACCGTTATGGTCGTGTTGACCTCGGATTCATGGAGGATATCACGGGTGAAGGCCGTGATGAGCTGCTTGCCGTCCTGAAGGGTCAGCTCTATTTCATGCCTGACGGCCAGTATGAGATTGCCGCCAAGGCACTCTCAGGTAATATCTATGAGAAGCTGGAGTTTGTCTCTGCTTCCATTGATGCCCAGGAGGATGATCCTGAGCACTGGTCACAGGAAGAGCTTGCAGCCCTGAAAGAGACCAAGGCTGCCTTGGAGGCTGCCGTTCCCCAGCAGATTCCCTTTGATGAGATTGGTCTGCAGTTCGGTGAGCGCTGGATTCCCACCGAGCATTACGAGGCTTACATGTCTAAGGTTTTCGGCACCAAGATGTCTATCAGTTATGCGGAGCATATCGATGAGTATTCCGTCTCTGCCGAGAACCGTTGGAATCCCAAGATCCGTGAGGAGTTCTGCGTCCATGGTGAATATAAGGACTTTGACGGTATGTCATTGCTCCAGCATGCCTTCCATGACACTACACCTGACATCCAGAAGTGCGTCGGTTATGACCATGACGGTAACGATGTCAAAGGCCCTGACATGGAGAAGATTCAGTTTGCCAACAGCAAGATTCAGGAAATCCGCGACGGTTTTACGGATTATCTCACCAATCTCCCCAAGGAGCAACGTGACGAGCTTCAGACTATGTATAACCGGAAGTTCAACTGTTTCGTCAAAGCCCAATATGACGGAACCCATCAGACATTCCCCGGCATTGACTTGAAGGCTCTGGCCGCTCCCAAGTTCAATGTCAAGGATATCTACAAGTCTCAGAAGGACTGCGTCTGGATGCTCTTACAGAATGGCGGTGGCATCTGCGACCATGAGGTAGGCACTGGTAAGACCCTTATCATGTGTATGGCTGCCCATGAGATGCACCGTCTGGGTATGGCCAATAAACCGATGATTATTGCTTTGAAGGCCAATGTCTCAGAGATTGCAGCCACCTATCAGGCCGCTTTTCCCGATGATAAGATATTATATGCCTCTGAGAAGGATTTCAGTCCTGCCAACAGAGTGCAGTTCTTCAATAGAATCAAGAATAACGACTATGCCTGCGTCATTATGTCGCATGACCAGTTTGGTAAGATTCCCCAGTCCTTGGAGATTCAGGAACAGATTCTCGATGACGAGCTTCGTGATGTCGAGGAAGCTCTGGACGTCTTGCGTCAGCAGGGACATAGCATCTCCAAGCGTATGCTCTCCGGTCTGGAGAAACGCAAGGAGAACCTGGAGGTTAAGCTGAAGAATATCCAGCTTACCATGAGTCAGCGTACCGATGACGTGGTGGATTTCGGAACGATGGGCATCGACCATATTTTTGTCGATGAAAGCCACCAGTTCAAGAATTTGATGTTCACCACGCGTCATCAGCGTGTCTCTGGTTTGGGTAGTCCTGCTGGCAGTCAGAAGGCTTTGAATTTGCTGTATGCCATCCGTACCATCCAGAACCGCACGGGTAAAGACCTTGGCGCGACGTTCCTAAGTGGTACGACCATCAGCAACAGCCTTACTGAGCTATACTTGCTCTTCAAGTATCTTCGTCCGGAGGCTATGGCTCGTCAGGGCATCCATTCTTTTGATGCCTGGGCTGCCGTCTATGCCAAGAAGACGTCGGATTATGAGTTCAACGTCACCAATCAGGTAGCCGTTAAGGAGCGTTTCCGCTATTTCGTTAAGGTTCCTGAGCTTGCTACGTTCTATAATGAAATCACCGACTTCCGCACTGGTGAGGATGTCGGTCTCGACCGTCCCAATATGAACGTCATCCTGCATAGCATCAAGCCCACCAAGGATCAGCAGGATTTCAACCAGCGTCTGATAGAGTTCGCCAAGACTGGCGACGGTGAGCTTATTTTCCGTGCTCCTCTCTCTGATAGTGAGGAAAAGGGTAAGATGCTCATTGCCACCGATGCCAGCCGTAAGGCCTCGTTGGATATGCGCCTTGTTTCCAAGGAGCGTTTCAGTGATGACCCCGACAATAAGGCCAGCCATTGCGCCCGCATGGTTGCCGACTATTATAAGAAGTATGACGAGCAGAAAGGTACGCAGTTTATCTTCAGCGACCTTTCCACCTATAAGCCTGGCGAGTGGAATGTTTTCCAGGAGATCAAGGACAAGCTCGTCAATGACTATGGTATTCCTGCTGCAGAGATCCGTTTCATCCAGGAGGCGAAGAATGAGAAGCAGCGTAAGCAGATGATTGAGGATATGAACGACGGTAAGATCCGCGTTCTCTTCGGCAGCACCTCCACCCTTGGTACGGGTGTCAATGCCCAGAAGCGTGCCGTTGCCGTCCACCATATCGACATTCCTTGGCGTCCGTCTGACTTGGAGCAGCGTAACGGACGTGCCCGTCGTACCGGCAACTGGGTTGCCAAGGAGTTCGGCGGTAACAATGTCGATGTCCTTATCTATGCCGTTGAGCGCAGTCTGGATGTCTATAAGTTCAACCTGCTTCGTAACAAACAGCTCTTCATCACGCAGTTGAAGACCAACTCCCTTGGTACCCGTGTCATCGATGAGGGTGCCTTTGATGAAGAGAACGGTATGAACTTCGCCGAGATGGTGGCTATTCTTTCCGGTAATGATGACTTGCTGCAGAAGGCGAAGCTGGAAAAGAAGATTATGGGTCTGGAGTCGGAGCGTAAGAGCTATATGCAGGCCCGTCGTGATACCGAGTGGCGTTTGGAGAATGCCCGTGAGAAGGTTCAGAAGAATACGGTCATCATCAAGAATATGACTGAGGACTATGAGAAGTTCCAGTCAGTCATCAAGCGTGGTGAGGACGGTATCGCCCTGCCAGGTCTTGTGATGATGAATGAGCCGGAGTTCACCCCTGACGGAAAGTATAACATTGAGGGTATGGGCAGTAAGCTTCAGGATGCCGGTCGTACTGTCGGCAACAAGGACAGACAGATTGGTGAAGTCTATGGTTTCCCATTCATTGTTGACAGCATCTATATGTATGACAACACCCAGAAAAAGGATGTCTTTGCAGGCAACCGTTTCTATATTCAGGGTCATTATCAGTATGAGTTCAATAATGGTCACCTTGCCATGAGCAAGGATAACCGTCTTGGAGCTGTGCGCTACGGTGTGCAGGCATTAGACAAGATTCCTTCCTATATCGCTCAGTATGAGGAGCGTAACAGGAAGATTTCCGAGGATATCAGCGAGTACGAGCGTATTGCAGGCAAGGCATGGCCCAAGGAGGAGGAGCTTGCTTCCCTGAAGCATGATATGGAGGAGCTTGACAAGAAGATACAGGCCAGCCTTGATGAGACTGTAAAGTCTCTTCCCAAGCAGGAGGAGCCTGTCTATAGGATTTACAAGGAAGGCCGTGACCATAAGGTCGCCTTCAACCGTGAGGTATTGGGTCTTGTCAGTCTCTCCGAGATGCGCGAGGCTGCCGATACCGGTAGCTGGCGTGAACGTGCTTACGTTCATTGTGGTACCTGGTGTGGTAACCATCTGGTCAGTGCGGCTGATGTAGAGGGTACTTTCTCCCAGCGTCAGAAGGCAGAGGAATGGATCAAGGAGATGATGGACTTGCAGAAGTCCCGTGTTGACGATAAGCAATGGCTGGAAGCCAAGGCTGCCGAGAACACTGACGGTTATATGATTCATCAGGACAACGAGGTTATCTTCGCTGCCCGTAAGCGTTTGGCTGAGATGAATGGTGAGGTCTACTCGCCCTCTCTGCCTGACGGCATCCGTCAGCAACTCTATATTCTTGCTAATAAGGAGGATTACCATTCCGACCGTTATAGTAAGGAGAAAACTCAGGCTACTGAGGCCCGTAAGACTTTGAATGACTATGGTATCGACTGGCATACCAACCTTTCTCTGGATGCCGTCAGTCATCTGATTGAAAAGTGGACCGCTGTGCCTTATGAGGATTTGAGTGAGCAGGTTAATGCGACCATTAACCGCCTTGATGACATGGATCAGACGCAGGTTCTTGCTGAGGAGCGCGACTTCCTGAACGCGCTCGATAGTATCGCCGGTAAGCGTTTCTATAATCAGGAAGACCGTCAGGAGGCATTGGTACGTTTGGGTATCTATGCCGACTTCCTTTGTGCCGTCGTAGATGCACGTGTGACGAACCAGATGAACTATAACTCTGGAGAGGAGCAAGAAGTAGCTGCTTCTGAGGATATTCAGAAGGTTTCTGCTACTGGTAAGGCCGATGCGTTCACCGACCTTCAATACCGTGCTGCCTTGGCAGCCGCTACGCCGGAGCGTGCCGATGAAATGATGAAGCCTG
>Ga0256405_10000347_pt1 | contig 154357 bp, 137 predicted proteins | sample RumenRJG_02DNA_FD_189096 | JGI IMG/M metagenome (GOLD analysis project Ga0256405, IMG submission 189096) | Bovine rumen microbial communities from Lethbridge, Alberta, Canada - RJG_02 | ecosystem: Host-associated > Mammals > Digestive system > Stomach > Rumen | place: Canada: Alberta... | reverse complement strand
ATCAATAACGATATAGGTGTTCTTGTCGTTGGATATAATGAGACGTTTCAGCGTTCTTCTGATATCGGAAAAACCAACAACCAGACCTTTGTTAATATCCCATACGGCAGGTTACGTGAAAAGCTTGAATACCTCTGTGAACTTAACGGCATCGAATTTGTCAAGCAGGAAGAATCCTATACATCAAAAGCTTCCTTCTGGGATAAAGATGTTATACCTGAATACAACAATGACAATCCCAAGACATACACTTTCAGTGGCAAACGTATATACAGAGGTCTTTACAGGACATCCGATGGATATACATTCAATGCCGACATAAACGGTGCATTAAACATACTACGCAAAAGTAGCGTTGTGGACTTATCAGTCCTATACAGTAGGGGCGAAGGGTTGCCTAGCAATAGGTGGAAACTTAAATACCAAACTTCTTAAACGGAGATATATTTCTCCTAGAAGCTCGTCACTTTAGTGATGAGAGGTTCACTAAAATGTCAAAATAATCGTATCATTTTATTAAATAGGAGGTTTCAAAAATGGCAGAAATTACGGATATCAGAAGACCGGATGACATGGAGAGAATAACTACTCCAGAGCTTGCAAAGGCTTTTATCGATGAGCAGGTTGCGCTTATCAAGGAACAAGTTGGCGATAAGAAAGTACTTCTTGCACTTTCGGGTGGAGTTGATTCATCAGTTGTTGCTGCAATCCTTATTAAGGCAATCGGACAGCAGCTTGTATGTGTTCATGTAAATCATGGACTTCTCCGAAAGGGAGAACCAGAGCAGGTTATCAAGGTTTTCAGAGATGAGTTAAATGCTAATCTTATCTATGTTGATGCGACAGATCGTTTCCTTGATAAACTCGCAGGAGTAACAGATCCAGAGCAGAAGAGAAAGATAATTGGTGGAGAATTCATCGAAGTATTTGCAGAAGAGGCGCGTAAGCTTGATGGCATCGAGTTCCTTGCACAGGGAACAATATGGCCAGATATTCTGGAGAGTGATGCTGGTATCAAGGCACATCATAATGCCGGTGGACTTCCTGAAGATATGAACTTTGAACTTGTAGAACCAGTAAGAATCCTTTTCAAGGATGAAGTGCGTGTGGTAGGTAAGGAACTTGGCCTTCCAGACAACATGGTATATCGTCAGCCATTCCCAGGACCAGGACTTGGAGTAAGATGTCCAGGAGCAATCACAAGAGACAGACTTGAAGCTGTACGTGAGTCAGATGCAATACTTCGTGAAGAGTTCGAGAAGAACGGACTTGCTGGAAAAGTATGGCAGTACTTCACAGTAGTACCAGACTTCAAATCAACAGGTGTAAAAGACGGAAAGAGAACCTTTGACTGGCCATGCATCATCCGTGCCATCAACACAACAGATGTAATGGAAGTAACAGTAGAACACCTGTCAGACGAACTCATCGATCATCTTGTAAACCGTATAATCACAGAAGTACCAGGCATCAACAGAGTCCTCTTCGACTACACACCAAAACCACCAGCAACTGTGGAATATGAATGATAACGAGCCAAACTCAGATTAATATACAGCGGTCACGAAGTGACCTTGGTTAAGGAAGAACACACCCGCAAGCTTGCTTGCAAGGGTGTGTTCTTTTTTAGCCAAGATAGCTGCGCAGCAGCGCAGTATATTAATCTGAGCTTGGCGACAACATACATCGGGACTATGGCAAAGCCATGGTCCCGATGAGCATATGAGGACAAAGCGAAGTCCGAATGAATGTCATCCGCAAGCATGCATAGGTATCTGTATTTACGGTATAAATGCGGCTCATTTTTTGCTATAATATGTATTTGGGAAAGTCTATCCAAGATAAGGATAAAATAGTATAAAAACGGAGAAAACATAATGGCAGATACAAAGAAAGAACAGGAACGTGATGAGCTTCATAGAGCTATCTGGGCGATAGCAGATGATCTTAGAGGGAGTGTTGATGGCTGGGACTTTAAGTCATATATCCTCGGATTCATGTTCTATAGATATATATCAGAAAACCTTACTACGAAGATAAATAAGGATGAGTGGGATGCCGGTGACTTAGATTTTGATTATGCAAAGCTGAGTGACGAAGATGCAGAGATGGCAAGAGAGGATATGGTTCAGACAAAAGGATTCTTCATACTCCCATCAGAGCTTTTCTGTAATGTAAGAAGAGATGCAAAGGATACAGAAGCTACATTTAAGAACAAGGATGGAAATATCCGTAGTGTTGTAGAAAACTTAAACGAAAAACTGGAAATGGTATTTCAGAATATTGAGAATTCTGCTAATGGTAGCGAGAGTGAGGACGACTTCGCAGGCCTTTTCGATGATATAGATGTTAATAGTAATAAGTTGGGAGCTACTGTTGCCAAGAGAAATGATAAGCTGGTTAAGCTCCTTGATGGTATCGGTGAGATGAAGCTGGGAGACTTTCAGGAGAACACCATAGATGCTTTTGGTGATGCATATGAATACTTAATGGGTATGTATGCGTCAAATGCTGGTAAGTCCGGTGGAGAGTATTATACACCGCAAGAGGTTTCGGAACTTCTTACAAGACTGGCAGTTGCCGGAAAGACGGAGATAAATAAAGTATATGATCCGGCCTGTGGCTCGGGCTCGTTACTTCTTAAGGCGGCGAAGATTCTGGGAAAAGAACATGTAAGACAGGGATTCTATGGTCAGGAAATCAACCTTACAACATATAACCTCTGTCGAATAAATATGTTCCTTCACGATATAGATTTTGATAAGTTCGATATAGCAAATGAAGATACGCTGGTTTCACCACAGCATTGGGATGATGAACCTTTTGAGGCAATTGTTTCAAATCCGCCATATAGTATCAAGTGGGAGGGCGATGATAATCCGGTACTTATAAATGATCCGAGATTTTCACCAGCAGGAGTACTTGCACCTAAGTCAAAGGCGGATATGGCATTTATTATGCATTCGCTTGCATGGCTTGCAACAAATGGTACTGCTGCAATCGTTTGCTTCCCTGGAATTATGTATCGTGGTGGAGCGGAGAAGAAGATCCGTCAGTATCTGATAGATAATAACTATGTAGATACAATCATACAGCTTCCGTCTAATCTCTTCTTTGGTACATCTATAGCTACATGTATTATGGTGCTTAAAAAATCTAAGAGTGAGAATAAAACACTATTTATAGATGCTTCAAATGAATGTGTAAAGGTTACAAATAATAATAAGCTTACACCTGAAAACATTCAGAAGATAGTTGATACATTTATGGCAAAAGAGGAAGAAGTGCAGTACTTCTCCAGACTTGTACCAAATAGCGAAATAGCTGAGCAGGATTATAACTTATCTGTTAGCACGTATGTTGAACCAGAAGATACAAGAGAAAAGATAGATATTAAAGTTCTGAATGCTGAGATTAAAGAGATAGTAGCAAGAGAACAGGTTCTCAGAGATGAGATAGATAAGATAATAGCTGAAATCGAAGGTGAGTAATATGGCTATAAATGGAGTAAATGAAAAAGACTGGAAGCTCTTTAGAAAATTGCTCCCGGAATGGCAGGAAGCATATATGGAAAAACTCTGCAAAGAATATGCAGGGATTCTATCTTCGAGCAGAAATGCTTCAGACAAGTTTTGGGAGCTTGAGAAGAGAATTAATAAAGATAAGAAAGATACAGGCGTAGTAGCTCGCATGAGTCGCTCAATGATGCTTGAAAATATAACTTCACTACTGCTTGAGGGGGCTATAACGGTTGATGACCTTGATGGATTCAGTGAAGGAACTATAGAAACAGTAAAAAGATGGGCAAGAATCGGAGAAGAAAATGAGTAAACTTGATGAACTGATAAAAGAATACTGTCCGGATGGGGTGGAGTATATAAGTTTAAAGAATATTTCAGAAATTGGAACGGGCAGTTCAGATAGAAAAGAAGCTGTAGAAAATGGTGAATATCCGTTTTATGTTAGATCAAGAGATGTTTTAAGAATTAATAAATTTGAATTTGATGAAACAGCAATTGTTATTCCTGGTGAAGGTGGAATAGGTGATATTTTTCACTATGTGGAAGGGAAATACGCACTTCATCAACGGGCATATAGAGTTCATATAATTGATAATTGTTTGAATCCTAGGTTCTTATATTATTATATGTTTGCTAAGTTTAAAGGTTTTATACTGTCAAAGGCAGTAAGCTCGACTGTATCATCAATAAGAAAACCGATGATAGAGGAGTTTAAGGTGGCTGTACCTCCACTGGAGGTACAACGTGAAATTGTCCGCGTGCTGGACAAGTTCACGTTACTTACAGCCGAGCTTACAGCCGAGCTTACAGCTCGTAAGAAACAGTATGAATACTATAGAAATGACTTGTTGTCATTTGAAACTAAAACAGAGAGAATCTTATTAGGTGATTTATTTGATTTTAGAAATGGATTAAGCAAAGGAAAAGATTTTTTTGGACGAGGTATTCCGTTTATTAGATATACAGATGTATATAATAATCGTTACCTTAGAAAAGATGACATTACTGCGTTAGTTGAGTGTACTAAGGATGAAATCCAAAAACTTAATGTGAAGAGAGGAGATGTCCTATTTACAAGAACTTCTGAAACGGCGGAAGATGTAGGTTGGTCTTCTGTAGTGTTAGATGATTTGGATGAGTGTGTATTTAATGGATTTACTATTAAAGCAACTCCAAAGACGGATAAATTGTTACCTGAGTATTGTTCTTTTTGTTTTTCCACAGATGAGTTTCGAAAGTATGTTACGAAAAACTGTGCATTTACAACAAGAGCATCCTTGACGGGAGAAACATTGTCAAAATATAAGTTAGCTGTACCGTCGATTGAAGTACAAAAGAAAATAGCTGATGTTTTATATAATTTTGAAGAGATTTGTTCTAACTTGAATATCGGACTTCCGGCAGAGATAGAAGCGAGACAAAAACAATATGAATTCTATCGAGATCAGTTATTGACATTTGTTGAGAAGGGCGAAACAATCCTTACAGACAGACAGACAGACAGACAGACAGACAGACAGACAGACAGACAGACAGAGCTTAATTAAGCTCATGCAGTATGTTTTTGGATATATTGAAATGAATATATCTGATATTGCTGATATTAGCAGGGGAGTAAGGGTAGTAAAAAAACAGTTAAGTTCAGAAGGAAAATATCCAGTATATCAGAATTGTTTATCTCCTATGGGATATTATGAAAAATATAATAGAGAAGGGAATGAAGCTTATATAATTAGTGCTGGTGCTGCAGGTGATGTAGGATACTGCGAAAATGAGTTTTGGGCGGCTGACGATTGTTTTGTTTTTGATAATTTGATAATGGTGGATAATAAATATTTATTTTATTGGTTAGTTAATAATTCAGATTATTTAAAAAGAAATGTTAGAAAAGCAAGCATACCAAGACTTTCAAAAACAGCAATAGAAAATATGAAGATAAAAATACCCTCACATATTAGACAAAAAGAAATAATAGCTATATTAGATAAATTCTATAAACTCTGTAATGATATTTCTGATGGTATTCCTTCGGAAATAGAAGCCCGCCAGAAACAATATGAATATTATAGAGATAAGTTATTAACTTTCAAGGAGAAAGAGGTATAACATGGCAAAAGCTAAGAAATTTGTTATAAGATGCTTTGGACGTTCAATAGAGATGTCTAAGGCTAATAGTTCCACATTGATATATAGAATTCCTTATCAGAATCTGAACAGCAAGGATGAGCTGTTTTCAATTGATAATCCATTTATTGTATATATTCTATTTGGGAAGAATGAATCTGGAAAGGATGTAATATATGTAGGAAAGTCAAAAAATGGATTGAAGAATAGACCTACATCGCATGAAGATAAATATGACAAATGGACTTATTGCTTTGTTCTGACCCAGTTCAAGGAAAGAACATTCTTTAATGATGGAACTATTCAGTATCTTGAGGATAGCTTGAATAAACGAATAAGTAATCTTGGATTTTACGATAATACTACCAAGCAGACAACAACTGGTACAGCCAATACAAGTGATGAGGAAGATTGTAATGAATATCTGGAAGAGGCTTATCAGATGCTGGATGCACTTGGATTGGATCTAATAACATTCCGTGATGATGAAGCTGTTGAAGAAGAAGCTGATATATATATAGATGAAAAAACAGATATAGTTCCTGATGGAACATACTATCTGAAAAGAAAGATTAAGAGGGCTAATATTACGATAAAGGCAACTATGCAGGTTACCGGAGGAAAATATATAGTTCTTAAAGGTAGCATGATCTGTGAAAATGAGGGACCGGGACTGTCAGATAATATTATAGAGGCACGTAAGGCGGCAACTATTGTTAATGGTAAGTTATATAATGATGTTACTTTCAGCTCGCCTTCGGCAGCAAGTCAGTTTGTTATAGGTGCGGCTAGTAACGGATGGACTAACTGGAAATGTGATGATGGCAGTGCTATAGATAAGTTTAGAAACTAAAATTATGTCGACACTGACGGCACAATTATACTAGATGGAGGTTTGATGGACGAGATAAAAAAATTTGATGATGAATATAAAACTTGGATAACTGAGATAAGTAATCGATATAAAGCTTGTCAGATAAAAGCCGCAGTATCTGTTAATAGAGAATTGATATCGTTTTATTGGTCATTAGGAAAAGATATTGTGGAAAAGCAAGCTGAAAACAGGTACGGAGTGCAGTTTTATAATAGGCTTAGTTCTGATTTAAAAAATGAACTACCGGGAGTTAGTGGATTTGCGGTTTCAAATCTCAGATATATTAAGCGGTTTTATAATTTATATGCTAATCAAAATCGCCCACAACTTGTGGGTGATTTTGAAAATAAGAATGATAATATAAAAGTGCCACAACTTGTGGCAGAATTAACTGAAGAAGAATTATTTTCGGTTCCCTGGGGGCATCATCGCCTTATAATGGATAGGTGCAAAGGTGATGGGGGTATGGCTGCGTTCTTTGTAAAGAAGATATTACAGAACAATTGGTCAAGGAGTGTTTTGTTAAACTTTCTTGATACAAATTTGTATGAGAGACAAGGGAAAGCAATATCTAATTTCGAATATTCGTTACCGGCATTTCAAAGTGACTTAGCCCAGGAGATGACAAAGGATCCATATAATTTTGATTTTCTTACAATCAGAGAGGATTATGACGAGAAGCAATTAAAAGATGCACTTGTTGAAAATGTAATTAAGTTCCTGATGGAATTAGGAAAAGGATTCGCATTTGTTGGAAGGGAATATCCTTTACCAATAGAGGGAACAGAAGAATATATTGATCTGCTATTTTATCATCTTTGGCTTCATTGTTATGTGGTCGTAGAGGTGAAGGTTAAGGCATTTAATTCAAGGGATATAGGGCAGACAGCTACATATGTTGCTATAGCTGATGATTTAATAAGAAAAGAAGGGGATAATAAAACGATAGGTCTTATTATTTGCAAGAGCAAAAATGATGTTTTGGCAAAGTATGCAGTTGGTACATCGAATGAGCCAATTGGTATATCAGAATATGAATTATCTAATTTACTTCCTACTCCTGAGGAGATAGAGAAGAAACTTATGGATGTAGATACAAATGATGATTCAGAGTAATACTAGATTTTCTGTAAGTTTTGATTAACTTTTGAAATCAAACAAAATGGGTTATGGGTCAAATCGCCCACAACTTGAGGGCAATTTTGTGAGGTCAAATTTTGTGACATTGACTCTTAACGCTAGATGTATATTTGAGCAAAAAAAGGATAAAAATATGGACAGTACTTATAACATAGTCCTCTCCACCAGTGAGAGTACAGTAGTAACTGAATATGTTCCGGAGAAGAAACGGTCAGAGGCATATCAGAGCGAAGCTGCTCTTGAGGATGCATTTATAAAGCTACTTTCTGAGCAGGGGTATGAATATCTGCAGATACATGATACGGATTCCCTTGTAAATAATCTCCGTAAGCAGCTTGAAAGACTAAATAAATATACATTTACGGATAAAGAATGGGATTCCTTCTATAAGACAAAAATTTCTAATCCAAATGAATCTATAGTTGATAAGTCTCGAAAAATACAGGAGGATTTCGTTCAAAATCTGACTCGTGATGATGGTTCTACGATGAATATTACACTTATTGATAAGAAGAATATTCACGAGAATTCTCTTCAGGTAATAAATCAGTATGTGGTGGAGGCTGAGAAGGACGGCGCAAAGTACGATAACAGGTACGATGTCACAATTCTTGTTAATGGTCTTCCACTTGTTCATGTTGAGTTAAAGAGACGAGGTGTTCCAATAAAGGAGGCCTTTAACCAGATAAACAGATATCAGAGAGAAAGCTTTTGGGCAGGATCCGGTCTTTATGAATATGTTCAGATATTTGTTATATCAAATGGAACTACTACAAAGTATTATTCCAATACTACAAGAGATGGTGCTATTAAAGAAAATAGTTCTAATACTAAAAATAAAGCACGAAAGACATCGAACTCATTTGAGTTCACATCTTATTGGGCTGATGGTAATAACAGAGTAATATCTGATCTTGTTGATTTCACGAAAACATTTTTTGCAAAGCATACTATACTGAATATCCTTACGAGGTACTGTATCTTTACTTCGGAGAATATCCTTCTAGTTATGCGTCCTTATCAGATAGTAGCAACGGAGAGAATATTAAATAGAATTCAGATATCCTCAAATTATAAGAAAATGGGCACTTTAGATGCGGGTGGCTATATATGGCATACAACAGGATCAGGAAAGACACTTACTTCGTTTAAGACAGCTAGACTTGCATCACAACTGGATTATATTGATAAAGTTCTCTTTGTAGTTGATAGAAAAGATCTGGATTACCAGACAATGAAGGAATATGACAGGTTCGAGAAAGGTGCTGCCAACAGTAACAAGAGCACGCGTATCCTTCAGAATCAGCTTGAGGATATAGATGAAAAGGGCAGACCTCACGAATATAAGATTATTATTACAACAATTCAGAAGCTGGGAGAGTTTGTTAAGAAGAACAAGAGCCATCCTGCATATAATAAACATTTGGTGCTGATATTTGATGAGTGCCACAGATCACAGTTTGGAGAGTTACATACACAGATAGTTAAGCATTTTAAGAACTATCATATATTTGGGTTTACCGGTACACCTATTTTTGCAGATAATGCCAGCACAAGTGGAAGAGCAGATTTGAAGACAACTGGACAGGCATTCGGTGATAAGCTTCATACATATACAATAGTTGATGCTATCAATGACGGGAATGTACTTCCGTTCAGGATTGATTATGTAAATACTCTTAGTCTGAAGGATACTGTTACAGATAAAAAGGTTGAGGCAATCAATCAGGAAGAAGTATTGAACAGTGGTGTCAGAGTAGCGGAGATAGTAGATTACATACTTACACATTTTGATCAGAAAACAAAGAGAAATAGCTTCTATGATTTGAAGGGTCAGAGGGTAAATGGATTTAACTCCATGCTTGCAGTAAGCAGTATCCCTATGGCAAAGAAATATTATCTGGAGTTTAAGAAGCAGATGGAACAGAAGGGGAAGAGACTTTCTGTTGCAACAATATTTTCGTTTGCTCCAAATGAAGAGGATCCGTTATCTGGAATATTATCCGAAGAAGAGTTTGATACAGAAGGCCTTGATGTAAGCTCAAGAGAGTTTCTTGATTCCTGTATCGAGGATTATAACAAGATGTTCAATACAAACTATGATTCATCATCCAAGGGCTTCCAGAATTATTATAAGGACCTTTCTCAGAAGGTTAAGGATAGAGAGGTTGATCTACTCATAGTAGTAAATATGTTCCTTACCGGTTTTGATGCAACCACTCTTAATACTTTGTGGGTGGATAAGAATCTTAAGCAGCATGGACTGATTCAGGCATTTTCAAGAACAAACCGTATTCTTAACTCTGTAAAGACTTATGGAAATATAATATGTTTCAGAGATTTGCAGAAAGAGACTAATGATGCAATAGCTCTCTTCGGTGATAAGAATGCATCAGGAACAGTACTGCTCAAATCGTATAATGATTATTATTATGGATATACTGATGATAAGGGGAAGAAGCAGAAGGGCTATGAAGAGAGAATAGCTGAATTAATTCAGAAATATCCTCTTGGCGAGGACCTGCATGGCACTTATTTACTGGGAGAGAAAGCAAAGAAGGATTTCGTTGTTCTCTTCAGTAGCATATTACGCCTGAGGAATATTCTGTCTGCATTTGATCAGTTTGCAGGAAATGAAATACTTTCCGAAAGAGATTTCCAGGATTATACCGGATATTATACCGATGTATATGAAGAAATAAAACCGAAGCCGGGTGACAAGGAAAGTATCATTCATGATGTTGTTTTTGAGATGGAACTTGTGAAACAGGTTGAGGTGAATATAGATTACATTCTCATGCTTGTAGCAAAATATCATGATTCAAATTGTCAGGATAAAGAGATTCTCGTATCTATTGATAAAGCTATTAAGTCAAGCCTAGAGCTTCGTTCCAAGAAGGAACTTATAGAGAAGTTTATAGAACGTGTAAATGCAGATACTAATGTAGATACTGACTGGAAAGACTTTGTTGATAAGCAGAAGAACATTGATCTGAATCTCATAATTACGGAACAGAGACTTAAAGCGACAGAAACAAAGAAGTTTATGAAGAATGCGTTCCGTGACGGAGTTCTTAGGACAACCGGAAATGACATAGACGAAATACTTCCTGCTGTATCGAGATTCGGTGGTGGTGGAAATAGGAAACAGGTCAAGGCAACTGTTATAGAAAAATTAAAAGAATATTTTGATAAGTATTATGGACTGATAACAGATGATATGTCTTTCGATACTAAGTACGAGTACAATGCTGGTGATATGGGACTTATGATGGTGGCGGAAGACAATAAGTGGGATACAAAAAAATAAGATATTTCTTTATGGAGAATGACTTATGGGAAAAGATAAAAGCAAATATGAGATTATAGATACAGAAGCAAAGGATGTATTATCAACAGCTGTATCAGATGTCGGCTACTGGCAGTGGTGGGATGAAGCTGAAGGAGACTTTATGGTCGAATTCGGTGGTGTTCTTTTGTATGACGAAACAAAGAAGGGGAAGCAGCCACGTTCAAGTACTATTGCAATAAGCTTTTGGGGTAATTCATTTCTTGTGTTTTTAGATAATAATGAAGATAGTTCTGACTGGATAGATGATCTTCATAATGATATGATAGATCCCTTCACATTAGATCCAGATGGATTCATATTTGATGATAAGGAATATGCTCTGGATATTATGATGAGATTCAATAAACGTCATGGACCATTCAGTAGCAAGGATGAAGCTAAAGAAACTATTATGAACTCTAAAAGCATCCTTGCAGCTACTTGTGGAGACCACGGTTTTATTATCGGGGGAGATGTCTGTAAGGTGTATGGGGCGAGCGGTGATATTTCGGAAGATGATATAAAGAGACTATCAAAGAAATGGTGGGATTACTGGAAAGATTATTATGATAAACGAGACACAGAAGAAGCGTATGAAAAAGATTATGCCTGTGAAGTGACAATTCCATTAAAGAATTAAGTAAAAGAACGGAGTCTTACTGTAAAAAAATCACAGCGAAACTCCGTTCTTAGATATAGGAAATTATTCTTCGTCATCATCCTCATCAGCAACTTCAGCGTCTATCATGGCCTGGGTTTCATCTTCGATTTCACGGTAAGTATCGATAAGATTTGAAATAAATTCACGAGAACTTAATACGCCATCTTCATAGATATCTACTACAGCTCCTATTTTAGTTAATTCATCGTAACAACGCCTTACTTTACGAATCCCTGAATCATCAGTGTAGTCGCATGATAAAACAAAATATTCATTATCAATGGCATTTTTAATATCAGCCATAGAAATCTTATTATATTTACGTATAATAGAAATACATTTAGCTGTTGAGTTACATGATCTAATTATTAATCCTATTTTATCTAACATATTATTTTCCATTTTAATAACCTCCTAAAATTCTTCTTCTATGTGTTTGATAGGAATACCTGGTAAACTGTTTCTTGTGTTTCCTCCGTGCCATCCCTGTATATGTTCATATTGAGTAACAGGATATATAAGTTGAGGAAGGTTGGCAAGGTGAGGATATTTAGCTACACTATAAGTATGATGACTAGCCATGGTTTTCCCTTTGAATTTTGGCTTGCGTCCTGATAGTATCTCTTTTATTTGTTGAGCACTCCAGTTGCGTGTGGTAGGAAGTCCGTTTCGAATTTTCCTGCGTTCTTCTTTCCAAAAGTCTTCTATAGCTTTGTTTCTTCGCTTTGTTAAGCGCTTTTGCCACTCCTTATGCTTGTATTCTTCTTTAGTAATAGTGCGCTTATCTTCTTTTTCACGGAGATTTTTAAGTTTCTTTGAACTCATCTGCTTATATTTGGTTGGATGTTCACGCAAGTCTAAAGAGCTTTTCTTTTTCGCTATTATATCACGTTTTTTACTTACTGTTGACGAAATACCTTGTGCAATCCTTTTTCCGGTAGTACCATTAAAATGACCGCTGCTTGGCTTGCTCATGATGTTCACCTCCCTTCTTATTTAAAAAAGCAAGGCTTGTTTGACTAGGGAAAGAGATTATTTGTGTACCAGATTCTGTTAGTTGCTTGAAACAATCATAATTAGCTGAACCGTAAACTATGATTGTTCTTGGAGCAAGTAAGTTAATCATTTTATCGAAACCTGCATTGAATAACGGACGATTTTCCAGTTTGTTAATTCCGCTTGCAACTGTCCCGATAGCAACAATACTATTGAATGGTATTCCGTCAAAACAGTAATCCCATGTTTCCTCGGTGCCCCATCTGACATTATTGATTACAGTAATACCGTTGTTAACTAAGAAACATCCAAAGAGACGCATGCGATAAGTATTATATCGTTTTATTGGGTCTGGAAAGTCGGCATTTGTTGAAAAATCAGGAGTGATGGCGCCTGCAAAATGACGGATTATATCCAATGCAGCATATGGCTTTGCCCATATTCCTTCACGGAGCCCATCAAATTTCTGATCATCAATATAAAAGTGTATGTATGCATCAACATGAAAGTCAGAATCGGTTTTTATTTTTTGATTATAAATTTGTTTTGCTTCGACATATGAAATGAGTTCATGCGGGATTATTGCATTATCACATGAACAGACAGGTATATCTGATCCTAACGTGAATTCAACATCTTTTGCCATGAAGGCATTCCACATATCTGTGCATCCTTTACGGATGGAATTTGAATTTTTCATAACGCTTATTCCTTTCGTGTAATTGAAAGTTGATACTTCGTTCCGGTGGAAGAATCACAGATTTATAGTTCAATCAGGTCTCCGGAACATCGATGATCGGTCGATGAGATTCCTGATAATGTGATTCTATTAGTTTTTTGAAATAACTAACATGACGTAGACTTGCTAATTTCTTGCCAATAACTTGTTAGAAAGGTTGTTTTATATGTTTTGTTTGGGAATGTTACTAAAAACAGTTGTTAAGTGCAGTATTAATGGGCAAATTGCACTTCAGAAGCAAATTGTGGGGCATTTCATGCATAGTTTGGATACTAATTATGATGAAACTGATGATCCATTATCTTCGAAAATCGCATGTGGGTATAAAAATCCACCAACAGGCGTACAGGATGCATTAGATGAATTGACACCTGACTGTTATGTTAAGGTTCGGGATTATTTAGAGAATAATTTGATTAAACTTATTAATTCTAATAAACGGGGATTATTAGTAAAAACAATAAGCTTGATGATAATTGATGATGAAGATATTGAACCTGATTCAGAGGTTGAAGTGATTTCTAAAACAAAAAAGAAAGAATTAACTGGTGAAACAAACGACTTGGCGGCTTTTCTGGCAGGTGTATATATTTATGTTCTTAGAAATACTGATAATGTAAATGAAAAAGGCGTTGTTGTTAAAACAGTCAATCATTATTTGGATAAAGCTTCTGAGTATAAATTCTCTAAAATTGTGATAGATGAAACGAATAAAGAAGAAATTAATGGAAATAACTCTTTGATTTCGAAAAATAAACATCTTCGATTCTTTGAAGGAACAGGTTTTACAACAATTGGAGTAGCGATTGTTATTGGAAGGTGGTGTGAAAAGGATTCAGCTGATATAAAATTGTTTGAAAAGCTTAGTGGTAAGCTATACTCAGATAGTTATGAGGATTTGAAGGTATATATAGAAAATGGAGTTTCATATGATGAGGGGCATCTATCTGTAGAAGACTTAAATCAACTACGTTATGAAGTGATTCATGAAATAGATGATTTGCATTTACAGTATTTGTTTAATGTACTAAAAGAGTTTCTACTTCAATATAATGGAGAATTAAAGTACTCCGAAGGTTGGAGAGAAGGAATAATTGATTTTCTTGCATTTGCTGGAGCAAATATACAAAAGAGCAATAGAATAGATAGGTTAACCTGGCAGAATAATATATATTTATTTGAAAAAGACATATTTCTTAAAGGATCGGATTATTCTTTGATAAATTTGTTCAGTGTTTCAACAGTAATACTGGAAGCTGATATCAAATCTATTTTATGTGTGATAAAGGATAATATTGCTCAAGAAGAAAGCAATCTTGTTAGATTGTTGAGACGAGATAATAATTCTGCTATAGCCTATCCATTGGCAGATTTGTTGAGAAAGGCGGCACTGCATCAGAGTTATTTTACTCAGACAATGTCAATTTTCTTTGAATTAAAACAATACAATGAAATATTTACAAAGTATATGAAGTGCATCATGCATCCGTGGTATCCTCAAACGAATGCTGATATAGATGCCAGGATGGGTATAATAAAGTTTTTATATCGTAAAGATAAAGAATTCGCATGGGAGTTAGCGTCAGATCTTCTTCTAGGCTTTAGTACATCTTCATATCGGATAAATGAATATAAATACTTGCCTATTGGGGTAAAAGAAAATACAAGTGCTGATGTTAGTAGATATATATCTTCTATTGTTGGATTTGTATGTGATAATACGGATAGAAGCTATGAGCAGTTAAGTAAGCTGATAAATGTAATTCCATATATTGATATAGATGACGCGCGGATAATTGAAACAGCACTTTTAAAGGAAAACATAGGTGATGATGCGGAATTGCTATATGGAGATCTGCAAAGGATTATAAATAATAGTACTGAGCTTAGTGATGACTATAATATACTATTAGATACCTTGAAAAGCCATTTTGCCCAAGGCGAGAAAACATTCTTTGATAAAGAATTATTCTCATTTGAAAGCGAATTATATAAGGAAAAAACTTTTGAAAAGGCGTCCCGCTTTATATCCAAAATATATAGAGAACATGGTATGGAGGCAATTATTAAATTCTCGGAAAGTGTTGAGGATGTCCAGTTTTTAACTAATGTGATATATCAGGTATTGGCATTAGATGAGTATTATTTGCTGATTGAAAAGGCATCGATATTTGATAATAGAAGATTATTGGTTGATTTGATTAATAATCTTACATCAGAAAGTATCATAGCTTATGTTGATACAGATAAAGGTAATCGTTTCGATTTACTAGCTGAGCACTCTATATCAAAGGAAATAATTGAATATGTTGCAACTCTTAGTGATTCGTTAATTGATAGATTCTGGTCAAAAGTTACTATTAGTGGATGCATCATATTGCCTAAAAAACAATTTGATATAGTTATAAAGGAGTTTCTGCAAAATAGACGATTTGAGGATGCAATTATTCTATTGGCTAGCAGAAGTGATGATCATCCCGTTAATATAAAATATATTTATACTGCTCTTGATAACTATAGTGGAATTAACCGAGAAATAGAAAGAAATAATCGGAGTATTAATTTTTCGATAAAGAAGCTGATTTGGTATCTACAGGAAAATGAAAAAAGCAATACCAATCGAATTGCTGAATTTGAGAAAAAGTATATTCTAATTCTTGCACCGTTTGATGTAGTAAGGCCGCGATACATATATTATAAGATGGCTAATGATCCTGAATATGTAGAAAGCTTAATTGAAGAAAAATATAATATGCTTGAATCAGATGATTCTTCAGCTGCTACTCTACTTATGTATTTTAGGATGATTCCTGGAAGTGATAAGAATGGAAAATTCTCTTTTGAGAAGTTTTTGGAATGGGATAAGTACATTTATGATCTTCCGGATGAAAAGATAAAGTCAGATATGTTATATTTGTTCTATAGGCTTCTTGTATACGCACCGTGTGATGAAGATGGATTTATAATAGATAGAAGAGTTGCTGATTATGTCGAATCAGCTCAGAATCATAATATGATTACTGCTATGGAAGTAGAAATAATTAACTCGGTTGGAGGCATTGATTTATCTTCTAAAGCTGATTTTGATAATAAGCTTAGTACATTACAGGAAAAAATTAAATGCTTTGAAAATGAGGGATACATTGTAATTGCGAGCATATATAGGTCTGCTGTGGATTCTATAACATTAATGGAAGAGTTATAGAATAAAGTGCAATAATATGATAAATCTGCAATTCTGGATTATTTTTGGATTATAATGATGATAAGTGATATTAGAAGAATTATAAATTCGTTTGAAAACGTGGTGGGATATATTTTTATGTGAAAAAGGAGAGATAAATGGATAATACTTTTACCATATCCATTCCGTTAGATAAAGACGGTTTTTTGGAATTGGAATGTGATTATTGTAGGGGTAGATTTATGCTTACAAAGGAAATTTTTGAAGATGATGACAATTTGAACTTTTATTGTCCTATTTGCGGCATTCCCAATAGAATAAATACATTTTATTGTCCTGAAGTACTTGAAAAAGCAAATCAGGTAGCAATGAATTATGCTTTGGATGAAATTTATAAAACACTATCAAAGGATTTTAAATCATTTAACAAGAATGGCGTTTTTAAACTGACCGTAGATAAACCCAAACCAGTTCCTGTTTCTGAATTATTTGTTCCTATTCATGAATATAAAAAAATTCATCTTTCCTGTTGTGAAATAAGTATAAAGGCAACTTCATTTGATGAAACTATAGGAGTTTATTGTCCGTTATGTGGAGAAACTAAATTATGACAAAAAAAGAGTTAAGAATTATTTCGCTAAAATATAGAACTTTAGCTGCACAAATGTTAAAAATCGACAGCGATGATGGTGTAGGTTTTATAAAAATTTTTATTGAATTTTTAGATGGAACAGACCTTTTGTCATCATATATATCTAATTGTCACAAGATTGACTATGATTTTGAATCGATAATTAATTCAAGAGGTTATGGTAAGCGCTTTAAACTTCCAGATAACTCAGAAGCTATAATAGATTATGATTATCAGCTTTTAAAATTTATTATAGAAAAAAATAGACCTTTATTTGGAATTTCAATGGGCTATTCAAATAGCAATAAAATAGCTGATTCTATCACTGCATTCATGAGAAAGACAATAGAACCTTTTGTTGTTGCGTTAAGAGAGTTTATTGAGATTGAACTTATTGAATGTGAAGATGATTTAAAGAATAGAATTTCAGATAAAGTAACAATATTTCTTTCTTATTGTCAAAAAGAGGCTGAAATAGCTAATCATATAGATGAAATAATAAGTTCTGAAATTAATGATGATTCAGTACATATATCGAGAGATATAAGAGATGTAGATTTCCATCAGAGTTTTAAGAGATTTATGGATTCTATACAGGACCATGATTATGTTGTGATGATTATAAGTGATAGTTATTTAAAATCGAGAAATTGTCTTTATGAAGTTTTAGAGACTATAAAAGATAGAAGATTTAAGGATAGATTAGTATATATAGTTTTGACCGATGAAGATTCGAAGTGGATTAGAGCTTCTTCAGAAAAAATAGGGGCTAAAATATTTATGCCTCAAGATCAAGTGAAATATACAAAATACTGGCGATCTAAAGAATTAGAAATAGAAAAACAAATAAAAGAAATAGGTGATCCTGCATATACGATAGAATTGAGTAAAGAATTAAAACATGTAAAAAAAATACTTCTCGAGCTTCAAGACTTTATGTCATTTGTTAGTGAGTATAAGGGATTACCATTAAAAGAACATATTGATACTAGATTTGATGCAATGCTAAAGTTTATGAATCTGAAATGATGGATTGCATGGATTATTTTGGTTGAATATTTTTGTAAACAGAACGACACTACATCCAAACCACTCGAACTTATATAAATGAAGATTTATACCCTGTGGTACTAATTTGGTACTAAGAAACCTCATAACGAGATAGAATATGTATAATATGAATAAAAACTAAACAAATATGTTTAGAAATGATATAAAAAGAACTATGAATACATTTGAAATCTGCGAATATGAGTAAATACAATTTCCCGCAACCTCTTTTAAATAAAGAGAATAATTAGAGTATTAATTGATTATAGTTAAGAATTTGATAAGAATTTAATAAATCTTCGATAAAGAAGATAAAAAAGAAACCATATATACTACAACCATAAGATGACAATCTGGGAATGCATGGATTGTCATAATGAATTGTAGAATATATGGTTTCTTTATTTAAGGAGTAAAGCAATGAATATTTTAAGAACAGAAAAGCTTTGTAAATCATTTTCCAATGGAGGCGTGCAGCAACACGTTATTAAGAACTTAGATCTGGAAATAAGAGAAGGTGACTTCACAATCATCATGGGTTCGTCAGGATCTGGTAAGTCTACACTTCTCTATGCCTTGTCTGGAATGGATAAACCGAATATGGGAAAGGTATTCTTCGGAGACACGGAGATTCAGGACTACTCAAATGATGAGCTTGCGGTATTTAGAAGAGGCAACTGTGGTTTCGTCTTCCAGAGTGTATATCTCCTGGAGAATCAGACAGTTCTGGATAATGTACTTACAGGTGCGCTGATAGTACAAAAGAATTCACCTGAACTTGTTCAGAAAGCTAAGGACCTGCTTAAGAAGGTGGGGCTATCAGAAGAAGACTGGAAGAAATATCCAAATCAGTTGTCCGGTGGAGAAGCACAGAGAGTTGGAATCGTAAGAGCCATAATAAATGATCCGAAGATACTCTTCGCAGATGAGCCAACAGGACAGCTTAACTCAGCATCATCAAAAGATGTTCTGGACATTTTCTCAGAAGTACATAAGAATGGACAGTCAATCGTCATGGTAACCCACGACCTTAAGACAGCCCTTCGCGGCACAAGAGTCCTCTACCTTCGAGACGGTGGAGTAGTAGGCGACTACGAAATGCCAGCCTACGGCGAGGACGATATAAAAGAACGTAGAGCTAAGCTGTCAGAGTTTCTGGAGAGGATGGGATGGTAAAGTCCAAGACTTGCGAAGCAAGGATTGCATATCACGGAGTGATATGGCACAAAAAAGAAAGGCAATAAAATGAAAATACTACGATTATCTTTATTCAATATAAAAAAGCACAAGAAGGAAGCCTTCGTCATTATCTTCCTAATTATGATCAGTATGGCCCTTCTTGGAATCGGTATCATCAACATAGAAAAAGCTGACAGGATGTTTGATGAAATGTTCGAGAAGACAGGAAGCTACGACTATATGATTATGTTTCCCGGAAATAGCTATAAGAATGAGTATGGTGAAATAGTCGAGGGTGACGAACATGTTACTGAGACCTTCGTCTTTGACTCACTTCAGTTTGATACTTCAACATCAATTTCCTATAGGAAGGATGATGGTTCTACAGCACAGTTTCGGGCTCTGTTTGTAAATGAAGGTGATGAAAGCAAACTGGAACAATTCGAGAAGAAAACTTCTCTTTCAGACGAAAAGCTTGAAAGCTTTGAACATCCTATATGGGTACCATATTACCTGAAATATGATTTGGATTTTTCTGAAGGCGATGAACTGATGCTGGTAATCGGTGGTAAGGATTATCCATTTCAGATTGCTGGATTTTATGAGGCAGGACTTTCAGCAGGCCAAAGTAGTGATATCAAATGCATCCTTACTGAGGAAGACTATGACATGATGAGCGCGGTAGTTCCGGAACATAAGATGATTGCTTTCAATACAAAGGATGGAACTATCAATAGCTACGATGAAAAAGAAAAACTTATTAATGACTTTCAGAAGAAATTTGAAGATGTATCCGGGGAATCTTTATACTTGTTTTGTTACGATTACTATACTGAAAAACTCGCGTCAACATCTGTTATAGATATAATAATGGCGATAATAGCATTTGTATCTTTGGTTACTGCTGTTTCGTGTATCTTTATGATAAGGCATAAAATTACAAATGATATTGAAGATCAGATGGAATCAATTGGTGTCCTTGAAGCCTTAGGATATAGATCAAGAGAGATATCGGGAGCATACATTTATGAATATCTGTTGCTTGGTATGATAGGTGTGATAATAGGAGGAGTGTTGATACTGTCGACCGATCCGCTTATGACAAGACTATTGCAGGTATTTACAGGTCATAACTATGTTGTATCAGGAAAAGTTTATCTTCTTCTTGTTCCGGCGGTATTACTTATATTTTTAATTCTCATAACCGCTATTTTTAAAGCTCGGATAATTAAGAAGTACCCACCGGTTGTGGCTTTCAGAAAAGGAATCAGAACCCATCATTTCGGAAGAAATGTATTTCCGCTTGATAAAACAAAATCAGATATCAATAGTAGACTTGGATTTAAGGGGCTATTTGCAAATGCCAGACAAAATGTTGGACTCTTTATATGTATCGTGACAGCTTCTCTTGTGATTACATTTTGCATCTATCTGGCTGATATTTTTAGAGATAGAGGTGCGGTGTTCCTTAATATCGCCGGTGTTGAAAAGGCGCTTATGGTTGGATTTGATAAGGGAACTGATTTTGATTCGGTAATGCAGGAAATCTCCACTAGAGAAGATGTGAGAAAGTGTGTGCTTCTTAGAGCCAATATGGGATTCAGTATAAATGGAAATGATAATGATACATTTCAATCCTTTGCCTACGAGGACTATGATGAGCTTGAAAATCTCTATATTTCTGAGGGTAGATTCCCGATTCATGAAAATGAAATTATGATAGGAACCGGTATGGCGGAGAAATATAATCTAAGTGTTGGAGACAGCGTACTTTTAAAATATAACAATATAGAAAAAAGCTTTATCATATCAGGCACGACGAATGTATTTTTGAACGGTGGAATGGAAGGATATCTTACCTTAGATGGTTTTGAACAATTTATGTCCCCTTCAGAGTGTTTAAAATATGTGTTCGTATATGCTGCGGATGGTGTTAGCGAGGCAGAGCTTAAGGACAGATTGACAGAAGAATATGGAAGTGTAGAAGACACAGTTGGAAAGTTTCAGGAAGAAGGATCGCTCGAGGATAGAATTAAGGCGAAGGCTGATGAACAGATGGCGCTGCTTAAATCTAAATATGGTGTAAGTAATGTAAGTTATGCCATAAAAGTTGGAGATAAGATCATAACCGGAAATAGTGGAAAATTTAAGCTTACTGAGATTTCTTCATTTAGTGAAACGATGGATACACAAATGGGTGGTCTAAGTGTTATATCTCAGATTTTTTCTATAATATTGATGATCATAATTGTTGGCGTAATATCTATCATAATGAACTTCCTTATTGAATCCATTATCAAAAAGGAAAGACAGGCAATGGGTATAGAGAAGGCTTGTGGATATACTTCAAAGGATATAAGGAAGCAGATAGTGGTGAGGATGATGCCGGTGGCAGTACCAGCTATCATAGCCGGTACAATTCTGGCACTTCCGGTTGTGATGTTATTAATAAAGATGGCCTTTGGAACGGTCTTTGATATCAGACTCTTCTGGGTACCAATTGCAATAGTTTTGATATCACTTTATGTATATGTGACAACATATATATCAGCCGGAAAGGTTAAGAAGATTTCGGTTACGGAGCTGATGACGGAGTAATGATCAACCGAGGCCCAAAACGGTCTCGAGAATATATTATAGATATATGCTGTGTATTGAAAAGGATATGAATATGAGGATTAAAAATATAGGAATAATTTCATTAGGATTAAGTGCACTAATAATTGCTGGAATCAGCCCCGTAACTGTAGGTGGTGATAGGAGTAGTGAGGCTGTATATGCGGCAGAGGGTGAGGTGCAGGAGGTTGCGACGGAAGGTGATGCGGATCAGATTTACTGCATTGGTTCGGTTAGTAAGGTGTATGTAACAACAGCTGTGATGCAGCTGGTGGAACAGGGGAAGGTGGACCTGGATGCGCCGGTGACAGACTATATAGATGACTTCAAGATGGCGGATGAACGTTACAAGGATATCACTGTCAGGATGCTGATGAATCATACGTCTGGAATATTTGGTTCATCTCTTAAAAACTCTGACCTTTATGGCGATAATTCTTCCGTTTCCACGGAAAACACTCTTAAAAATCTGGAGAATCAGAGACTTAAGGCGGATCCGGGAGAATATGCGGCTTATTGTAATGATGGATTTACACTCCTTGAATTATTAGTGGAGAGAGTCTCCGGTATGAGCTATACAGATTATGTGGAGAAAAATATAGCAGGAAAGATCGGAGCTGAAAATATATATACTGCAAAAAATGTATTTGGAAATCCGGCTTTTGCAGAAATATTCCCAGATAGTAATAACAGATATGAAACAGAATACTGTATGGATTTAGGTTCCGGAGGAATTTACTCAACTGCGTTAGATACTTGCGAATTCGGAAGTACGTTCTTTAAGGGTGATAACAGACTTCTTTCTGAAGATAGTAAGACTGATATGGCAACCCTTTGGAGTAGTACAACTGATGCTTCTGGCAATTTAAAATATGATCCGGACTATATGGAACAAAACGGTTTGGGTTGGGATATGGTAGATATTCCTATGTATAAAGAAGCGGGTGTGAAAGCTCTCTATAAAGGTGGTGACAACTCAGATTATCATGCTGGTCTTCTAGTGCTGCCAGACGAGGAAGTGAGTGTATGTGTTACTACTTCGGGAGGAACCAGTGGATATAACATGGCTATGGCCGAAGCGCTTGCAAATATAGTTCTTGAGGAGCAAGGTATCGAAGTAGAGGAGACTACCGCACCAGAGGTAGAACTAAAGGAAACAGTTCCTGATTCTTATAAGAAGTATGAAGGTTATTATTCACTGGATGGAACTCCTGCTGAAATCACATTTCCTGATATGAAGTATGCTCTTGTCAAGATGCTCGGAGCAGGTACATCTGATGAATATTATATGTATACGGATAATGGATTTGTAAGGGTGACAGGAGATATAGAAGCCGGAGAATTTAGGGTTGATCCTGACTACTTCTGTATTAATTTTGTAGAGGCAGAGGGACATGTATATATTACTGAGGAAAGTGTTTCAAAACAGAGTGGCCTTGTAAATGGATGTAATAGAACATATTCAGGAGAAAAACTGGAGCCTAATCCTGTATCTGAAGAAGCTATAAAAGCATGGCAGGAAAGAGATGGCATGAAGTATGCAGTCGTATCTGAAAAGTACTCTTCAGCGGTTTATCAAATTCCGTTTACTGAGTTTAGAGTACTGGAAGATAGCGGTTATGTTGTCAATTTAGGTATGGCGTCCAGAATATTAAAAATAGTTGATGAGAATCATCTGGAGGCATTTACAACTATTCCAAGTTCAGGAAATAGAGATATCTATGATCTGTATATCGATGATACCGGAGTTGTTTATGCATCAAATGATCTGGAGGTTGTGCCTGTTGCAGATAATGAGAGCTTCACAGCTGATGTTAAGAAAGTGAGCCTCACAACAGAAAAGGCTGTATGGTTTAATATAGATGACTCAATGGCGAACAAAAACATCAGTCTGGAACGGCCTGATAACAGCGCAGTCTATGTATATGATAAGTTCGGTCAGGTTAAGTACTGTACGCATATGATAGAATATGGTAACGTCATTCATCTGCCAAAGGATGGTTACATCATGTTTGTAGGTGAGACAGGGGATACAATAAACATTTCTGAATAAGCTGGTTTAGCGGAGGACTGGTTCTTGAAAGAGGGAGTCCTCTGCTTTATAATTTTTTTATTAAATGTTGCGAGGTGTGGCATGGATTATAAGGTTCTGATGATCGATGATGATGAAGTGATCGCGCAATCTACAGCTGAATACTTCAACATGTTCGATATAAAAACTACATATGTGAATAGCTACGAAGAGGCAGTGGATTTTCTCGAGAAAAATCGGGTGTCACTCCTTCTTCTCGATATTAATCTTGGGGATAAATCCGGTTTCGATCTCTGTAAGAAGGTGAGAGAAAACTATGATATGCCTATCCTTTTTATCAGTGCCAGAACCAGTGACGATGATGTCCTCATAGCTCTGAATATTGGCGGAGATGATTATATTAAAAAGCCTTATACTCTCAGCATTTTACTGGCAAAGGTGAAGACTATACTTGCAAGATATGAGAAGGCAAAGGAAGATGCCGAGCTTGCCTTGAAATCAAGTGGTATAGAGGTGAGCAGGATAGTTGATAATTCAGGGTGTCTAAGTCTTACCGAAAACCTCAGTGTTGATAAAAATCTTCATAAGCTTAGAAGAGGCGATGACCTGATCAGTCTCAAAGCTATGGAGTATAAGATGCTGATCTATCTTCTGGAGAACAAGAACCGAGTTGTTACTAAAGATGAACTTTTGAAGAATGTATGGGATGATGAATTTATTGGTGAAGGAACGCTGGCCGTTCATATTCGTCATTTGAGAGAAAAGATCGAGAGTGATCCAAAGAATCCTCAGGTTATAAAAACCATTTGGGGAGTTGGATATATGATAGAAGGATAAGATGAAAAACTACGCAAAGTTTGTTTTAATATTTGGCATTTTTATGATTACTGGAATCATCCTTTTTGTGATATTATCCGGTGATTCCAGTGAGGTCATTTCAGCAGATGGCGAGAATGTACTCATATTAAATGATATAACTAAGGATGCTGAGGCAAAGTTTAATTCACCCGATAGTCTTGGAGAAAAGGACTATGGGGTGGATTTTGTTGTCATAGATAATAATGGAAAAGAGGTTTATAAATCTTCTGGAGCTGAAGAGAAGATCATGAAAATCTTTGGTGGAGGAAACTATTCAGCGGAAGATGCCGGCAGAAGGAGACTGCTGTATAAGCATGTGATAAAGGATGGAAGAATACTTGGAACGGTAATCATACTTGAGCTTCCGGAGGAAGGCTTCAAAATATTTAAAGCTAAGCTTGTTTTAGGACTTGTGGTAATGGCTCTGATATTTTTAATTGGTGCTGTTATATATGGTATATACATTGATAAGACTATCGTTAAACCGTTTAAAAGGATGCAGTCCTTTGCAGGGAAGGTTGCAGAGGGTAAACTGGATGAGCCTCTGATGATGGAAAAGAGTAACATGTTCGGAACATTTACGGAGAGCTTTGATATCATGCGAGAGGAACTGGCGGAGTCAAAGAAGCGAGAGATAGAACTTCAAAGGAAAGAGAAGGAGCTTATAGCGTCCCTCAGCCATGATCTTAAAACTCCGATAACAGGCATTAAACTTACTACAGAGCTTCTGGAAGCTAAGCTTAATAAGTATATAAGTGAAGAACCTGAGAAGGCAGAGTCTGAAACGGATATGTCAAAGGATCAGGTGCTTCAGAGAGATACAGACATTCTGGATAAGCTGGATAATATATACACGAAGGCTGATCAGATAGATAGTCTGGTAAATGATCTTTTCTCAGCTACAATGGAGGACCTGGGAGAGTTTAAGGTAAACTGCAGTGATAAAGAGTCGACTATTCTAAGTGAGATAATTAAGAAGAATGATTCAAAGGGACTTGTTACTGAAACAGAACTTCCAAAGATTATTATAAATATAGATGATAAGCGAATGAGTCAGGTGATAGGAAATATCATTAGCAACTCATACAAGTATGCCGGCACCAGGATAGATGTAGATTATGGCATCACTGATAAATATCTTAAGATGGTCATAAAGGATTATGGTCCAGGTGTCTCGAGGGATGAGCTGGAGCTTATAACAAATAAGTTTTATCGTGGAAAGAAGGCGGAGTCTGCTAACAAAGAGGGAAGTGGACTGGGACTTTACATAGCGAAATCTCTCATGATAAAGATGAATGGAGAGCTTATCTGTGATAGTGATACAGAAGGATTTCTAGTTACACTTATGATTCCTATCAGCTAAAAATGAGAACATACATCAGTGTTAATACTTTTCAGTTTATCGAATTGAAATATATGTTATGATAATGGGAAAAAACGGCAATTCAAAATGCAATGGGAGAGTGAAATCATGTTTTTATTCAGTAAATTGTTTCATAAAGATAAGAAAAAGGAAGAAAATGATAATCCAAATGTTATTGAACTTCCTTGTGGATCATTTACATTTGCAGATGATGATCCGCTCGAGATCGGTTATGAAGCTGAAATAGATTGGTATGAGAAAACTTCTGATTTATATTATCATCTTGAGTTTCCTTTTGTTCGAGATAATAAAGACGGTGTTTGTGTTATATACGATGAGAATGATAAAGCGACAGTGTTAGAAGATAATGAATATTATAAGAATTTTCTATCTCTTATTTATCCAGAGCGTAGAGGATTAAACAATATAATTAATTGATGGGTGAACATTTATTATGGATAACGTGTTGCTTGAGAGAATGAGGCAGGGAGAACATCTGACTCTTGGTGAAAGGATAAGTCTGGTACTTAAACTTAGTATACCTGCTATTCTGGCACAAATATCAACTATAATAATGGAATATATAGATGCTTCAATGGTTGGTAGTCTTGGTCCCTCCTCTTCAGCAGCAATAGGAATCGTATCCACAACAACATGGTTGATAGGTGGGCTTTGTGGAGCTATAGGAACTGGTTTTACGGTGGGAATAGCTCACAGGATTGGAGCCGGTGAAGAGGAGCAGGCAAGAAAATGTGTCAAAACTGGACTTATAACAGTGCTTTGCTTCGCCTCTACATTAATGTTAGTTGGAATTCTAATACATAGAGCCCTTCCTGGCTGGCTGGGGGGTTCTGATGACGTCCTGAATGATGCATCACATTATTTTCTGGTTTATTCCCTTATGCTTCCCGTAATGCAGATTAATTATACGGGAGCAGGAATGCTAGAATGTAGTGGTAATATGAAAGTACCTAGTGTACTGAATATTTTAATGTGTCTTTTAGATGTTATATTCAATGCATTTTTTATATTCCCAACTAGAACAGTTGAAGTATTAGGGGGAAGTATTACACTTCCCGGAGCAGGACTTGGAGTTCTTGGTGCGGCCATAGGTACATTATGTTCTGAAATAGTGGGGGCAGTATGTATACTTCTTGCTATCCTGAAGTTTTCAGATAAGCTACATCTTAGGAAAAATGAGAGAGGTGGAATGAGCCGCGAACAGTGGTGGGAAAGTATAAAAATGTCGCTTCCGGTTATGCTGAGTTCGGCTATAATGGGTTCGGCTTATGTAGTATCCACGAGAATTATCTCTCCTTTGGGAAATGTTGCCATAACAGCAAATTCATTTTCCATAACAGCAGAAAGTCTATGCTATATGCCAGGCTATGGCATATCTCATGCGGCAACTACTCTTGTTGGTCAGGCTAAGGGGGCTGAAAGAAGGTTTCTCAGCCGTAAGTTTGCATATTTGTCAATTGTAATCGGTATGATAGTTATGGCAGGGGCGGGGGTGCTTTTGTATATATTTGCTCCTGAGATGATAGCCATAATGTCACCGAACGAAGGAGTTAGAAATCTTGGCACAACTATCCTTCGAATAGAAGCATTTGCTGAACCTATGTTTGGCGCTTCGATAGTTGCAGAGGGGGTATTTAGAGGGCTGGGAAAAACAGGTATTCCAAGCGTGTTAAATCTACTTAGCATGTGGTGTGTAAGACTGCCTTTATCTGCATTAGCAGCAATGCATTTTGGGCTGATTGGAGTTTGGTATGTGATGTGTACAGAGCTATGCTTTAGGGGCACTATATTTATAATAGCCATCTTTCGATATTTCCATTCTACAAGTAAAGAGTAAAAATGCGAAAAGATCAATAAACTCAAATAAATGTAAAAAATAGCTTTACAAAAATGAGGTGTTAAACCATAATTCATTTTATATAAAGAATAGGGGGATTTAAAGGTGGAAGGATTAGAGAAAGTTGCAGAGTTTTTAAAAGGTGCAGGAACATATTATCTTGCAACAGTTGATGGTGATCAGCCAAGAGTAAGACCATTTGGAACTGCTCATATATTTGAAGGAAAGCTTTATATTCAGACTGGAAAGGTAAAGGATATATCAAAGCAGCTTCATGCAAATCCTAAGGCAGAACTGTGCGTATTTAAGGATGGAGTATGGCTTCGTGTATCAGGAGAACTTGTAGAGGATGAGAGACGTGAGGCTAAGACATCTATGCTGGAAGCTTATCCAGATCTTAGAAATATGTATTCAGAGGATGATGGAAATACAGAAGTATTCTATCTTCAGAATGCAACAGCTACATTTAGCTCATTTACTGCAGCTCCAGAAACATATAACTTTTAGAGGTAGATATGATAGAAGTTAACAAGAAGGAAGTGGAGAGATATCTCGGTTTCCATGGTGTTAAGGAAATAGATGAGAGGACGAGTCAGCTGATAGATGAATGTATCCGTGAGATGCAGGCTGAAGTTACTCCTAGATATACATATAAGACATTTCCTCTTGAGTGGAAGTTTAGCTTTAAGCTGGTCCCTACTGAGGATGGCACAGGTACTACAAAAGAAAAAAATGTTACTTGTGAGTTTTCTGGTATTAAGGTGGAGTCAGGCAATCTTCTGAAGAATCTTGATGGATGCGCAGAGATTGTAATGATGGCAGTTACTCTTGGCCCGGCGCCAGATATGCTGGTAAGAAAGGCTGAGGTTCGTGATATGATGAAGGCCTATACTTACCAGGCTGTTGGAGCAGCTATGGCGGAGGCTTGGTGTGACGAGATTAATATCAAGATAGTAGAAGAAGCGAAGGCAAGAGGCCTTCACGCAAGACCAAGATTTTCTCCAGGATACGGAGACTTCCCTCTGGAGGTTCAGAAGGAATTTGAGAAGATTCTTGATATGCCTAAATCAGTTGGCATAACACTTTCAGATAGTCTTCTTATGACACCAACTAAGTCTATTACAGCTGTTATAGGATTATCAGAGATAGATACAGATTGCGAGAGAAGTGGCTGCGAACAGTGCAGTATGGCAGGCAAATGTGCCTACTCCCGTTAATGAGTCACCCCCCCTTGCTTCGAGATAAAAGCTGACTCATTTTTGAGTCAGCTTTTATCTCGAAGCAAATAAGTGACTCATTTTTATAGAGGAAAAGATATGAAGAAGGATTTAAGAGAAAGATTAGGCAAGGAATGGCTGTTCTGCGATGGTGGAACTGGAACCTTCTTGCAGGAGAGAGGCCTTGAGGGTGGAGTACTTCCTGAGACATGGAATGTGGAACATCCCGACATCATACAGGAACTTTACGAGAGCTATCTTAAGGCAGGCTCGGATATATTTAATACGAATACATTTGGACTTAATGGTTTCAAGTTCCCAGGACGTGTAGAGGAACTTATGACTGCTGCAGTGGAGATAGCGAAGAAGGCTAGAGTGAGTACTGGTAGAGAAGATGCGTACATTGCTATAGATGTTGGTCCTACAGGAAAGCTACTGGAACCAATGGGAGATCTTAGCTTTGATAAGGCGGTAGAAATCTTTGGAGAAGTTATGGCTGCCGGTGAAAAGGCTGGTGGTGACCTTATCCTTATAGAAACTATGAGCGATAGCTATGAGGCAAAGGCGGCAGTTCTTGCGGCTAAGGAGCGCACATCTCTTCCGGTTATAGTTACAACAGTCTATGATCAAAAGGGAAAGATGCTTACAGGTGGAAATGTCGACTCTACCGTTGCTATGCTAGAAGGACTTGGAGTTGATGCTCTCGGAATGAATTGTGGTTTGGGACCTGACCTTATGATTCCTATGGTTGAACGTATGGTTGAGGTTGCTTCAGTTCCTATAGTGATAAATCCCAATGCTGGACTTCCTCGTACTGAAGGTGGCAAGACGGTCTTTGATGTTACTCCTGAAGAGTTCTCCGATATAATGTGCAAGATAGCTGAGATGGGTGTGCAGGTTCTTGGTGGATGCTGTGGAACAACCCCAGAACATATCCGTCAGACAGTAGAGAAAGTAAAGAAAATGGAGTTTAAGCCCAATACTCCTAAGGACCTTACGGTGATTACTTCATTTTGCCAGGCAGTTATCTGTGATAAGAAGCCGATAATTATCGGAGAAAGAATAAATCCTACTGGAAAGAAGAGATTTCAGCAGGCACTTCGTGATGCGGATATAGATTATATCTTGTCACAGGGCCTTGAACAGGAAGATGCGGGAGCAGACATTTTGGATGTAAATGTTGGACTTCCTGAGATAGATGAACCTAAAATGATGCGTGAAGTTGTAACTAAATTGCAGGGAGTAACAGGTCTTCCACTCCAGCTGGATACAACAGATCCTGAGGCTCTTGAGCAGGGACTTAGATACTATAATGGAAAAGCCATGATCAACTCCGTAAATGGTAAGCAGGAAGTTATAAAGATGGTAATGCCTCTTGTAAAAAAATACGGAGGCGTGCTTGTAGGTCTTGCTCTTGATGAGGGAGGAATTCCTGAGACGGCAGAAGGTCGAATTGCTGTTGCTGAGAAGATATATAAGGCGGCAGATGAGTATGGAATACCAAGAAAAGATATAGTAATAGATGGACTTTGTATGACTATATCATCTGATTCATCCTCTGCGGTTACGACCCTTGAGACACTTCGTAGGATCAGAGATGATTATCATGGTCATACCATACTTGGAGTATCGAATATATCATTTGGTCTTCCTCAGAGACAGGTGATCAATTCCTACTTCCTCACTATGGCTATGCAGATGGGACTTAGCTTTGCGATAATGAATCCAAACAATCAGCAGATGATGGTAGCATATCGTTCCTTCCTTGCACTTTCTGATCTCGATCCGCAGTGCATGGGATTCATTAATGCTTACGCAAATGCTAGTCTTTCTACAGTAACAACGGGCGGACAGGCAGCTCCCGCAGGACAGAGTGGTGCTGCATCAGGCGCATCAGGAGCGGATTCATCTGGAAAGGGTTCCTCTCTTGGAAATGCTATAGAACGAGGTATGGTCGGTGTGGCAGAGAGCGCTATGAAGGAAGCTATTAAGACTCAGGATCCACTGGATGTGATAAATGCAGAACTTATCCCTGCGCTTGATAAAGTAGGTAAAGGTTTTGAGAAGGGAACAGTCTTTCTTCCTCAGCTGCTTCAAAGTGCTGATGCGGCAAAAGCAGCATTTGAAGTTGTAAAGGCATCTATGGCTGGAAAGCCTCGTGAACTGAAGGGTAAGATTATCATAGCAACAGTAAAGGGTGACATCCACGATATCGGTAAAAATATCGTGAAGGTTATGCTGGAAAACTATGGATATGATGTAATAGATCTGGGGAAGGATGTACCTCCAGAAGCTATTGTGGATAGAGCTATAGAGGATGATGTGAAGCTAATCGGTCTCAGTGCTCTGATGACAACAACAGTCGTAAGCATGGAAGATACTATAAAGCTTCTTCGTGAGAAGAAACCGGATACCAAGGTTGTAGTTGGTGGAGCAGTTATGACTCAGGAATATGCAGACGCTATAGGAGCGGATTGCTACGCTAAAGATGCTATGGCTACTGTGCGTTATGCGGATGAAGTGTTCGCAAAAGAATGATATTGACACATCACGCGTTAAAGTGATAATATCAATTAAACCGTTGATGAGGAGTAAGTAGGTAGAACCTCCTTTATTACAGAGAGCTGCTGGTGGTGAGATAGCAGTATTAAGAGTTTTATCGAATGGACCTCAGAGGGCGACCGGAAATGTATTGATACGATGTATTGATATAGAGTATGGAAGACGGAGCTTGGATCTTCGTTAACAAAGTCAGCATATGAAGTATGCATTAAGAGGATGTGAATCTCACATCAAGCCGGGTGGCACCGCAGGTTAGTTTATTACCTGTCCCAGCATGAAGAGTTGGGGCAGGTTTTTTGTTGCCCTGAAAGCCTCTTAATGGGTTGATGTTTTATCATAGGATAATAAAAAAAGGAGGACAATTAAATGTCAGAAGAAAAGAAGATTCCGTACAAGATTTATCTAGAAGAAAATGAGATGCCTACAGCATGGTATAACTTAAGAGCGGATATGAAGGTTAAGCCAGCTCCACTGCTTAATCCTGGAACTGGAAAGCCACTTACAGCTGAGGAGCTTTCACCTATATTCTGTGATGAGCTGGTTGCTCAGGAACTTGATGATACTACACCATATATTGAAATCCCAGAAGAGATAAGAGATTTCTATAAAATGTATCGTCCATCACCACTTGTAAGAGCATATTGTCTTGAGAAGAAGTTAGGCACACCTGCTAAGATTTACTATAAGTTCGAAGGTAACAATACAAGCGGAAGCCATAAGCTTAACTCAGCTATCGCTCAGGCTTATTACGCTAAGAAGCAGGGACTTAAGGGTGTTACTACTGAGACAGGCGCTGGACAGTGGGGAACAGCTCTTTCTATGGCTTGTTCATACTTTGATCTTGATTGTAAGGTATATATGGTTAAGGTTTCTTACGAGCAGAAGCCTTTCAGACGTGAAGTAATGAGAACATATGGTGCTTCAGTTACACCATCTCCATCAGAGACAACTGAAGTAGGTAAGAAGATTCTTGCAGAGCATCCTGGAACAACAGGAAGTCTTGGATGTGCTATCTCAGAGGCTGTAGAGGTTGCTACAAAGAATGAGGGATATAGATATGTACTTGGAAGCGTACTTAATCAGGTTCTCCTTCATCAGTCAGTAATTGGTCTTGAGACTAAGGCAGCACTTGATAAGTATGGTATCAAGCCAGATATCATCATCGGTTGTGCTGGTGGTGGTTCAAACCTTGGAGGTCTTATCTCTCCATTTATGGGTGAAAAACTTCGTGGAGAGGCAGATTATAGAATAATCGCTGTAGAGCCTGCATCATGCCCAAGCTTCACAAGAGGTACATTTGCATATGACTTCTGCGACACAGGTATGATCTGCCCACTTGCTAAGATGTATACACTCGGAAGCAGCTTTATTCCATCAGCAAATCATGCTGGAGGACTTAGATTCCACGGAATGAGTTCAACACTTTCACAGCTTTATCATGATGGATATATGGAAGCTAGAAGCGTAGAGCAGACATCAGTCTTTGAAGCTGCTGAGCAGTTCGCTAGAGTTGAAGGAATCCTTCCAGCTCCAGAGAGTTCACACGCTATCAGAGCTGCAATTGATGAGGCTCTTAAGTGTAAGGAAACAGGCGAGGAGAAGACAATCGTCTTCGGTCTTACAGGTACAGGTTACTTCGATATGGTTGCATATGAGAAGTTTAATAATGGAGAAATGTCAGACTACATCCCAACAGATGAGGAGATTGCAGCATCAATCGCAAAGCTTCCACATGTTGAGTAATATAAATTGACACTGCATACTGTAACAGAGTAGAATAGTAACATCAAATCAAGGGAGGTTATTATTTATGGATAAGTATGTTTGCCCATGTGGCTATGTTTATGATCCTGAGGTAGGAGATCCAGATAGTGGTATCGCTCCAGGAACAGCATTTGAGGATATTCCTGATGATTGGGTATGTCCAATATGTGGTCTTAGCAAAGATATGTTTACTAAGATGTAAAAACATGCAGGGTTATAGGCTTAGATTCTAAGAGAATTAAAGGCATTGCGCTAGGTTCGCAGTGCCTTTTTAAGTTGATAAAATCAGTGAGTTGTAATAAGATATATGTATATTTGCACGACTGTGGGTGTAGATTTGGGGTATTCAACAGTAGTAGATAAACTTAAGAAGATAAGCTGCGTGATATCTGTTGAGACAAATGACGATGGAACGTATGGAGATATATGTATTGAAGCAGCTAATGATCTGTATCTAGCTTCAGTAAATGTTAAAAGAGAAGATTTTGTTCCAGGAAGAACATATGACTGCTATATTCCGGCTACTCGTAACTTTGAGGCGCTTTGTTATAGATGCGTTGAGGAAGATCGGATGATTCATTCATACATGAATGTAGAACAGTATCACGCCTGGATGGAAACATATATGTTGCCTCTTCAGTCAGATGAAGAAGGAAAGTCGTATATACTATTTTCATATGATATGAAAGCAAAGGTAGATGCAGAGAAGCTTTCGGATCTTTCTCCGGATATAGCTGTAAAGGTTATTCAAATTGCGGTTAAGCTTAGAGAAACTGATGATTTTCAGCTTGCTATGGATTCTATAATATCCAATATTAGAATTAACTGTGAAGCCAATCGTTGCTGCATACTACTTACAGACTTTGAAAATGATTCATGCTCTGTACTCTGTGAAAACGTTACAGAAGCTGAATCAGGGATTCCAAATGTAACATCTTATATAGAAGATGGATTATTTGAAGTAGTAAAGACCTGGGATGAACTTATAGCTGGAAGTAATTGCTACATCATTCATGATGCGGAGGAGCTTAAACTTCTAGAGGCGAAGAATAAGCCATGGTATGATTCACTAATTCTTGCCGGCGTATATAGCCTGGTAATCTATCCACTTAAGGCAAATGGAGAAACTATAGGTTATATCTGGGCAACGAACTTTAATAGTGAGAATACATTAAATATTAAGGCTATACTTGAGATAATGTCATTCATCCTTGCTTCTGAGATATCAAATCATCAGCTCTTTGAGAAGACAAAAATGCTTAGTGCTACAGATTTGCTTACTGGACTATATAATCGTAATGCGATGAATAATCGTATAACAAACATAGTATCAGGGCATGAAGATGTTGGTGAAAAGTATGGCATAGCATTTGCGGATCTGAATGGACTTAAAGAAGTAAATGATACTAAAGGTCATATAGCTGGTGATAACTTGCTTAAGTCTGCGGCCTCTATACTCTTAGATGTTTTTCTGGATAGCGAGATATATAGAGTTGGTGGCGATGAGTTCCTGATAATAGTAACTAATCATACAGAGGATGATTTTAATACCTTAGTGTCAAGTCTCAGGACTGCCTGTGATAATTCTAGTAAAGTTAAGCTTGCTATTGGAACATGGTATGGCGATAAGTCATTTGATATAAGAACTGCAATGCATCTTGCTGATGAGAGAATGTATGCAGATAAGGAAGCATATTACAAACTGCATCCTGAACTTAAGTATCGTGGTAAGAAGGTATAAAAAGATTTATAAATCATATTGAACTCCTTCGGCGTTGGTTGTATAATTGGTGCGAATTAGAAAAAGGGGAGCTGAACGTGGATTCGGCTGAGAACAGAATGTATTGTCTGGACCCATAACCTGATTTGGATAATGCCAACGTAGGGAGATATGTGAAGCTTATAGCAGATATGTCCTTATATGGATGTATCTGCTTTTTTCATTTAATCTGCGAAGCATTTTCGAGGAAAGATAATATTCAGGAGGATAAGAATATGCTAGGAAAATGTTTAGAAAATGTAAGAAAGAATGTGCCATTAGTTCACAACATTACAAATTACGTAACTGTAAATGATGTGGCAAATGTACTACTTGCCTGTGGAGGAAGTCCAATAATGTCTGACGAACCAGAGGATGTTGAGGATATCACAAGTATCTGCGGCGGACTGAATATCAATATAGGTACTCTCAACAAGAACTCTATCGAGGGAATGTTTAGAGCAGGCAGAAAGGCAAATGAACTTGGTCACACTCTGCTTCTTGACCCTGTTGGAGCTGGTGCCTCTAAGCTTCGTACTGATACAGCAGTTAAGCTTATGGATGAACTTAAGTTCACATGTATCAGAGGAAATATCTCTGAGATTAAGACTCTGGCTCTTGGAAGTGGTACTACAAAAGGTGTAGATGCAGATGTAGCAGATGCTGTAACTGAAGATACTCTGGACAGTGCTGTTAGATTCATAAAAGACTTCGCTAAGAAGGCGGGCGCTGTAGTTGCTATAACTGGTGCTATAGATCTTGTAAGTGATGGAGATAAGTGCTTTGTAATCAGAAATGGTCGCCCAGAGATGGGTAAGATCACCGGAACAGGTTGTCAGCTGTCAGGTCTTACTACTGCATTTCTTGTTGCTAATCCAGACAATAAGCTGGAGGCAGCTGCAGCAGCTGTATGTACTATGGGACTTGCTGGTGAGATTGGTTGGTCCAATATGCAGGAAGGCGATGGTAATTCAACATATCGTAATCGTATCATCGATGCAATCTTCAACATGAATGGAGATTTATTAGATAGAGGAGCTAAGTATGAAGTTAGATAAGAAGGATTTATTATTATATGCAGTTACTGATCGTCATTGGCTTGGCGACAGAACACTTTACGAAGTAGTAAAGGAAAGCCTTGATGGTGGAGCTACATTTATTCAGCTTAGAGAAAAGAATCTGGATCAGGAGCATTTCCTTGAAGAGGCAAAGGAACTTAAGAAGCTCTGTGCTGAGTATAAGGTTCCATTTGTAATAAATGATAATGTAGATATTGCACTTGAGATAGATGCGGATGGAGTTCATGTAGGACAGAGTGATATGGAGGCTGGAGACGTACGTGCAAAGCTTGGTCCTGATAAGATAATCGGTGTATCTGCGCAGACAGTTGAGCAGGCTCTTCTTGCTGAGAAGCACGGAGCAGATTATCTCGGAGTTGGAGCGGTATTCCCAACAGGTTCTAAGGCTGATGCCGTTGAGGTATCTCATGAAACTCTTAAGGCTATCTGCGAGGCAGTAAGTATTCCTGTAATAGCTATAGGAGGAATTACTGTTGATAATACATCTGTCCTTGCGGGTACAGGTATCTGTGGAATCGCAGTTATCAGTGCTATCTATGGTCAGGAAGATATACTGGAAGCTACAAAGAAACTGAAGATTGTTACAAGCAATATGGTTTCTGAAGCTTAGCCGGGATACTATCTAATGCGGTTAGCTTTTGGTTTACCAGTTAATCAGGCGGCGAATTGGGGGCACCACCTTACGTCGCGATATAAAAGATGCTGATAAAATCTATAGAAAGAAGGTAATGATATGAACACAGCATTAACCATTGCTGGAAGCGATTCCAGTGGAGGCGCCGGTATACAAGCTGATTTAAAGACCATGACTGCAAATGGAGTCTATGGAATGAGCGCTATTACAGCACTTACTGCTCAGAATACTACTGGCGTGACAGGAATTATGGAAGTAACACCGGAGTTTCTTGGAGAACAGTTGGATGCGGTATTTAGCGATATATTCCCGGATGCCGTTAAGACAGGCATGGTTTCTTCAATTGAACTGATACGTGTTATTGCCGACAGACTTACAAAGTATAATGCAAGAAATATAGTTGTGGATCCTGTTATGGTCGCAACTAGTGGAGCAAAGCTTATAAGTGATGATGCTATAGAATCTCTTAAGGAGTATCTACTTCCTCTTGCAACAGTTATTACCCCAAATATTCCAGAAGCAGAGGTTCTCTCTGGAATGACTATCACTTCAGAGGATGATATGGTTGAGGCGGCCAAGTCTATTTACGAGTCCTTAGGCTGCGCTGTTCTATGCAAGGGCGGTCATCAGGTAAATGATGCCAATGATCTTCTGTATAGTGCAGATGGTCCAGTATGGTTTAAGGGCAAAAGAATCGATAATCCTAACACACATGGAACAGGCTGTACGCTTTCTAGTGCTATTGCATCAAATCTTGCAAAGGGTAAGACACTAGAAGAGTCAGTAAAGGCTGCGAAGGATTATATATCCGGAGCACTTGCGGCAATGCTTGACCTTGGTAAAGGCAGCGGTCCACTCGCACATAATTATGTGTTTTTACAAAAATAATTTTTAATAAGGAGTATCAGTAAATGAGTAATATAGAGAAGCAGAAGTTTGACGGTTATGCAAATCAGTATGATGAGTGGTTCATGGTAAATGATAATCTTTTTACCAGTGAACTTAGACTATACAAGAAAGTTTTAGGAGATATCAGTGGTAAGAAGCTCCTATCAGTTGGATGTGGTAGTGGACTTTTTGAAAGCTATATCGATTCCTCTAACATCGAAGGAATAGAGCCTTCAGAGGATATGGCTAAGATTGCTGAGAAGCGTGGCATAAATGTTATAAAGATTGGACTTATCGAAGATGTTGATCTTCCAGAAGCTGAGTATGATATTATATATTTCAACGGTAGTTCAAGCTATATGGAGAATCTTGCTCCTGTATATGAGAAGAGCTTAAAGGCACTTAAGGAGGGCGGAAAGCTTATCCTTCTTGATGTACCAAAGGAGAGTGCATTTGGATTTATGTATCTTCTTGGAAAGAGTCTGGGAACATATGACCATGAATATCTAGAGGGTACTATGCCAGAGCTTCCTTATCCACTCGCACTTGCATCATCTGGAGTATGGCACTCTACAGAAGAGAAGATAGATGTTCTTAAGAATCTTGGAATCAAGAACTTCTCATTTTATCAGACATTAGTCAAGAATCCTATGTATACAAATGAGGAACCAGAAGAGGTTGTTGAAGGCTATAAGAGCGGCGGATATGTAGCTATTATCGCTGAAAAATAAGAGGTGGAAATATGAAGCTTTCAGATAGGCTTTTTAAGGAAACTGAGGAGCTGTGGATAGAAGCATCCCAAAAAGAGTTTCTTAAAGGTATGGCTGATGGAAGTCTCGAGATAGGCCTCTTTAAGAATTATATGATAGAAGATTATCACTATCTAAAGGACTATATCGAGATACTGAAGCAGATGCTGAACCTTGCTGAGGATGAGGAGCTTAGAAGCTTTCTCGAAAGGATTATTCAGGATACTGAGTATGAGACTTACAGTGTTCATGTTCCGTACTTAAAGGAACTTGGAATAACCGATGGCGATGTGGAACATACTGAGAAGGGGCAGGTCATCATAGACTATGTAGACTTTATGATGAAGGAACTTAACGAGTACGGAATCCTGGCGGGACTGACTGCTCTACTTCAATGTTCCTGGAACTATGCTTATATTGCAAAGGTAGTCTCGGATAGATTCTCCAATGTGTTATCAGCTTCGCAGTATAAAGACTGGTTTGAAGCCTATACGGCGAGTAGCTATACCGAGTCCAATCAGCTATGGATTGATATGGTAGATGAGAGGGCTAAGGACATCAGTGATGAAGACGAAGAAAGACTGTTATACATCTTCAAAACTTGTGCAGAATATGAGAACAAATTATGGGATTATCTCCTAGGTTGACTCATTTCTGTTAATATCGATTTAAATTGATTAACATAATATACACTATCTAGTAACTCTATAAGAATTATTTACTAGATAGTGTGTTTTTTTGTTCGTTTTACCAATTGACTTTAATATATTGGTGTAGTAATGTTTATTTTACATCTGCTTCGCTAGGCAGATGTGGAGTATCAAAGGAGCAGTTAGCGTATCGTGAAGGGAGAAAATGCGATGCAAAAAGATCTAATGCTTACATTTGAAGAATGGGACGGATTTACCGGTCGTCTATGGAGAGAGGAGTGTAATGTAAGAGAGTTCATTACATACAACTATACTCCATATACTGGTGATGAAAGTTTCCTTGAAGGACCAACAGAGAGAACAGAGAAACTCTGGGGAAGACTTCAAGAACTTCAGAAGGAAGAGAGAGACAACGGTGGAGTACTTGATGAAGAGACAGAGGTTGTATCATCACTGACTTCGTATGGCCCAGGTTACATTGATGAATCCATGAAAGACATGGAACAGATAGTGGGACTTCAGACTGATAAGCCACTTAAGAGAGCTTTTATGCCTTTTGGTGGAATCAAGATGGCTGAAGAGTCACTAACTATGTACGGCTATGAGCCTAACAAAGATCTCCACAAGGTATTCACAGAATACCACAAAACCCATAATCAGGCAGTATTCGATGCTTACACAGATGAGATGAGAGCTGCCAGAAGAAGTCATATTATTACAGGACTTCCAGATACATATGGTAGAGGACGAATCGTAGGTGACTACAGAAGAATCGCTCTATATGGTATCGATCAGCTTATTGCCTGGAAGCAGGAAGATAAGCAGAATTGTGGCCATGGTGTCATGACCGATGATATTATAAGACAGAGAGAGGAACTTGCCGAGCAGATAAAGGCTCTTCAGGGTATGAAGAAGATGGCTGAGATTTATGGCTATGATATCTCTCGTCCAGCTAAGAATGCAAAGGAAGCTGTTCAGTGGCTTTACTTTGGATATCTTGCAGCTATAAAGACACAGAACGGCGCTGCTATGTCAGTTGGTCGTGTGTCAACATTTCTTGATATCTATATCGAGAGAGACCTTAAGAAGGGTATCATAACAGAGAAGGAAGCTCAGGAGCTTATCGATCATTTTGTTATGAAGCTCAGAATGGTTAAGTTTGCACGTATACAGTCATACAATGAGCTGTTCTCAGGTGATCCTGTATGGGCAACTCTTGAGGTTGGCGGTATCGGAATGGATGGTCGTCCTCATGTTACTAAGAACTGTTTCAGATTCTTACATACACTTGAGAACATGGGACCTTCACCAGAACCAAACCTTACAGTTCTTTATTCATCACAGCTGCCTGAAGCATTTAAGAACTATGCAGCTAGAATATCTGTAAAGACAAGCTCTATACAGTATGAGAATGATGATGTTATGAAGCCTGTATGGGGCGATGACTATTCTATCTGCTGTTGTGTATCAGCTACACAGACAGGTAAGGAGATTCAGTTCTTCGGAGCAAGAGCTAATCTTGCTAAGTGTCTTCTGTTCGCTATCAATGGTGGTGTAGATGCTAAGTCACGTGTTCAGGTTGGACCTGCTGCTAGACCTATCACATCTGAGTACCTTGATTATGATGAGGTTATAGAGAGATTTGAGTTTATGCTTGACTGGCTTGCTGGTCTATATGTAAATACACTCAATCTTATTCACTACATGCACGACAAGTATTACTACGAAGCTGCTGAGATGGCACTTATAGATACTGATGTACGTCGTACATTTGCAACAGGAATCGCAGGATTCTCACATGTTATTGATTCACTTTCAGCTATCAAGTATGCAAAGGTTAAGGTCATTCGTGATGAAGAAGGCTTTGCAGTTGATTACAAGGCTGAGGGAGAGTTCCCTAAGTATGGAAATGATGATGATAGAGCTGATAGCATTGGTGTATGGCTCCTTAAGACTTTCCTTGATGATATCAAGAAGAGACATACATATCGTAATTCAGAGCCTACAACATCTATCCTGACTATTACATCTAACGTTGTATATGGTAAGTTTACAGGAAGTCTTCCAGATGGACGTAGAGCATGGACACCACTTGCACCTGGTGCTAACCCAAGTTATGGTGCAGAACAGAGTGGACTTCTTGCATCACTTAACTCTGTTGCTAAGATCCCTTATGTATGGGCTCTTGACGGTATATCCAATACACAGTCAATGAATCCGGATGCACTGGGACATACAGAGGATGAGAGAGTACAGAATCTTGTAAATGCTATGGATGGATACTTTGATCAGGGTGCACATCACCTTAATGTAAATGTATTCAGCCGTGAAACTCTTGAGGATATTATGGAGCATCCAGATAAGCCTGAGTATGCTAACTTTACAATCAGAGTTTCAGGATATGCTGTTAAGTTTATAAGTCTTACAAGAGAACAGCAGTTGGATGTTATAAGCAGAACATTCCATGATTCATTATAGAATCTTATGAGACATTATTCGGCCCGGAAGGACAAACCTTCCGGGCTGTTTCTTAAGTAGATAGTAGAGGTATATATGGGAGAAACGGTTGGTTTTATTCACTCAACAGAGAGCTTTGGTGCAGTAGATGGCCCAGGAATCAGATTTATTGTATTTCTTCAGGGCTGTCATATGAGATGCAAGTATTGTCATAATCCAGAGACTTGGGAAGTTGTTCAGGGAAGTTCTGATAGCGATATGGTAGAAAAGCGTATTGATGAACTTACTTCGTCCGGTATCAGAGTGGAATGTATGACTCCTTCTGAGGTTATGAAAAAGGCTATTCGTTTTAAGACTTATTGGAAGAATGGCGGAGGTATAACCGTAAGCGGAGGTGAAGCTCTTCTTCAGATTGACTTTGTAACAGAGCTTTTTGAATTAGCTCATAAGGAAGGTATTAATACTGCGCTGGATACTTCGGGTAATCCATATAAGAGCGAAGGCGAGTTCTTCGAAAAGTTTAAAAAACTATGCGAAGTAACTGATCTCTTTATACTAGATATAAAGCATATAAGAGATGAGGAACATAGAGCTCTTACAGGACATTCGAATAAGAATATTCTGGAAATGGCGAACTATCTGTCAGAGCATGGAAAAGAAATGTGGATAAGACACGTTCTGGTTCCTGGTATAACAGATGACTGGAAAGCTTTAGAAGAACTTAGAGACTATATCAAGACGTTAAAGACAGTATCAAAGGTGGAGGTTCTTCCGTATCATAGAATGGGTATCCCTGAATATGAGAGACTTGGTATAGATTATCCTATAAAAGATATTAATCCACCAACTAAGAAAGAGGTTGAAAAGGTGACAAATCTACTAAGTACTGCAATCAACAGTGTTACAACAGTGGTCTTTGATATGGATGGAACTGTGCTTAATACTCTGGATGATCTTACGGATTCAATGAACTACGTCTTTGAGAAGTTTGATATGCCAACTCATACTGTTGAGGAATATAGACTTGTATTTGGAAATGGAATCAAAGAAGCTCTGAGACTTTCTTTACCTGAAGGAACTTCTGAAGATATTCTAGAGAAAATGCTTCCAATCTTTAAGGAACATTATGATAAGCATTGTCTAGATAAGACCAGACCATATGACGGAATACTAGAGTTAATGAAGGAGCTTAAGCAAAAAGGCTATAAGATGGCAATAGTGTCAAATAAGATTGATTCAGCTGTCAAAGAGCTGCATCAGAGATTCTTCTCAGAATCAGTTGATGTTGCATTAGGAGAAAGGCCTGGAGTTAACAGGAAGCCAGCTCCTGATATGGTAGAGGCTGCACTTCTTGAGCTTGGAAGTACTAAGGAAGAATCAGTATATATTGGAGATTCAGAAGTTGATTTTCTGACTGCAAAGAATTCAGGGCTTCCATGCATTTCAGTTCTTTGGGGCTTTAGAGATAAGGATTATCTGGTAGAGCAGGGAGCGTATTGCTTTGCTGATGTTCCCGCTGATATAGTAAAGCTTCTTGAAAAGTAGTTATAGTAGATTACTATGTAATATAAAGGAGCTGAAGAGCGTGTCTCTTGTAAAAAATCATATATTGTGCTACATTTGTAATGTTTTTTGAATATATAAGCGTAAGGTGCCTCTGATTGCATGTTGGCGTTTAGTCTTCATGTAAGGCCAAAGGGTAATAGGGAAACGGGTGAGAATCCTGTACGATCTCGTCACTGTGATAGAGAAGAATCTTAAGTCAGGAAACCTGCCTTACTGCTTGGTGCATGTGATCACGAGGAATTGGTCGTACCGTCTATAGATAAGCAAAAAAGAGGAAACTCTTTTTTGCTTATTGTTGATGTCTATTTTCCTCTGAGAATAGGCATTTTTTATTTTGACCCCAGTAGCGATTCATTTATGGATGGCTACAAAAATATATATTTTTAGGAGAGAAAAATTATGAGGAAAAAGTATTTAGTAACTATGTTAACTGCTTCTTTTTGTCTTGCTGGTCTATCAGGCTGTGGAAATACCGCTGATACAGCAGATTCAACTACAGAAGCTGTAACGGAGTCAGTCACAGAAGCTGTGACAGAGGAAGATAGTGAGGCGGCTGATGATGTAGAAGCAACAGCTTCAGATTCAGCTTCTGATCAGGCGGCGGCTGATGAAGTAGCTTCTATGATTGATGCTATCTATGTTCAGGAATGGACTGAGGATACTGAAAAGCAGTGCAGAGATGCTAAGGCTGCTTGGGATGCTCTTACAGATGAGCAGAAGGAATTAGTAGAGGGTGAATATGCTGATCCTGATTATTTTGGAAGAGATACAGGTGATGCTTCAGCAGATGATCCTCTCAATCAGGATGATATAGGTGAGAATGAGATTCTTGTAGTAAGCTTTGGTACATCATTTAATGATAGTCGTGCTGAGGATATTGGTGGAATAGAGAAGGCTATAGCTGATGCATATCCTGACTGGTCTGTACGCCGTGCATTTACAGCACAGATTATTATGAATCATATTCTTGCAAGAGATGGTGTAGCTATCGATAATATGACACAGGCTCTTGACCGTGCTGTTGATAATGGCGTTAAGAACTTAATAGTTCAGCCTACACATCTCATGCATGGTGCTGAGTATGATGAAATGGCTGAAGTATTAGAAGAATATAAAGATAAGTTTGATTATGTTGCAATCTCAGAACCACTTCTTGGTGAGGTTGGAGATACAGTAGAAGACACAAATACAGATAAAGAGACAGTTGCAAAGGCTATTACTAATGAAGCTGTATCAGAAGGCTCATATAATTCTCTTGATGCTGCAGAAGAAGATGGCGTAGCATTTGTCTTTATGGGACATGGTACATCACACACAGCGAAGGTAACATATTCACAGATGCAGACACAGGTAGAGACTCTTGGATATAAGAATGTATTTATCGGCACTGTTGAAGGTGAGCCAGAAGAGACAGCTTGTGAAAATGTTATGGAGGCTGTAGCTGAGGCTGGTTATACAAAGGTTGTTCTTCGTCCGCTGATGGTTGTTGCGGGAGATCATGCTAACAATGATATGGCAGGTGATGACGAGGATTCATGGAAGAGTATGTTTGAGGCATCTGGAAAGTTTGAATCTGTAGATACTCAGATTTCAGGACTTGGAAGAATTGAAGATGTTGAGAAGTTATATATTGCGCATATCGCTGAGGTTATGCCAGAGTAGTAAGGGAAGAATTATGAATAAGAAGATATATAAGATTATTGCCACAGGTCTTATGACAGCACTTATGCTGTCAGCCTGTGGAGAAAAAGGTGAAACAGCTTCTGAAGTTACAACAGAGGCTACAGTTGAAACTGTAACTGATGCAGCGACACAGGCAGATACTGCTTCAGCTAATCCTGATAAGAATACGAAGCTCGACTTAGAAGATGGAGAGTATTTAGCTTCATTTGATACTGATGGTTCCATGTTTCATGTAAATGAAGTATATGATGGAAAGGGAACATTAACCGTTAAAGATGGTATAGGAACACTTCATATAGTCCTGCCATCAACAAATACAGTTAATTTATTCTATGGTGTGTCAGAAGATGCTAAGAAGGATGGAGCTGAGCTTATTGACCCAGTTCTTGAGGAAGTAACATATAGTGATGGAACAACTGAGGAAGTTAACAGTTTTGATATACCTGTTCCTTATCTTGATAAGGAGTATGATATAGCACTTATTGGTAAAAAGGGTAAGTGGTATGATCATAAGGTTAAGGTATCAAATGTAGTTTCAGTGACTAATGATGCGACAGTTACTGATTCCTTAACTAGTGAAGATGATTCACTTAGAGAAGGTCAGTATCTGGTTCCAGTAACTCTTGAAGGAGGATCTGGTAAAGCTACGATAGAGTCACCAACTACCATTATAAAAACAGATGATGGATATGTTGCCTTAATTACTTGGAGCAGTCCTCATTATGACTACATGATCGTAGATGGCGAGAAGTATCTTCCAATAAATGAAGATGGTAATTCAGTATTTGAGATACCATTTAAGGATTTAAGTGCTCCTGTTACTGTTATAGCTGATACGGTAGCTATGAGTGAGCCGCATGAGATTGAGTATACTCTTACATTTGATATGTCAGAAGTTGATTAATATGAGTGGAGAAGTTCCTTCAAAAAAATATGAGAAGAGTGTAATACTCATTATTATATTGCTTTTAAGTCTGCTGATGTTTGCTGTAACTGCGTGCTCAGGTAAGGGGCGTAGTGATGCGGACACTCAGCTACTTTCTAGCGTTGGAGATGCAGTGGATAGTTCAGAATCTATAACCAAGATAGATTCTCTGGAACTGTCCTATGCAACTCAGTTTTCTGTAGATTATTATTCGGAAGGTTATATTCATATTCATATAGAAGATGGAAAGGAATATGTTATCGTCCCAGAGGGGAAGGCGGATAATGATCTGGGATTTGAAGGAGTTACATTTATCAGACGCCCGGTTGATAATATCTATCTTGCGGCATCATCCGCTATGGATCTTTTTGCGAGGCTAGATGGACTAGATGATATAAAGGCATGCAGTACTTCGGCAGAGGATTATTCTATGCCGGAAGTGCAGAGCAGGATAGAAGATGGAATTATAACATATGTTGGCAAGTACAGTGCTCCTGACTATGAGACACTAATGGGTATGGGTACGGATCTCGCTATAGAATCCACCATGATCTATCACACACCTGAAGTCAAGGAACAACTGGAGAAGTTCGGGATTCCTGTTATAGTAGAAAGATCCAGCTATGAAGAGGATCCTTTAGGAAGGCTTGAATGGATTAAGCTTTATGGAATCATCCTCGGAAAAGAGGAGATGGCAGAAGGCTTCTTTGAGGAGCAAAGTAAAGCTGTTCAGGAACTGAAGGATAAGTTATCTCAGGAAACAGTAGAGAAGAAGACAGTTGCATTTTTCTATGTATCTTCTAATGGATATATAAATGTACGAAAGCCGGGAGATTATCTAAGTAAGATGATTCAGATTGCTGGAGGCGATTATGCGCTTGAAGGGATTAAGCTAGACGAAGAAAATGCGTTATCAACAGTTAACATTAACTGGGAAGATTTCTACAGAGAGGCGAAGGATGCAGACATCCTGATATATAATGGGACTATTGATGGTGGCATTAATTCTATCGATGATCTGACGGCCAAGAATGAGCTTTTTTCAGATTTTAGGGCAGTTAGAGAAGGAAATGTCTGGTGTACAAATATGAATCTTTTTCAGGAAACCAGCAAAGTGAAAGAAGTTATCGAAGACTTTTATACTGTAATAAATGAAGAAGATGCTGAACCTGAGTTTTTATATCGGGTTAAATGAATAGTGGATTTAAATGTTTAGAGTATTATTCGCTCAAAGTAGTGAGGAAAGGGGCGGCAAGGATGAATAAAAGATATGTACTTTTTTATACTATATTGATCCTTCTGCTCTTTTTTTGTATGTTTTTGAGCCTTGTGATAGGCAGCACAGATCTTTCTGTAAGCGAATGTTTTCGTATTCTTATATCATATGAACGTGATACTGTGGATGGAACTATACTATGGGATATTAGATTACCAAGAATGATAGCTGCATTTATCTTAGGAGGGGGACTTGCTTTATCTGGTTATTTGCTGCAGGCTTTCTTTTCAAATCCTATAGCGGGTCCTTTTGTTCTGGGAATATCTTCGGGAGCAAAACTTCTAGTGGCTGTTCTTATGATTAGCGCTGTGAGATATGGATTTGGTATCAGCTCACTTATGATGGTACTGTCTTCTTTTGTAGGAGCTATTATTGCAACAGGCTTTGTTATAATAGCTGCTGGAAAAGTTAAATCTATGTCTATTCTGATAGTTTGCGGTGTAATGATTGGATATATCTGTTCTGCAGTGACAGATATTCTAGTGTCCTTTGCAGAGGATTCTAATATAGTGAATCTTCATAACTGGTCCAAGGGCTCCTTTTCATCTATATCCTGGAGCAACGTGGCTTTATTTGTTCCAGTAATACTTATATGTCTGGTTGTCTCAGTATTTTTATCAAAGGGTGTAGAGGCTTACCTATTCGGTGAAGCGTATGCCTTCAGTCTTGGAATGAATATCAGAAGATTCCGACTTCTTCTAATAGCTGTGTCCAGTGTTCTGTCAGCAACGGTAACTGCATTTGCTGGACCTGTATCCTTTGTGGGAATAGCAGTTCCTCATGTAATCAGGAAACTCTTTAAGACCTCTAAACCAATCGTGATCATGACTGCATCCTTTCTCGGGGGTGGAGTCTTCTGTCTAATATCAGACCTGCTGGCTCGTTCGCTCTTTGCACCGACGGAGCTTAGTATAAGTACTGTTACTGCTGCATTTGGCGCACCTATTGTTATATCAATGATGCTTAGTAGAAAGAGAGGTGAATGATATGTCAGAACTAGAATTAAAGAACCTGACAGTTGGCTATAATAAGAAACCTCTTATTTCAGATATCAATATGCTTGTTAAGCAGGGGAAGATAGTAGTTATAATAGGTCCAAATGGAGTCGGTAAATCTACAATTCTAAGAACTGTTGCGGGTAGTCTCGCGCCGGTTAGTGGAAATGTATTGCTAGATGGCAAGAGTCTTAGCGATATTCTCCCTGAGAAAAGGGCGAAAACTATGTCAGTTATGATGACAGGAAGAAGAGAAGCTGAATATGCCACTTGCTTTGATGTGGTAAGTGTAGGAAGGTATCAGTTTACTGGAGTGCTTGGAAGACTCGGAAGTAAAGATACTGAAGCGGTGGAAGAAGCATTGGAGAAGGTTGGCTTGAATAGTCTCCGAGATGTGCCGTATACGAATCTTAGCGATGGACAGAAGCAGAGAGTGCTACTAGCCAGAGCACTAGTTCAGGAACCGGAGGTTATGATACTGGATGAACCAACAAGCTTTCTGGATATAGGATATAAGCTAGAGTTTGCTGATAAGCTTAAGGCGCTTGTCAGAGAGAAGTCTATAGGAGTTCTTATGGCGATGCATGAGCTGGAACTGGTCAGAAGTATAGCTGATGTGGTTGCCTGCGTAACTAAGGAGGGAACACTTGACAGAGTGGGAACTCCTGAGGAGATATTCCAGACAGAATATATAGAAAGCCTCTTCGGAATAAAGAGTGGAGAACTGGAGAAGATATATAGCTTTTCAGAGGGTAGTCCTTCGAAGAAGGATTATTCAGAAAAAAAAGAAAGCTCACATCAGGATACTGCTCACCAGAAGACTACTGATAAGAAGACCGCATTTCTGATGATTCAGGGAACTATGTCTAGTGCTGGAAAGAGTCTTATAGCGGCTGGTCTATGTCGCATCTTTAAGCAGGATGGATTCCGTGTAGCTCCCTTTAAGTCTCAGAATATGGCGCTTAATTCCTTCATCACTGAAGATGGACTTGAAATGGGGCGTGCGCAGGTCATGCAGGCTGAAGCAGCAGGAGTTGCGCCATCTGTTTATATGAATCCTATACTGCTTAAACCAACTGATGACTGTGGTTCGCAGGTAATCGTAAATGGTAAAGTAGTTGGTAATATGCGTGCCAGAGAATACTTTGAATATAAGAAAAAGCTTGTTCCAGATATTAAGAAAGCTATATCTAAGTTGGAAGAATCTTTTGATATTATAGTGATAGAAGGTGCAGGGTCTCCAGCAGAGATTAATCTTAAAAAGAATGATATAGTAAATATGGGAATGGCAGAGATGGTGGATGCCCCAGTTCTTCTGGTCGGTGATATTGATAGAGGTGGAGTCTTTGCTCAGCTTCTTGGTACACTTGAACTTCTGGAGCCTCAGGAGAGAGACAGGGTACGAGGTCTTATAGTCAATAAGTTTAGAGGTGATAAGACCATACTTGATCCTGGTATAGAGAGCCTTGAGAAGATGGGTCATGTTCCAGTAACAGGAGTCGTTCCGTATGTAAGACTTAATCTTGAGGATGAGGATTCGCTCACCGAAAGATTTAGCAGCAGGACGGAGAAAAGCATAAATATAGGAGTTATTAGAGTTCCTCATATATCCAACTTTACAGATTTTGATGTATTTGAGCAGTTGGACGATGTGGCACTTAATTACATATCAAAGCTAGAGGATGTTGAGAGACAGGATCTTATAATACTTCCTGGCAGCAAGAATACTATAGCGGATATGAAGTGGTTAAAAGAGAACGGGCTGGAAACTTCTATTAAGAAGTATGCGGCTTCTGGTAGACCTGTGATTGGTGTCTGTGGTGGATATCAAATGCTGGGACAAAAGATAAGTGATCCTGATTCAGTAGAGAGTGGTGGAGAGATTACTGGGCTATCGCTGCTTCCTGTAAAGACTGTTCTTACTGCTAAGAAGCATAGAAGTCAGACCTCTGGTGTGTTCGAAGAGCCTAGTGGAATCTTTGCGAATCTAAAGGGGACTGCCTTTTCAGGCTATGAGATACATATGGGAGAAACAGTACCTGAGTTTGAAATGAATACTGAAGGTGCTACTTCTCTTAATGAGTTTACTTCTTCGAAGACGGGTTACTCGCTAGATAACATTTACGGAACATATATTCATGGAATATTTGATAATGCTGAGACTGTAGAGAAGATAGTAGAGAATCTTGCCCAGCAGAAAGGTATAGATTTAAAGCACCTTGATATATTAGACTATAAGGAGCTGAAGGAGAAGGAGTTTGACACTTTAGCAGCTACTCTTAGAGAGTATATGGATATAGATTATATATATAAAATTATGGGGGTTAATAAGTAGTGAGTAACGAACAGGCTAAATATGAGATGACTAAAGATGAACTATTTGAATTAAAGATATCTTCGTACAACCAGGAAGAGTATGAAAAGAGCAAAAGGATATGGGACAATTTTGCAAAACCTCTTGATGGGTTTGGAGATTTCGAAGAAGTTGTAAGCAAGATAAATGCTATACAAGGTCTTGATATAGAGAAGCGTGCGGCAGTTATATTCTGTGCCGATAATGGTGTAGTGGAAGAGGGCGTGACTCAGTGCGGATGTGATGTAACGAGAAAGGTAGCTGAAAGTCTAGGCGCAGGCATAAGTACAGCTTGTGTTCTTGGAAAGAGTGCGTCAGTGGATATAATTCCGGTAGATATAGGAATACGTGGAACTGCCAAGATAGAGGGGGTACTGGACAAAAAGATTGCTGAAGGAACCAGGAACTTCCTGAAGGAACCTGCTATGTCAGAAGAACAGGCTATAGAAGCTATAAATGTTGGAATAGATATGGTACGTGAATTAAAGGATAAGGGGTACCGTATTATAGCAGCAGGCGAGATGGGAATTGGAAATACCACTACCTCTGCTGCAGTCTTATCGGCACTATTACATATAGAGCCTGAGATAGTAGCTGGACGTGGGGCTGGGCTCGATGATAAGGGTTTTGAGAAAAAGGTTGAAGTTATTAATCTAGGAATACAAAAGTATTCAGATGGTTTTGGAAAGGATGATCTATACCTGAATGGGGTATATAGATCGAACGAGTTTGAGACCTTTCAGAATAATGTATCCGGCATAAGGAGAAAGGAGTCTGCATTACATACACTTTATTCTTTGGGTGGACTGGATATCGCAGGACTCGTGGGACTATTTATCGGTGGTGCAATCTATCATATTCCTATAGTACTTGATGGAGTTATAACAGGTGCAGCAGCAGTATGCGCTGAACTACTTGTGCCAGGTGTGAGAGATTATATAATCTCATCACATAGCGGAAGAGAAGCTGGAAATGAAGTAGCACTATCCTTCCTGGGTCTAAAGTCTTATATAAATGGTAATATGGCTCTGGGAGAGGGAACAGGAGCAATCATGCTATTCCCACTTCTGGATACGATCTTTGCGTATTATAAGAATGGTGCAGATTTTTCATCCTACAAAATGGATGCGTATAAGAGATTTTAGTTTGGTTATCTTAGTATGATTATTTTAGTAATAGGAACTCCCAATAGCGGAAAGTCAGAGCATGCAGAAAGTCTCTTGCTGGAACTGGCTGGAGCAAATCCAAAACTTTATATAGCGACTATGATTCCATATGGAAGAGAAGGCGAGGATCGTGTGAAGAAGCACCGTGCTCTTCGAGCTGGAAAGGGCTTCGAAACCATAGAATGTGCTGATAACATTTTATCACTAAGAGAAAGACTGCAGAATATGGCGTCGCCAAACTGCCTTCTGGAATGTATGTCTAATCTTGTAGGAAATGAGATGCATCTTCCTTCTAATAAAGATTTATCCGACGAAGAACTGGTAAATTATATAGTGGAATCCGTGAAGGGGCTGGCAAACCTTGCCAGTAATACAGTGATAGTAGCAAATGAATACGAAGTACAGGAAAGCTATGACGAAGAAACTATAAGATATATAAAACTTACCCACGAGGTAAATGAGATGCTTCGTACTATAGCTGATAGAGTTGATGATGAGTTCCTGACGAATATGGAGACGAAAAGTAAATGAAACTGATTAGAAATATAATAGTTGCATTTTCCCTATATTCACAGATTCCTATGCCGATATTTAAGTGGGAAGATGATGATATGAAGCATAATCTTATCTTTCTTCCATGGATTGGAGCTGTTATCGGAGGCATAATATATGGACTTATGGTGGCATTTAGCTATATCAGACTTCCTATTATAGCGAAGCTTGCCCTGCTCTCCTTGATACCTCTTATAGTAACTGGCGGCTTTCATGTAGATGGCTTCATGGATGTTCAAGATGCACTTAAATCCTACAAATCGAAAGAAGAGAAGCTGGTTATATTAAAGGATCCAAGTGTTGGAGCTTTTGCAATAATAAGTTTACTAAAATACGCTCTTCTATGGGCGGCTTCTATGTCTACTATCTTATATTCTAAGCAGGATAGATTGATATATATATTCGCAGTATCCTTCTTTACCTGCAGAGCTATGACAGGTATCACTTCACTTTCTTTTAAACATGCAAAGAAAGATGGAATGCTGAATATGGAGACCGAAAATGTAAGTCGTATAGATATGGTTGCTCTGATAATAGAACTGCTTATAGGATGTGCGCTTATGATATATATTGAGTGGCTGCCTGGACTCTTAGTTAGTATCGGATTGCTACTATGTACATTTTATTATCGTCATAAAGCGTATAAGGAGTTCGGTGGAGTTACAGGAGATACATCCGGTTTCTTTCTGGTGATTGCAGAAGGACTTAGTCTTTTTATACTGGCTGTATCCTCTTATATCATTACTATGTAGGGAGAATATATGGATAATATAATTACATGTTTTTTAATCAGACATGGTAAGACCCCTGGAAATCTTGAGAAGAGATATATAGGATCTAGATCTGATGAATCTCTTTCAGAAGAAGGGGTAGCAGAACTAGAAAAGCTTTCTTCTGAATATATTAGACTCATTTCTCATATAGAAGATGAGAAGACATATCTATCTGGCGCAATGAAGAGATGTAGAGAGTCTATGGAAGTGCTCTTTAAATCTGAAGATTACCAAGTTATTCCTGATCTCACGGAGATAGATTTCGGAGACTTCGAAGGTCATAATTACTTCGAACTATCTGGAAATGAAGATTATCAGAGATGGATTGATTCCAACGGAACAATTCCTTTTCCAAATGGAGAATCAAGAGATGCCTTTATCAAAAGAACGTATACGTCTATAAGTAATTGTATCAGACAATATTCAGGCTCTCTAGTCATAGTATGCCATGGTGGGAATATTATGGCATTACTAAGTGAGATTACAGGTAAGGATTATTTTGATTTTATGTGTGATCCAGGAGATGGATTCGAAGTAGAGATTAAAGTTACTGAGGATGGAATAAATGCTATATCATATCATCGCATTTCTGATAGGCTACATTCTTGATCTAATCGTGGGGGACCCTATGAACTTCCCTCATCCTATTCGCCTTATCGGAACTCTTATCGGTAAGTTGGATAAAGCACTGAACAAGAGACGTGCGAGAATGCTGGATGGGGTCCTCTTATGCATTATAGTAGTCCTTACTACAGCATTTGCTGCGACTTTTGTGATAGTTGTGTCTTATAAGGTTCATGTAGCTATTGGAATAGCTGTTGAGGCGATTCTCACCTGCTACATCTTGGCTGCAAGAAGTCTTCAGGTGGAAAGCATGAAGGTTTATAAAAATCTGAAGAGTGGCACCTTGGAAGAAGCGCGATATGCGGTATCTATGATAGTTGGTAGAGATACAGATGTCCTGGATCAGGAAGGCGTGACTAAGGCGGCAGTGGAGACGGTGGCTGAAAATACATCGGATGGAGTGATAGCTCCTATGCTCTACACAGCGCTGGGCGGTCCTATACTTGGATTTATCTATAAGGCAGTAAATACCATGGATTCAATGGTAGGCTATCATAACGAAAAGTACGAATATTTTGGTAAGGCAGCTGCGAGACTTGATGATATATTTAACTATATACCTTCCAGACTCTCGGCTGTATTTATGATCCTTGCTTCTTATATATGCGGAAAGGACTATTCGGGTAGAGAAGCGGTGCGGATTTATAAGAGAGACCGTAACGTGACAAAGAGTCCCAATGCAGGTCAGACAGAAAGTGTGTGTGCAGGAGCCTTGGGTATAAGACTTGCTGGAAATGCTTACTACTTCGGTAGATTAGTCGAGAAGCCATATATTGGGGATGAAGGAAGAAGGATTGAAGCCGAGGATATAAAAAGAAGCTGCAAACTCATGTATGTTACAGAGCTGATAACTGTTCTGGTATCAGTTCTGTTCATGGGGATAGTTTTATATATTGTTAGAAAGACTTAAAGGATAGATATATGCATGGCGGTGATATTTATACCAGAAAAGTAGATCTGGATTTTTCGGTAAATGTTAATTCATATGGAGTTCCAGAGAGAGTACTTGAGGCAGTTAAGAAAAGTCTCGAGGAAGCAGGACATTATCCGGATATACATCAGACTAGAGCGAGAAAGAGTCTGGCTACGCTCGAAAATGTGGATATAGAAAGTATCATCTGTGGAAATGGCGCGTCGGAGCTTATTATGGCAATTACGCGTGCAGTGAATCTTAGAAAAGCGCTTATTATATCTCCGGGATTCTATGGATATATTCATGCGCTTAAGTCTATTTGTGGAAGTGCTTCATTTCAGGCATATGATGACATAGTGGTTGAGTATCCGCTTAGAGCAGAGAATGGATTTAAGTTAGAAGAGGATATTCTGGACTATATAGATAAGGTTGATATGATATATCTTACGAATCCTCATAATCCTACAGGAAGACTTATAGAGCGTGACCTTCTGGAGAAGATTATCAGAGCTTCCTATGACAAGGGTTGTGCAGTGCTTCTGGATGAGTGTTTTCTAAGATTAACCGAGTCTGGAGAAAGTATAAGCTTTAAGAAATATGTGAAGGACTTTTCTAATCTTTATATTGTAGATGCATTTACAAAACTATTTGCGATGCCTGGTGTGAGAGCGGGGTATCTCGTATCCTGTGAAGAGAATATAGCGAGAGTCAAGGCTCAGCTGCCGGAGTGGAATCTATCCAGGGCTTCTGAGGAACTTCTGGTTGCTGGTGCAGAGGAGATTCAGAGAAGTAGCTTTGCAAGTGAAAGTCTTGAAATGATACGCGAGGAGAGAGCATATCTAAGGAAGGAGCTTACTTCCCTTGGAATATACGTAAATGAATCTGATACGAACTTTCTTCTTATAAAGACAGGAGATGAAAGAATTGATTTATACGAGAAGCTTCTGGACAGAAAAATCCTGATAAGAAGTGCAGAAGATTTTCGTGGACTTGGAAAAGATTGGTACAGAGTGGCAGTTAGAAGTCATAAGGATAATCTAAGACTTCTTGAAGCAGTTAGAGAAGAAATATGGAACATAAAGAATCATTAAATATAGAACATGTGAAGCCTGAAAGTATAGAGAAGAGAAGCTTTGAGATTATTACATCAGAACTGGAAAATAGAGGCATAGTGCTTCCGGAGGATAAGGCATTTCTTATAAAGCGTGCGATTCATACGACTGCAGATTTTGATTATGCAAGCACCCTATACTTTTCGCAGGATGCAATCCGAATTATCGCTGAGCTTATTCGTGAAGGTGCCACTATAGTAACTGATACTAACATGGGTCTTTCAGGAATTAATAAGACTGAACTTTCAAAGTATGGCGGTGAAGTGAGATGCTTTATGGCTGATAAGGATGTGGCAGATGAAGCAAAGCAGCGAGGCGTGACCAGAGCTACAGTTAGTATGGAAAGAGCTGCAGCTCTCGGGGGCAAGGTTATCTTTGCCATAGGAAATGCACCGACAGCCCTGATAGAGCTTAGAAGATTATATGATGAAAATGCATTTTCGCCTGACTTTATAATCGGTGTACCTGTGGGATTTGTTAACGTAGAAGTTGCAAAGGAACTGATCATTGAAACAGATATTCCTTGTATCATAAATCGAGGAAGAAAGGGCGGAAGCAATGTAGCTGCTGCCGTATGTAATGCTTTTCTATATGAGATGAGAAAAGGCTTGTTATGAGATATGGATTTACAACTGGAAGCTGTAGTGCGGCGGCTGCCAAGGCTGCGGCATATATGCTTCTTACAGGAAATATAAAGGATAGAATCATCATTTCCACTCCAAGTGGAAAGTCTTTTGATGCCGAGATACTTGATATAAAGCGCAGCAGCAGAGAAGTCAGTTGTGGAGTCATGAAGGATGGTGGCGATGATCCGGATGTGACTACAGGTTCTATAGTATATGCGAAGGTGGCATATTCAGAAGAAGAGGGCAGTATTATCACAATCGATGGCGGCGAAGGTGTAGGCAGGGTTACGAAGCCGGGCCTGGATCAGCCTGTGGGAAATGCTGCGATTAATTCTGTTCCTAGGCAGATGATTGAAAAGGAAGTCCGAGAGGTGATGGATGCCCTCGATTTTGATGGAAGTCTATCAGTTATAATATCCATCCCTGGTGGAGAACAAATCGCGGAGAAGACCTTTAATCCGCGTCTTGGGGTAGAAGGCGGTCTTTCCATCCTTGGAACTTCAGGAATAGTTGAACCTATGAGTTCTCAGGCTCTCCTGGATACCATACGTGTAGAACTAAGACAGAAGAAGGCTCTCGGGATAGAGAAGATAGTGGTTGCTCCTGGTAATTATGGTATGGATTTTATGAGAGAAACCTATGGCTATGATATGAATGATGCAGTGAAGTGCTCCAATTATATAGGAGAAACACTTGATATGATAGCTGAGTTTGGTTTTAAGGATGCTTTGCTATGCGGGCATATAGGAAAGCTTATAAAGGTATCTGGTGGAATAATGAATACTCATTCCAAGGAGGCAGATAGCAGAATGGAACTTATGGCGGCGGCTGGTATAAGAGCCGGACTTTCTACTGATGTCTTAACTCAGATACTTGAATGTGTTTCTACTGACGCGGCCTATGAAGTGATCCTGTCTACTGGAAAGCAGAAGGCAGTTATGCAGGAAGTGATATCCAAAGTGGATTACTATCTAAAAAAGAGAGTAAATGGAAGATATAATATCGAGTGCCTTATATTCTCAAATGTTTACGGTCTTATGGGAATGACTGAGGGCGCTGAGAGGTTGACATATGGAAATAGGTGAGAAGAAGATTCATTTTGTGGGAGCAGGCTCGGGAGCTAAAGATCTTATTACCGTTCGTGGGGCCGATAGACTGAAGCAGGCGGATGTAGTGATATATGCTGGTTCTCTGATTAACCCAGAAGTTCTGGAATACTGTCCTCAGGCAGAAGTTTATAACAGTGCGACTATGACGCTTGAAGAAGTTATAGATGTGATGAGAAGTTCTTATGAGGAGGGCAAAACGGTTGTTCGTCTCCACACAGGGGACCCCAGTGTATATGGGGCAATCCGTGAACAAATGGATGCGCTGGAAGAACTAGGTATAGAGTATGATCTATGTCCTGGTGTAAGTGCATGCTTTGGTGCTGCGGCAAGTCTCGGTCTGGAGTATACACTGCCTGGAATCTCGCAGTCTCTTATAATCACTAGAATGGCAGGGAAGACAGAGGTTCCTGAACTGGAAACTATAGAGAGTTTTTCAGCTCACAAGACATCCATGGCTATATATTTAAGTGCCTCTATGATGGAGGAACTAGAGAGTAGACTCCTTAAAGGCGGTTATTCAAAAGATACTCCAGCGGCCATAGTTTATAAGGCTACCTGGCCGGAAGAGGAAAGTTATATATGTACTGTTGGAACCTTAAGTGAAACTTCCAGGAAGCATAGTATTACAAGGACGGCAGTTATCCTGGTGGGAGATGTGATAGGTAAATGCGGATATGAAAAGTCGAGGCTGTATGATGCTTCATTTTCGACTGGATATCGTAAGGCAAAGGATTAGCTTCTATGATTATTAGGATATGTGCTTTCACCAAGACAGGATGGGAGCAAGTCGCTACAATAGAAAACAAGTTTACTGAGCATATATTTGAAAGAAGACATTCAGATATAACTCTCCAAGATTGGGTGGGAGAAGCATTTAGTATGAAGGCACCGCTCATTTTTATTGGAGCGGTTGGGATAGCAGTAAGGTCTATTGCTTCATTTGTTACTGATAAGCTGACAGATAGCCCGGTAATCGTAATAGATGAGAATGCAAAGTATGTGATACCAATTCTTTCTAGCCATGTGGGAGGAGCGGCGCCCCTTGCGAGAGAGCTGGCACTGAGACTTGGTGCAGAGGCTGTTATTACAACTTCAACGGATGTTCATTCGCTTTTTTCGGTAGATTCTTTTGCAGTGGAAAATGGACTGGAGATTATTAACCGAGATGGAATCCAGAAGGTCTCTACAAAGCTTCTGGATGAGGGAAGTGTTAAGATATCAGTGGCGCCTGGTATTCAGATTTTAAATGATGAGCTTCCTAAGGAGCTTAGACTGGTAGATTATATTTCGGATAGTAATGAGGGAATGGAAGAAGAGCCTCTTGCGGATATAATCATTTCTTATGAAGAGAGTGATGTGTCTCGGGCTGGAATACTTCTTAGACCTAGAGAATATATTCTTGGCATAGGCTGTAAGAAGGGAATCTCAGAGGAAAGTGTTAGAAGTGCGGTGGAACATGTTCTAAGAAGCGGTAATCTATCTATGAGGGAGATTGCCGCTATCGCGAGTATAGATCTTAAGTCTAAAGAATATGGTCTTGTTCTATATGCCCAGAAGGAGAAGAAACCTCTGATTACATACTCTGCGGACCTTCTTGCTTTGATAGAGGGAGAGTTTTCAGAGTCTAGCTTTGTGCAGTATGTAACCGGAGTATCAAATGTCTGCGAAAGAGCGGCCATCTGTTATGCGGGAAAGGGAGCTGAGGTGATTATTCCGAAGTGCGCGGTAGATGGAGTCACAGTTGCAGTAGTTAGAAGAAATGTGTTACTGAGGTTTTAAACATATATGATAAGTGATAGTACTAAAAATGTTATATATATTGTTGGTCTGGGCCCGGGAGATACTAGATTCTTAACAGAAGAAGCGAGACGTGTCTTAGAGGCAAGTGATGTAATAGTTGGATATAACGTATATGTGGATCTCATAAGAGATTCATTTCCAGATAAAGAGTATCAGTCCACTGGTATGAGACAGGAATTAGAGAGATGCAGACTGTGCTATAAACTCTCAGGCGAGGGAAAGGTGGTTTCACTGGTTTGTAGTGGTGATGCCGGAATATATGGCATGGCATCTCCTATGTATGAAATGTCAAAGGATTATCCAGATACAGAGCTTGTGGTGATTCCTGGTGTTACAGCTGCCTCAAGTGGCGCTGCAGTTCTTGGGGCTCCGCTGAATCATGACTTCTGTGTTATAAGCCTGAGTGACCTTATGACACCGTGGGAAACTATCGAGAGGCGGCTGAGGGCGGCGGTTCTTGGCGACTTCGCCATAGCTATATATAATCCTTCCAGCAGAAAGAGGGCGGATTATCTAATGAAGGCCTGCGATATACTTCTAGCTGAAGGGGCTTCAGAGGATAGAGCTTGTGGATATGTGGAGAATATAGGGCGAGAAGGTGAGAAAACTGTTACGTGCACTCTTAAGGAGCTTCGTGTAAGTAGTGTAAATATGTTTACAACAGTATTTATAGGTAATTCTAAGTCGTATATAGATAACGGAAAGTTAATTACAAGAAGAGGTTACAATGAGTAGAATTCTAATCTTTGCCGGAACTACAGAAGGACGTGAACTTGCAGAGGTTCTATCGGATTCTGGAGTATATTCCGATGTCAGCGTTGCAACTGAATATGGAAGTATGGTTATGAATGAATCAGAGTTTATTCATGTACATCAGGGTCGACTGGATGAAGAAGGGATGAAGAAGCTTTACTCAGAGGTGGGCTGTGATGTGGTTATAGATGCAACACATCCATACGCTGAGGAAGTAACTCAAACAATAATAAAAAGCGTGAAGGATACGGGACTTAGTTACATTCGACTACTAAGGGATCATAAGGAAATGAAGCTTGCAAAGGATATGATCACCTATTATGAGTCTGCTAAGGAATGTGCCAAAGCTTTGGAACAAACCGAGGGACGTATCCTGCTAACAACGGGTAGTAAGGAACTAGCTGTATTTACTGAGAGCGAGTCCTTAAGAAAACGTCTTGTAGTACGTGTGCTTCCTGGAATGGAAAGTCTGGGGCTTTGCTATGAGGCAGGGCTTGAGGGTAAACAGATAATAGCAATGCAGGGACCTTTTTCGCATGATATGAATAAGGTTATGATTAAGCAATATGATATAAAGCATCTGGTAACCAAGGAGAGTGGGAAAACCGGTGGCGAGGATACTAAGCTTACGGCGGCCATGGAAATGGGGATAAATGTATCGGTTATAGAAAGACCTGTACAGTTAGAAGAAGGACATTCCATAGAAGAAACTGCCGAAATGATTGAGAAAATACTTGGAGTATCTTTAGAAAAAGGAAAGCAGTTAATATCATTTGCGGGGATAGGCTGCGGAGCTCTAAATGGCATGACGGAAGAAGTGAGAGATGCTATAGAGACAGCAGACTATATTTTCGGGGCTAAGAGAATGCTTGGTATAGTTGATTCGTCCGCTGAAAAGTATCCATATTATCTGGCGAAGGATATCATACCTATACTAGGTGATATAAAGAAGAAGTCCCTTCGTAATACCAAGATAGTGATTCTATTCTCAGGAGATACAGGCTTTTATAGTGGAGCTGAGAAGCTGTATCAGTCTCTTAAGGATAGACCTGATACAGAACTTAGGATATTACCTGGTATTTCTTCTATAAGTATGTTTGCCTCAAGACTTAGGATAAGCTGGCAGGATGCAAAGCTTCTCAGTCTTCACGGAGTAGAAGAAAGCGAGTGGGTGCCTCGTCTTATAGATTCCGTGCGATATGAGAAGAAGACTATGCTCATCTGTTCAGGGGTGGCAGATATAAGAAGTATAGGCGAGGTACTTTTAGAGATGGATTCAAAGGAAAGCATATCGCATGATCTAAAGATCTATGTGGGATATCAGTTTTCTTATTCGGATGAAGAACTTCGATTGGTGACTATCGAGGAACTGCAGGATTATACAAGAGAAGGGCTCTACGTCGTAGCTATATTACGTAGTAGTCCAAAGGAGAGGGAACTGATTCCATTTCTATCAGATGAAGATTTTATCAGAGGAAAGGTTCCTATGACGAAGGAGGAGGTGAGACTTCTTTCTATCGCCAGACTTCGTCTTAAGAGGGATGACATCTTTTATGATATAGGAAGTGGTACGGGCAGTATAGCTATATCGGTGTCGAGACTCTCTCCTGATATAAGGGTTTATGCTATAGAATGTAAAGAAGAAGCTGCAGAATTAATAAAGGAAAATAAAGGGAAGTTTCTTGCAGATAATATAACTCTGATTAAGCAGCTCGCTCCGGAAGGGCTTGATGCGCTGCCGAAGGCTGATGCTGCATTTATAGGTGGAAGTAAGGGAAATCTTCGGGATATCCTGCAGAAACTATATGAGATAAATCCTAATATGAGGATTGTTATGAATGCAGTTAGTATGGAAAGTATTGTAGAAATGAATAACTGCCTGAAGGATATCAAAGTGAAGGATCTTAAGATATCTCAGATCGCGGTGACAAATGTAAAGGAACTTGGAGAATATCATATGATGAGTGCAAATAATCCAGTATTTATATATTCCTTTTCCTTTGAAGGATAGTAGTACTTTTAACCATAGTAGGTTACTTGAAATATTTTTATATGGAAATAAGTTATGAATAATTCTTTTATGATAGCTGCAACAGGTAGTGGCTGTGGGAAAACTTATATTACGTGTGGACTTTTAGAAGCGCTTAAGGGTAGAGGTGAGGTAAGAGCATTTAAATGTGGACCTGACTATATTGACCCTATGTTTCATAAGAATGTCCTAGGGATTCCTTCGAAGAATCTTGACCTCTTCTTCGTTGATAGAGATACGGTGAAAAAGCTTTTTATGATGTCTTGCGATGGAGATATATCAGTGGTGGAAGGCGTTATGGGTCTCTACGATGGTATGACGCCTTATAGTGACGAAGCTTCTTCTTATGATCTGGCCTCGGCTCTGGATATTCCGGTGATTCTGGTTATAGATGCTAAGGGGATGGCAAGATCTCTGATTGCTCTCATAAAGGGCTTTCTGGAAATGGATAGAGAGAAGAGGATAGCTGGTATCATACTTAACAGGATGTCCGCAGGATATTATAGCACTATAAAACCGGTGATAGAGAATGAGCTCGGTGTAGAAGTTTTTGGGTACTTTCCAGAAAAGAAGGAGATAAGCTTTGAGAGTAGGTATTTAGGACTGAAGCTTCCTTCAGAGGTAGAAGATCTTAGGAGCAAGGTAAGTATTCTTGCTGAAGAAATGAATAAAACTATAGATTTAGACAGAGTTCTAGAAGTTACCAGGAGTGAAGTGCCTTATGAATCTCGTGAAGTGGATTATCCTAGTAAGGTGAGAATTGCTATAGCGAGAGATGAGGCCTTCTGTTTTTATTATGAGGATAATCTGAGAATGCTTCGTGAAGCGGGAGCGGAACTTGTTCAGTTTTCTCCTCTTCATGATAGTTTTCTTCCTGAAGATATAAGCGGTATAATACTTGGAGACGGATATCCAGAGGTGTATGCGGAGAAACTTAGTGCTAATACTTTGATGCTCGAATCCCTTAGAAAAGCATTTGACAAAGATATTCCATCTATTGCGGAGTGCGGGGGCTTTATGTATCTTCATGAATATATAAAGACAGAAGATGGCGTGTCATATCCTATGGTTGGAGTGATAGAAACAGGTTGTGAGTATAAGGGACATCTGGTAAGATTCGGATATGTTAATGTGACAGAAAAAGAGAAGAACTTTCTGCCGGACTATGCTCCTGTAATAAAGGGGCATGAGTTCCATTACTACGACAGCAATAGTAATGGAACGGACTGTATATCTTCGAAACCTTTATCAAGGCGGGAGTGGGAAAGCAGTTTTGTTACGAGTAAACATTGGTGGGGATTTACACATCTATATTATCCCTCAAATCCTGAATATGTTAAACATTTTGTAAGTGAATGTATGGCATTATGATATAGTTCTGATTTAGGGAGGCGCAGTGATGAACTCTTATAAATATTTTGAGAATACGGATTGCAAGTTCTATCCTTGCCATAAGGGGATTGAACATATGAACTGCCTTTTTTGTTACTGTCCCTTGTATAGAATAAAAGATTGCCCGGGTAATCCTGAGTTTATCGAAAGGGAAGGAAAGGTAATAAAGAACTGCACAAATTGTACATTTCCCCATAAAGAGGAAAATTATGATATAGTTATATCTGTTTTAAAGAAGAATAGATAATGAATGGTGATTAAGTATTATATGATTAGTAGTGTATTTAGACAAATGTCTCCAGAGGAGATGAATATAGAGGAAATAGCGGATATCAAGATGATCCATATTTATGATCTCACCGGTTCGGCGAGACCAGATGAAAAGTATGGAGTTACATCTGTGCTGGTTAACTATGGGGATAATAGTCAGCTTAATTATTCTGAGAATGATTTTTGCTTTAGTCTCTTTGTTAATAAGCTATTTGAGGCTTATAATACGGCGCAGGATAAGTCGTCCATCATTATGGATGATACCACTCGAGAGATTATGGAGGCAGGTGAGGTTCCGAGACATGAATCTATTCTGAGTAAGTATTATGATTCAGAGAAGCTTAGTGAGCCTGTTCTTGTAAATGCTTCAACTCTCAGTAAGAGGTTTGCTCCTCTTGTAGAGTATCTGGTAGTAGGCCTATATAAGACTATGGGAACAGAAGTTGAAGTGATAGATAGAAAGAGCGGATGGCGAGGTGCAGGAAGACTTATCATTCGTGTTGGTGATTCAAACAGGACGATATTTTTTAAGGCGTTTGAGATAAATGATAGTACATTTTCGATACGGTTAAATGGCTTTCTATCCTTAAATGGTGATCTTCTTATAAATGTTATCCTGTATGATGATTCAATATCTATCTCATATAAATCTGAAGCGACATTTATAGAAGGAAGTACTTCTTTTAAGTTCAGTAAAGAGAATCTTCGGGAAATGCACCAGATACAGAAAGATGGTGAACAGATTTTTTATGATGTGAATACGTATGAGAATACATTTTCTGAGGATTCGAACCTTGAGGGTAATCTGTCTGTTCTGCACCTGGGACTACTACCTAGAGATCTTAAGCCGTGTGCGATGTATAAACTTCCTATGGGTCTTACATTTATTATGTATGATGCAGTTGAAGCAAATGAATATGTAGAGGTTCAGACTTTCTGTGGTGCTTTTTTGTGGCAGGAAGCGAGCTGTGCGGACTTACGAGGATGGACGGTGATAAAGAGTCTTCAGTCGGGGCTCTCTCTTAAAAATGAAGCATTTAGAATACTAAATCTAAGTGATAATAAGGAAAAGATTCAGACCTCTTTCTTTACGGGTACAGGAAGTAGATATAAAGAGGAACTGGAAGGAAAATATATAATTAGTAGTTTGTTATAAGAAGGAAAGAGTGTATATATTATGGGAATATGGTCGATACTTGAAAAAGACGAAAATGCAGAATTGATAAGTAATGTAGAACGTGAGCTTCGTTCAGATAGAACCTCAGGTGCAATGGAGTTTCTAAGTAGATTTATGTATCTAAAGACTTATCCGGAAAGTCGAGTGATAGAACCTTTTGAACTTTATGCTTCTGCTGTTAAGGTTCTTATGGAAAAGAAAACTCTTGGCTCAGATAGTTATACTGTCGCTATGCAATATGGTGAAGAGATATATTCTGCAATGTTTCCTTTTGGGGAAAAGACTGCTGACTTCGAAGAATTATGTACTATCTTCTTAGAGATGTTTGATAGAGACGGAGTAGTTTTTAGAAAACTCTTTAATGCATCGATTTATGATCTCTTTAATGATAAGTATAACTTCATGAAGTGGATTAGAAGTATAGCAGGTAGGCCAGAGGCTGGTTTTATTGATGCATATATTTCGCCGTATGCAACTGAAGCAAGAACATATTTTCTTGATGAGATTCCATTTACTGCAAATCTTATAAATGTCACAAAAAAACTTCAGGTGTCGGCTGATAAGCAGGCGGTATATGACGAAGAGTTGGGAAAACTTCGTCGTATGTCGGGTATATATGATGTAAATGAAGCTACTCTCCTAGAGGCAGTAAGAAAGATTCAGGCAGCCGAGGTGCTCCACGACAGAGTTTCGGAACTTGTAAAGGTTGTGGAGGAAAGGGTTAGTATACTTGATGCAACTTCAAGGAATTCTGTATTAGAAGTGAAGTCCTCGTGCGAAGATGAGGTTAAGAAGGCTAAGTATGAGCTTGGAATAATTGATGAGAAGCTAAAGGCGGCCTACGATGCTGCGGTAAATGAACAAAAACAGGTTGTTCTATATGAGAAGAAGAAACTTCTAGATGATACATTTGCGGAAGCGGAAGAAAGACTCAGTCAGCTTAAGCAGGCGGCCGAGAAGACGATTAACACAGTAAAGCTCGAGATGCCAGAAGGTATCACAGAGATTAAACTGGATACAAAGCAGACTGTAGCTACGACGAATGTTCAGCCAAGTGCATCAGTCATAAATGTAGTAAAGAGCACATCTAAACCTAGCTCCTCTGGATATAATGATACTATAAGCAGTGCGGCAGATTACTTAAATGCATCTAATGATTATGCAAATATATATGAGCCGCAGGTGTTAGCAGAAGATAATGATGTGGAGATACCTGATGTAAATCCACTGCTTGACGAAACAAGAAGCTTCTCTGAAAGACTTGAAGAAGCTATGAAGAAGAAACAATATATGGTTGCTATGGGAGAACATTTTCATAAAATGTTTGATGATGTTCTGATAGCGGTTATGGAGAATTCAAATCCTTACTTGATAGGTCCTTCAGGATGTGGAAAAACCTTTATGGTATCGCAGATAGCGAGAATCCTTGGCATGGACTTTATAGATATCGGATATATAAATGAGGAGTATGACATCCTGGGCTTCCAGACTGCCAACGGTGGTTATAGCCGACCAAACTTCTATAGGTGTTATAAGTATGGTAAGATTGCCTTCTGCGATGAGCTGGATAATGGTAACAGCAGAGCGACCGTAAAGCTTAATTCATTTCTATCGAATCTTAAGGATGCAAGCTACAGTTTTCCAAATGGAGAGAATGTAAGACGTCATCCTAACTTCAGAATAATCGGAGCTGGTAATACAGACGGAAATGGAGCTGACAGTAACTACAACTCCAGAGAGAAGATAGAGGAGTCTGTTCAGCAGAGATTTACACCGATATATATCGGTTATGATAATGAGGTTGAGAAAAAAATCCTTGCAGATTATCCGGATTGGTATTCATTTTTGGTACTATTCAGAATGGCTACTGATGAGTGGGGCAGAAATAATTACGGTGATGCGCCAGGTATCATAACTACAAGAGATGCTACAAGAATTAAGAAGTATAGGGATAACAACAGCTTTGATATGGAGAAAATACTTGAGTATGAGTTTATCCAGACAAAGGATATAACATACCTTGCATTTATCGAAGATCATATAAAGAAGAATATAGCAGGATATGAGAATGCGTCGACAATCTTCAATGCATTTTCTAGTATGATTAATTCAAGAAGAGGTTAATATATGAATGGGACAGGGGTGAGTCCTGAAGAATGTAAGTACCTTGATATAATAGAGAGTAAGAATCTTACGGAGTATAAGATGTACTTTGGTTCTATTGGTGAGGTGCAGAACTTTCTTCGCTTTGATCCTGATATTAATTCAGAGATTTTTTATGAACAGAAGAGTAAGTCATCTAGTGTTGCTTTTGCAGGTGCGCCTCTTGAGGTTGCTATTCAGTATCTAATAGGCGGATATAGCGAGAATTATGAGCAGTTTCTATCTATGGCTAGGCAACTTGAGCAGATAAATAAGAAAAAAGCCAAGGTTCGAAAAACTACTACATCCTTTGTAGGACAGAGGCCAAATGTTCCTGCCTATATAGCTGGTGCTCCGAAGAATATGTACAGGCTTGAAAGAACAGAAGAGAAGAAGCTGAAGAGAATATGGATGAAGGTAACCTACGAGTCATCCACAACCGAGGAACAGATTAGAAACCGAGGAATCATAGCACTGAATCTTATCAATCTGCTGGAAATGAATAACTACATGGTGGACTTTAGACTATTTGAGGTATGCAGCGTCGATAATGAAATATTCAGGTGTGAGATTGAACTAAAGAAACCAGGACAGATTCTTATGCCTAGACTTTGTTACTATCCTATGTGCGGCAAGGAGTTTGTTCGAAGGGTGCTTTGCAGAATTAAGGAGTCTATGCCATTTAAGTGTGGCTGGGGACTTAGTTATGGAGTAGTACTAAGTGAAGAATACACTCGAATGATCATGGATTTTCATGATAAAGATATATACATAGGTTCCCCTAGTGAAATGAATATAAAAGGCGAAAATATCTATGAGGATGCTGATACATTTTTAGAAAAGATAGGTATTGGTGATAAGATAGTGCTGCCTGTCTATTCAAAGTAGGAACATCAGATATTTAGAATTATAAAAGGATTACAAAATGGATGATTTAACTTTACTTAGAGAACTTTGTGAAAATCCAGAGTTATATCTGGAGGATGAAGATAGAGAATTATTACAGTCAAATAAAGAGCTTCTAGATATCAGTAAGGCGAATAGTATTACTGTGTATGGTACAGATATTCAGAAGAATATGGCCGAACTGTCAGAAATGATGATCAAAAATATCGGTGAAACTAATGTTGATGAAATAAGTGATATTATAGATCAGACGGTGACATATCTATCTGATGCGGATGAAAAAGCAGAGGAAAAGAGCTTCTTTCCTTGGAAGAAAAAATCAAGTTCGCTTACACTTCAGAACAAGTATGATGTGGTATCTCAAAATGTAGAAAAGATTGAGTCTTCACTGGAAGCTCATCAGGTCCGTCTTATGAAGGATACAGCGATGCTGGATCAGATATATAAGATGAATCAGGAGTACTTTAAGCTTGTGAATTACAAGATAGCGGCTGCAAAAGATAAGCTGGAGCAGATTCAGCTGGGGGATTATCCAAGTGATTGTGCTGATATTATTCCGGATATCATAGATAGATTAGAACGTAAGATACTGGAGCTTCAGACTACAAGAACTATCTCTCTTCAGCAGGCTCCACAGATCAGAATGCTTCAGGCGAATGCGGCGGCTATGGCTGATAAGCTTCAGTCAACGCTTTATACTGTTATTCCTTTGTGGAAGAATCAGATAGTTATTGCATTTGGAACTGAGCATACTAAGGCGGCTATAGCTGCGGATAAGAAACTGACAGATATGTCTAATCAGCTGCTTATCAAAAATGCTCAGAATCTGAAGATGCTTACTGTAGAGACGCAGAAGGCGAGAAATGATAATAATATAGATCCGAAGGCTTTAGGCGAGGCGAATAGGATTCTTATAGAGAGTCTTGATGATATAACTAAGATTCAGCAGGAAGGTAAGCTAAAGCGCTATAAGGCAGAGCAGGAGCTTGCGAAAATCGATGAAGAGATGAAGGAAAGGCTTTATCTGGAATCGGTAAAAGCGGGCTTATAAGATTACATTATTTGCTTTTTTGGAGGAAATGTAATGTCAGAACAATTTTCAAGGACACAGCTTTTATATGGAGCTCAGTCCATGGAGAAATTGGCTGCTTCTCGTGTCGCAGTTTTTGGAATAGGTGGAGTCGGCGGCTACGTAGTTGAAGCGCTTGCAAGAAGCGGAATAGGCGCTCTTGATATAATAGATAATGATCAGGTCTGTCTTTCGAATATCAACAGACAGATAATCGCTACTCATAAAACTATTGGAATGTATAAGGTTGATGCGGCAGAGGAGAGAATTCATGATATAAATCCTGACTGTGTAGTCAGAGCTTATAAAACATTTTTCCTGCCAGAGACGCAGGATCAGTTTGATTTTAGCCAGTATGATTTTGTCGTAGATGCTATAGATACGGTTACGGGTAAACTTGCAATTATAGAAAAGGCGAAGAAAACAGGGGTTCCTGTTATATCTTCTATGGGTGCTGGAAATAAGCTACATCCTTCTATGTTTGAGGTGGCAGATATATATAAGACTGAAGTTTGTCCTCTTGCAAAGGTTATGAGACGTGAATGTAAAAAGAGAGGGATAGATTCTCTAAAGGTTGTATATTCTAAGGAAATGCCAATAAAACCTTCAGAGAAAAGCGGCGAACGAAAAGTAGTTCCGGGTTCGACAGCATTTGTTCCTTCAGTTGTTGGACTTATCATAGCTGGAGAAGTGATAAATGATATAGCAGGGATTAGATAATAGTGATAAAATGTATCTGAAATATATTATACGAGGAGAAATAGATATGAAGCTTGGAATAATTGGTGCTGGTAATATGGCTAGTGCCATAATCGGAGGAATTATAAAGAAAGGAATTATTGCAGGAAATGAGATAATATGCTCTTCGCCTGTTGATGCAGAAAGAGAAAATGCAGCTGCTTCATTTGGAATAAATGTAACAGCTGACAACAAGGAAGTTGTTAAGAGTTCAGAGATTATCTTACTTGCTGTTAAGCCACAGGTGATTCCTGTTGTTGCAGCTGAGATAAAGGATGTGCTTAAGGATGATCAGCTTATTATATCTATCGTGGCTGGTAAGTCTATTGCATGGTATAACGAAGCATTTGGTCGCGAGCTTAAGATTATAAGAACTATGCCTAATACTCCTGCTCTTGTTGGTGAGGGAATGACTGGTGTCAGCCCTGCAGCAACTGTTACTGAGGATGAGACAAAGAAGGCTTTAGAGATTCTTTCTTCATTTGGCGAAGCTGAAGTAGTTCCTGAGAATCTTATGGACAGTGTTGTTTCTGTATCAGGAAGTTCACCAGCTTATGTCTTTATGATGATAGAGGCTATGGCTGATGGAGCAGTTAAGCTTGGAATGCCAAGAGCTAAGGCTTATAAGTTTGCAGCGCAGGCAGTACTTGGTAGCGCAAAGATGGTTCTTGAAACTGGAAAGCATCCTGGTGAGCTTAAGGATATGGTATGTTCACCAGCAGGTACAACTATAGAGGCTGTAAAGGTTCTGGAACAGGAGGGCTTCAGAGCAAGTCTTATCGATGCTATGGAGGCGTGTGCTGAAATATCCAGAAGTTTATAATCTTTCAGAAATGAAAGATTTCAGAAATAATCTGGTAAGGATGATATGATACCCTATCTTTTGTAAGATCAATTACGAAAGGTAGGGTAATTTAATGTCAAACATAAGAAAGAAAACAGTTAAAAAACTTGCTATTAGTTCACTAGTAGCTAACCCTGGAAAATATGCTGTAATGACATTTTCTATAATACTTACAACTGTTCTGTTCTCATCACTTTTTACGATAGTTGGAAGTCTGGTTACTGAGTTAACAGCTTCATCCATGGGACAGTATAATTACTTAGATCCAGTTGCACTTATTGTATGTATTGCAGCGTTAATAGTATTTATGTTTTCCGGTTATCTTATTATCTATAATATATTTGATATAAATATAGTGTCCGATATGAAGGAGTATGGACTTCTTAAGACTATCGGAGTTACGGGTAAGCAGGTACGTAGTATGGTAAAGACTCGTGCAAAGCGCGTATGTCTTGTTGCTATTCCAATAGGACTTGCTATAGGCTGCGGAATAGGTGGATGGCTGCTTCCTATGATCGGAAAGCATATAAATACAGTTGGTGCTGATAAGGGCCAGGTACATATGAATATATGGATCATTCTTTTCACAGTACTTTTTTCTTATCTCACAGTAGCTATAAGCTCTAAAAGACCATGTAGATTGGCATCTAAGATTTCACCTGTTGAGGCATCTCGCTTTACGGGCAAACTTAAAAAGAATGGAAAACCTAAGAAAAAAACTATTTTAGTAGTATTATCTCTTACTTTATCACTTGTTCTTTTAAATAGTGCATATACAATTATGGGAAGCTTCAGTACAGAAACTTATGCTGAAGATTATATAGTTAGTGACTTCTGTATTCAGGATTCATTTCTTGACAATGCAGGAACAAGAGAGAAAAATCTATGTGCTGTAGATGACTCTATTTTAAATGAGATTAATAAGCAGGAAGGTGTCGAAAGTGTAGGTAATATATATCTAAGTAACGGTGGACATGTGTTTTCACCAGAAGTCTGGGATGAGATAGAAAAGTATTTCTTCTCAGATGAGATAGTAAAAATGCAGATAGAATCCTTCTATACTGACGAAGGCTATTCAGTAAATGATTATATAAAAGAATTACATAATAAAAGAACTATAGAAGGCAATACATATGGTATGGGTGAACTTGCAGTAAATGCTCTTACGGATATCCAGACTATAGATGGAACAACAAGCATTGATTGGGATAAGTTTAATTCAGGCGAGTTTGTTCTTGCAGAAAGATGGCAATATGCTTCTGATGGTTTCCTGAGTATCGTTGCGCCTGGAGACAAGGTTCAGATAGAGGGACATGAATATACAGTATATGCACTCGTGGATATTCCGATGGTGGTTGAGTATCCAGTATATGCTCCAATTGAATGTAATCTAATACTTCCTGAAGAGGAGTACCTATCAGTATATGGGGAGTGTAGCCCAATGCGTACACTCGTAGACGTTGATGATAATAACATATCATCATTTGAAGAATGGATAAGTAATACTATTAAGGATACATCACTTAGTTATACTTCAAAGCAGACTGTAATAGAAGATAATAAATCCTTTGGAGAACTCTTTGCAATAGGAGGAGCTTTTGTAGCAGTAATTCTTGGTTTGATCGGCGTTATGAACTTTGGAAATACTATGATCGCATCTATTATTGCTAGAAGCAGGGAGCTTGCTACACTTGAGGCTGTTGGAATGACTGTGAAGCAGCAGAAGAATAGCCTTATGAAGGAAGGGTTTAGATACTTCACATATACATCTATAATTACTGTGATTTTATCAAGTATCTTAAATGTAACTGCTGTGAAGGCTTTCGTAAATAATCTACCTATGTTTTCATGGAACTTTAGTCTCACATCACTTGTACTATGTCTTCCAGTGATACTGGTTGTAATTCTTGTGATTCCAGTAGCGGCCTATAAGAGAATCAGCAGAAGAAGTGTTGTCGAGAGACTTAGAACGGAGTAAAATTGACATATTACTTAGATTTGAGATTATATAGCTCTTAACAAAAAAAACGCAGTATGGTAGACTAGTACAGATATTTTGGTTTAGATAGACCACCTTGAGAGGAGAATATATACATGCCAGTATTTGATTTTAATGAGAAGAAGGAAGAAGCGGTAAAGGCTGAGAGAAGCTATAAGCTTCGATATTCGAGTGAGAGAACCACCAGCACAGAGAATCCGATAATGATTCTTGAAGACTCTGGGTTAAGACTTGTTCATCATTCAAATGGTATGTTTGAAGCTCCTACTGTAGGTTCGGCCTTTATATATGATACAGAAGAAAAGTCGTCTCATAACATCCTTGAGATCGATGCGAGATTTGAGAACCTTCTGAAGTGGCTCGGAGAGAATCACATAATGGTACGTCTCTCAGGTCAGACTACTGATAGAGGCTATGCAGTATACAAGATTCTTGAAACTGGAGTTGCTGTAAGAGGTTCAAAGCTATCCGGTGAAAATGGATTCTTACAGTTTATGATTGAGCGCCTTCTTCAAAGTGATGCACCTTCTGAAGAGGTAGTTGATCCTGATGAGATAGATGATGCAGATGATATGAGACTTACAAGTATTCAGAGTATAACTGATTATCTTATGTGCGCAGGAAGTACACTTCCAGACAATATCAGACTCTGGGCAAGACGTAATCTTGCTGTTGCAAAGTCCTCAGAAGTTACACCGGAAGAGAGAAGACATGCGCAGAGAGCACTTTCAATTATGCTCAGCATTCAGTGGAAGAATACTGATTTTCAACCAATAGATCCTGTGGAGGCAAGACGAATCCTCGATGAAGAACTCTACGGACTGGAAAGCGTAAAGCAACGAATAATCGAAACTATAATTCAGATAAATCGTACACATACACTGCCGGCATATGGAATACTACTGATTGGTCCTGCAGGAACAGGTAAGTCACAGATTGCATATGCAGTAGCAAGAATTCTCAAAATGTCATGGACAACCCTTGAGATGAGTTCTATAAATGATCCAGAGCAGCTGACAGGTAGTTCACGTATATATGCAAATGCAAAACCAGGACTTATCATGGAAGCGTTTGCACATGCTGAAAGCTCTAATCTTGTATTTATCATAAATGAGCTGGACAAAGCTGCGTCAGGTAAGGGAAATGGAAATCCCGCAGATGTTCTTCTGACACTCTTGGATAACCTCGGATTTACAGATAACTATGTTGAATGTAACATACCAACAACTGGTGTTTATCCTATAGCAACAGCAAATAACAAAGCAGATATAAGTGCACCACTTATGTCAAGATTTGCAGTTATTGAGCTTCCGGACTATACACCGGAGGAAAAGCGAGTTATCTTTACACGTTTTGCTATGCCTAAGGTCCTGAAGAGAATTGGACTTCGAAGTGAAGAAATCGTCATAACTGAAGAAGCATTAGATGCGGTGATGGATATATTTAAGAATACATCAGGTATCAGAGATATAGAACAGGCAGCTGAACATATAGCTGCAAATGCATTATATAGAATAGAAGTTGAGAAGCTGGATTCTATTACATACGATGCCCAAATGATTCGCGAGTTATTAAAATAAGACTAAATGAGAATATTAAAACGAAAAGCCCGCTGACTATATTGTCGGTGGGCTCTTCGTTTATCTTGATATAAATTATTATTCTGAAAAAAAGATTACTTCTTATTCTCTTTCTTAAGCTCGTTCATCTTCATAGCGCGAACCTTAAGTGGAAGTCCCCAAAGAGTGATGAAGCCTTCTGCATCATGATGATCATACATATCACCTGTTGTAAATGATGCAAGTGATTCGCTGTAAAGTGAATATGGAGAAGTTGTACCTGCTTTGATGATGTTACCCTTGTAAAGACGAAGCTTAACTTCACCTGTTACATACTGCTGAGTTACATCAACGAAAGCTGATATAGCCTCGCGGACAGGAGTAAACCACTTACCTTCATATACTATGCTTGCAAGCTTGCTTCCAAGATCCTTCTTAAGAGCGATAGTGTCACGGTCAAGAACAAGCTCTTCAAGCTGCTGATGAGCTTCCATAAGAATTGTTCCACCTGGAGTCTCATATACCCCACGGCTCTTCATACCAACAACTCTGTTCTCAACGATATCAACGATTCCGATACCATGCTTTCCGCCGATTGTATTAAGCTCACGAATGATATCAGCAACCTTCATTTTCTTACTATTAAGAGCTACAGGCATACCCTTTTCAAAGTTAATTGTAAGCTCTACATCTTCATCAGGTGCTTTCTCAGGAGTTACTCCAAGAACAAGCATATGATCGTAATTAGGAGCCTGTGCAGGATCCTCAAGTTCAAGACCTTCGTGGCTGATATGCCATATATTTCTGTCACGGCTGTAGGACTGATCATTTCCAAAAGGAAGATCAATACCATGAGCCTTACAATAATCTATCTCGGCTTCACGTGAATCCATCTGCCATCTGTCATCTCTCCATGGAGCAATAACCTTAATATCAGGAGCAAGAGCCTTGATACCAAGCTCGAATCTTATCTGATCATTTCCCTTACCAGTAGCACCGTGGCATATAGCAACTGCATCTTCCTTACGAGCAATCTCGACAAGCTTAGCAGCAATAGTAGGTCTTGCCATAGCAGTACCCATGAGGTACTTATGCTCATATACAGCACCAGCCTGAACACATGGCATAATATAATTCTCACAGAGATCATCAACTACATCTTCTATATAAAGCTTTGCAGCTCCTGAAAGACGTGCACGCTCTTCAAGACCATCAAGCTCTGAACCCTGACCGCAGTCTATACAGCAGCAGATAACCTCATAACCATATGTTTCCTTTAACCACGGAATTACCGCAGTTGTATCAAGTCCGCCTGAATAGGCTAAAACAACTTTCTCCATGTTTATGACCTCTTTTCTTTAAATCATTATTCGTTTGGGCTATAAAAAGCCAATCCCAATAATAACTTATATTGAATAAAAAGACAACAAGTACAATAATAGATTTTATTGATATGCTGCGCTAGCGTAAAGTATTTTGAAGAAGTTTGCATCAATAAATTTTTAGAAATGTCAGCTGAGTTTGCAGAAAATCCAACTGATATAGCGGTATTGAGGAATGGGTAAATAAGCAGCAGAGCAAAGGTGATACTCTGATAGGAAAAGAATGCCCAAATAGTGAATGAACTATTTGGGCATTCTTTTCCTTGCTTAAGGTAGGTTAGATTGTTATGGGTGATTTAAATCAAACCCAGGGCTTTTAACCAATCATAAAGAGAAAATGCTATCATGATCAACCTCCAATAATAATATAGACAATAAGTTACTTACTGATTCAGTATAATACAAAAACAAAATAAATGATACAAAAAACCTTCAAAATCTTTACTTTTTTGTCTTGATATGACATAATATGTAAAGATTTTGGAGGTTTTTTTATGATTTCATATGATAATCTTGAAAATGTTTTAAAAGAAAAAGGTATTAACAAAACTGAGTTAACCAAAGAACTTGGACTTTCTTCGCGTACAGTAGCTAAGATTGCAAAAAAAGAACCGTTATCTTTAAATACGCTTAATAAGATATCAAATTATCTTGGAGTGCCATCTGAATTACTTATGCGAGAGATTAGCGAAAATGAAATACTTCAAATTCTTCGCGATGAAAAGGATGTGAGATTGTCTGGAGGTCTTTATCATGAACTTCAGGTAAGGATGACATATAATTCAAATCATATAGAAGGTAGTAAGCTTTCGGAAGATCAAACGAGATTAATCTTTGAAACTAATACAGTAGATGTTGGAGATGGCGTGCCTGTAGATGATATATTGGAAACAGTGCATCATTTTAGAGCTATAGATTATGTGATCGATGTTGCGGAAGAGGAATTAACCGAAGAAATTATAAAAAAACTTCATTACATTCTAAAGCATGACACCAAGGATTCGATGCTATCTTGGTTTGCTGTTGGTGATTATAAAAAACGAGCAAATGTTGTAGGCGGAAGAAAGACAACAAAACCGGCAGATGTTCATAAAGCAATGAAAGCTTTGCTTGAGGAGTATAATACCAAAGAAAAAAAGACAATTGAGGATATAATCACTTTACATGCGGAGTTTGAATATATCCATCCATTCCAGGATGGAAATGGTAGAGTTGGTCGCCTTGTTGCATTAAAGGAATGTCTTCATCATAATTTGATTCCATTTATTATTGAAGATTCAAAGAAGGCGTATTATTATCGAGGTCTTACGGAATGGAAAAATGAAAAAGGCTGGTTGATTGACACATGCCTTGATGGGCAAGATACATTTAAGAGTCTTCTAGATCTGTTTGATATAAAATATTGAATCTATAGAAAAGAGTGTTATAGTAATTCTTGATTTAAGAAAAGACGAGCGTAGACTCGTCTTTTTTATATACTTGAATTGTCAAGTTAAGTGCAACGATGTTGAATAATAAGCCTCATATGGTGTTTTGTATCCAAGACATTTTCTTGGGCGCTTATTCAGTTCATCGTACATTGCTTGAATATATTCTTCTGATACATTTGTTATATCGACATCTTTAGGAAAGTATTCTCTCAATAAACTATTTGTATTTTCGTTTGTACCTCGCTGCCATGGATGGTGAGGTAAAGGAAAATAGAATTGCACCTGATCTAACACTTCAGTTACTTCTTTGTGGTTCGCAAATTCCTTTCCTCTATCTGGAGTGATTGATTTTACAGGATGATCTTTAAGTGATTGTATGATAACAACGTTAACATTAGCAGCGGTTTTGTGAGAAGCTTTACCACCAACCAGAAATCTTGTTTTACGATCAACTAAAGTGACCAAACATGCTTTTCCTTTTTTTCAACAACGGTGTCTCCTTCCCAATGACCTCTTCGAGATCGTTTTGTTGCTCCGATAGGTCTTTGAGAAATATCATTATTTATTTGTATTTTACCGCGTCGCTCTTCATAGTCTTTTGTATGACGAGACTTACAGCGATGTCTAAGCTTTCTAATAGCGCCTCTATTTCCATGAGATTTGTTTTCTTCATCAAACATCCCGGAATATATGGCCCTATAAATAGTATTGTAACTAATAATGCATTCACCAGATTCATACTTTAATCTTCCGGATATTTCCTCCGGAGACCACTGGTGATTGAGAAATTTATCTTTTACCAGAGCATATAAATCTGGATTATTGAGTTTTTTATGAGGCTTACAAGCCGTACGTCTCATTAAATAATTATTATGAGTTATTGCAGGTTGATAATAGTCCTCCTTAGCGTTTCTCTTGATAAATGATTGTCTTCGCAAACACCATTATATCAGAGACCTATGTGTCTTTTTTCTATCTGTTGCACTTAGATTGTAAATTCAAGAGAAAAAAGTGCCGGTGATGTTTTATTATGTTATAGTAAAGCGGTAGCTTTATGAGCATGATTTTTTTTAATATGGAAGATAGAGAGGAAAATGTGATAAATGATTTGTAACAGATGTGGAAATGAGCTAGACAACAATTCTCCATTCTGCCCCTATTGTGGAGAAAAGAATATAGCTTATCAAAAGCAGAATCAGCAGGACAATGAATACTATGATCCTTCGAAGAAATTTGACCAGCTCCAGCAGCAACCTCAGTATCAGCAGGGGTATCAGCAACCTCAGTATCAGCCGGGATACCAGCAACCTGGTCAGTCATCGGGGAATCTACCATATGTCGATCCACTATATGGTCAGCAACCATATGGCCAGTCTCCGTATGGTCAGTCTCCATACATGCATCAAAATGAGAAGAAGAGTAGTAAGGGACTTATAATATGTATCATCTGTGGTGGAGTAGTTCTTTTTCTTCTGGCGGTAGTTCTATTTGTCTCGGGTTTGTATGGCTTTATTAAAGGAGTGGATGAAGGCTATGAAACGTCGAATCAATATGTAGAAACCACTACAGAACTTGCCGAATATGATTCATCAATAGATGGCACACCATATGGAGAGAAAATGGGCTATGTTTTTTCAGACTATAAGGATGTGAAGATTTCGGGTGCAGGTAGCACTACTATTGAAGATATAGATGGAAATAAGTTAAATCTTGATGTTGATGATTACCTCAAGGACTACGGCTATGATGAATATATAGAAAGTATTGCTGTTACAGATCCAGATGAAGAAGGATATGTGACATATATAGTTAAGTTTAATACTCATGAGAAAGCAGAGGTTTATAACCTTCCAGAAGAAGAATCTGCGGTTGATTGGGATGTAAACTTCTGGGTGCCTGATATTTCTGATTATTATACAGGTAGAATAATAGATTATGCTTCAGGCAAGAGAGGATGGCGAAATAATACAGATACCCAAATAATCAATATAGATGGTAAAAAATTTCCGATAACATTTTGTCGTTATTCTATAAGAGAGTACGAAGATGCTCCAATGATAGAAGAAGGCCTGGAGTTGGGACAGGATGAAGATGGCAAACGTTTTTTATACACTATTAAAGTTCCACAGGACTATGATGGACTAGTTCTATCTATCCCTAAGGTATATGATGATTCAACTAATGTATCTCATGATGAGGATCCGAGTGTTCCAGAATATATTAGTGATGAGAAGAGACCACTTATGGATGTCTGGTATTATGGGTATACGACAGTGGAGGATACAATCTATGTAAAACTTTCTGATCAGGCTGTTCCGCTTACACCAGAAGTCGAAGTAAGTATGGTGGAATCAAATGAGAATATTCCAGTTGAGTATTTTGAATGGTATTTAGATAAGATAGAAGATGGTCAGAGACCTGAGAGTCAACTTGGTTCCTATAATACGCTGGCTGGTAAGATAGATGACCCGGCAAGAATTAAAGGAAGGTGGCAGGGACTTGTTGTATGGGATCCTGAAAATAATAAGAGCGGTCGATGTGAGGAGTATTCGAACGTAAGTATTACTCAGTCTGACTCGGATATTTCTCTAGAATTCAGATATCAGTATAAGGCGAAATATGGAACTGATTGGGAAGATATATCCAGTCAGGAAGCAGTCAGCTATAGTGGCGTGATGGCGGAAGACGGAAGTGTGAACCTTGACTCAGACCAGGCAAAGTTCACTATAGATAGCTTCTGGTCAGATGGAATCAGCCAATATGCATTTGGTGAGATCATACTCCCTGATGGAGAAAAGGGATTGGTCGTTCTTCAAAGACCATAGATATGGATTATGCATCCATTAATAAAGAACTATTGATATGCTGCATTTGGGATGATATAAAGCTATAATGTGTGGTATAGTAAAAAAATGACTTGAAAAAGAATTATTATATTATCTGGATTAATGATCAGCGGGAGGAGAAATGAAAGATAATACATCATCTTATGATTCGACGATTTACGACGAAAAAATAACAAATGTACTACCATATTATTCAGAATTTCACGGTCAGATTATTGATGTGGCTAGGATGATTTCCTTAGAGAAAAAAGGAAAGGTAAAATGGCTCGACACAGGTTGTGGTACAGGAACCATGGCATTAAGAGCACTTGGCGAACTTTCTGATATCGAATTTACACTATGTGATCCATCAGAAGGTATGCTGGAGATAGCAAAAGAAAAGCTAAGCGGGAAGGATATCCGTTTTAATACAGTCGCCTCCGATGCACTTTCATATAAAAATGAATTCGATATTGTGACCGCTATTCAGAGTCATCATTATTATGACATAGAGACAAGAAATATAGCTGTAAAAAAATGCTATGAGGCCCTTAAAGAAGGTGGTGCTTTTATGACCTTTGAGAATATCAAGATGTCAACTGAAGAAAGTGATGCCATAGCATTAAATCGTTGGGGGCAATTTCTTTTAGACCACGGTTGGACACCAGAAGGAGTGAAGGCACACCAGGCAAGACGAGGAGTTGAAATGTTTCCTATAACCATTGAACAGCATCTTGAAATGTTAAAGAATGTGGGTTTTAAATCCGTAAACATATTATGGGTATCTTACATGCAGGCTGGATTCTGGGCTATCAAATAGATGCTTAAAAAAACAAAATAAATGATACAAAAATTGTGTGAACGACATTTATTTTGAGCGAATAACAGAGCGTGTGAAAGTTTTCTGTAAATAAGATATCCTAAGATAATTGACGAGCTGTATGGCGGTAAGATTACCGTTGTTCAGCTCGTTTTGACCATGCTGGATAGATTATTGAAATAAATAGAGTCTATATGTTAGAATGCAAAAGGAATTAAAGATATAGTTTGTAGAACTGATTTACTAAAGATTTTTAGGTAAAGGAGAGCTAGAATGGAAAGTTACAAAAGGATAATTTCCACTATTGTTGCGATATTTATTATTATTTCTGGAATTGGAAGCTCTGGGAAGGTTTCGGATGTAATGGCGGCTTCTTATAATGTAGTATCAGTAACCATTACATGTGATTCTCCAGAGACAGCTTCTGAGGCACATAAATACATTCCTGATGATGGAAAAGTCACCAGTTTAACTGTTGGTGGGAAGACTTATTCTCTTAATAAAGATATAAAGCTTATATGGAAAAGAAGAAAAGCGGGAGAGTCTTATTATGATGGACCTACGCGTGGTCTTCCTGTTAAAGGCTATGAATACGCTCTTGACGAAGATAATATGTTAGATGATATTGCAAGTTGCATTAGTGAAATATATGAATTAAAAGAAGTGGATTCTCTTATGCTTTATATAAATGATGGAACTAAAGTGGTTTGTAATTATGGATTAGGTGTTTTTGGATATACTGATCTTGAGGAGATATATTTTTCTATGGATATTCCGAGCCCTGGAACTCATCCGGCAGAAAAAACGACGATTAGTTTTCCGGGTTCGACAGGTATTCCGAGTCTGGAAAGCGAGATACAGTGGGGAGATATAGATGACCAGAGAGTTCTAACGAAGGACGATACATTTGTAGAAGGACATAAATATATGCTTATTTTTTCTCCGGGAGAAAATGTAAGTCTTGGAGAGTATGTTGAAAGTTATGGCTATAGCTATACAGATAAAACAAAAAGATACTATAATAATAAGCTTGTAAACTTAGAAGATTCACTCGATGGATTTCCTTGTGTAAATGATTATGTTATTAACTTTGAAACAAATGGTGGAAGCAGTGTAGCATCTGAAACACTTACCTCTGGTGAAAAGGTTACAAAGCCAGCTGATCCTTCCAAGGCTGCAACGGCTGATTTCACATTTACTTTTGCTGGCTGGTATGCTGATAAAAATCTGACACAGGCTTTTGATTTTAACAAAGAAATATATTCGAATACTACTATTTATGCAAAGTGGGATAAGAAAGCTATTCCAAAGGCAAGTGATAATTCTAAAAAAGATGATAATAAAAATGATAATAAAAATGATAATAAAAATGATCCTTCTTTAAGTAATAATAGTGATAATAATACTAAGTCCTATTCTAATGAATGGATAAATGGAAAGTGGTATAACGAGGACGGGACTCAAACCTATGAGGCTACTGGCGAGTGGAAGTCAAATGAATCTGGCTGGTGGTATGAGGATGCTTCAGGCTGGTATCCAGTAAATCAGTATCTCTGGGTTGACGGAGTTCAGTACTGGTTCAATGCAAATGGTTACTGGGAGTAAACTTTAGTAATTAACGTATAGAATAATAAGCTTCTGGCTTTAGGTCAGAAGCTTATTTACTATGAGTAACTACAATTCCTAAATTTCTTTAATAATGGATTTCCCTTATATTTTCCCTTATGACTTTCGTGACTTGTTATAACTATATATAGCTTTTATGTATATATATCATTCTGTTATAAGAAGAAAACGTGTGATATTATAAAAATAACAATTATAGTCTGAAACTAAAGATATAATTATTGGCTGAGGATAAAACTATGATTCCTGATATTAAAGATTCTACTAAAGAAGAAAGAGAATCCTATATTAAAGATAGATTTAAATGTATAAGTGACTGTGACAGCTGTGGAATATGTGCGATGTATAAAAATCAGGATCCGCTGCTAGTATATAAGGATTATATAGATGGAGTTCGTGATTTTCAGGATATAACAAATGATTATCGGTAGTTCGAACAAAGGAAGGTGGTAGTGATTATGGAAGGTATAAAATCAATTCTGATAAAAGACACGACCAGAGAAGAAAGAATTCGGATAGTCAATAAATCTTTAGAGGTGTGCGGGCAGGAATGTCAGTTTTGTAATGGATGTGATAATATAGGTGGTGGAAGGACAGAAACATTCTATCAGCCATATATTGACGGAGAAAAGGAACTAAGAGAAATAAATGCAGAGTATATTGCAGGAAGGGTAAAGGGATAAGATAAATGATATCAAGAGAAGAAGCTTTTTCACTTTTAAAGAAGTATAATAAGGAATCCTTTCATATTCAGCATGCGTTAACTGTTGAAGCTGTGATGAAATGGTATGCAGAGGAACTGGGGTATGGTGAAGAAGCAGAATATTGGGGAATTGTTGGACTTCTTCATGATATAGATTTTGAATTATACCCAGATGAACATTGCTTAAAGGCGCCAGAGCTCCTTAGAGAAGGTGGTGTTAGTGATGATATAATTCATGCTGTATGTTCACATGGATATGGAATAACAGTTGGTAATGGTGTGACTATTGATGTAGAGCCGACTAGAGAAATGGAAAAGGTTTTATTTGCTGCAGATGAACTAACTGGTCTTATCGGTGCAGCTGCTCTTATGAGACCTTCCAAGAGTACTAAAGATATGGAACTGAAATCCCTTAAGAAAAAATATAAGAGTAAAGGCTTTGCAGCTGGTTGTTCCAGAGAAGTTATAGAGAGAGGTGCTGAGCAACTTGGTTGGGATCTTGATAAATTACTAGAATTGACGCTTCGAGCTATGGCAGCAACCGAAGATATTCTTAATGAGGAAATGGCTTTAGAACAGTAAAATTAAACTAATTAAGCTAGGATATATTCAGTTTTGTGAATGTGTTACCTGTTTTAATACTATTAATAGACAGAGATTGTGTGATATGCAGTCTCTGTTTTTATTTTGTGCGAAGAGGAGTGAGATAAGTATGGAAATTGTATTATATATTCCCGCTGCGGGATGTATCAAATCCGTTGAAAAGCGTATTGTTTTATGGTAACATTAATCAGTTGTTCTAGGCTCTTACGCGAAAATTAAGAGGGTGCGGCGGATATTAGGACATTCAAGTTTAAATTTCATAATGAGCTTATACGTTCATGTAACTGATGATGAAAAAATAAGAGAAAAAAAGTTCGAGGAATACACCAGAAAAATGGCGTAAAAAATGGCGTAAATCTCAATACAAACATCTGCAAACATAAGTAAATTAAGGAAAGAAGGAAAAATTATGAAACTAGGAATCTGCGGATTACCAAATGTAGGTAAATCTACATTATTTAACTCACTTACTAAGGCTGGAGCGCTTGCTGCAAATTATCCATTTGCTACTATTGATCCAAATGTTGGTATAGTTCCTGTACCTGATGAGAGACTGGATGTTCTTACTAAGATGTATGATTCAGATAAGACTACACCTGCAATTATAGAGTTCGTTGATATAGCAGGACTTGTAAAGGGTGCATCAAAGGGTGAAGGTCTTGGAAATCAGTTTCTTGCCAATATCCGTGAATGTGATGCTATCGTTCATGTTGTAAGATGTTTTGATGATACAGATGTAGTTCATGTAGATGGTTCAGTTGATCCTATCAGAGATATAGAGACAATTAATATAGAGCTTATCTTCTCTGATCTTGAAGTTCTTGAGAGAAGAATATCTAAGACAGTTAAGTTATCTAGAAATGATAAGCAGGCTGCGAAAGAACTGGAGTTCCAGAACAGAATCAAGGCTCACCTTGAAGCTGGAAATCCTGTTAGAACATTTGAGATAAATGAAGCTGATGACGATGAGAAGGCTTGGATCAAGGAATACTGTCTTCTTACAGAGAAGAAGGTTATATATGCAGCTAATGTTGGTGAAGATGATATGGCCGATGATGGTGCTTCTAATGACTATGTGAAGAAGGTTCGTGAGTATGCTTCTCAGACTGGAGCAGAAGTATTTGCTGTATGTGCTCAGATGGAAGCGGAGATATCAGAGCTTGATGATGATGAGAGAAAGATGTTCCTTGAAGATATGGGACTTAAGGAGTCAGGTCTTGATAAGCTTATAAAGGCAAGCTATTCGCTCCTTGGACTTATCAGTTATCTTACTGCTGGAAAGCAGGAGTCAAGAGCTTGGACTATCAAGAAGGGAACAAAAGCACCTCAGGCTGCAGGTAAGATACATTCAGATTTCGAACGTGGATTTATCAAGGCTGAGGTTATTGCCTATGATGATCTGATCCGTGAGGGCAGTATGACAGCCGCTAAGGAAAAGGGTCTTGTTCGCCAGGAAGGTAAAGAGTACGTTATGAAGGACGGCGATGTCGTTCTCTTCAAGTTCAACGTATAAGATTTTAGTTAATCATTCTATTATTATTCATTAGAAGGGGTTAATCATGCAAGGCATATATTTTCCTGGATTTAATATATTTTTTGAAAAAGTACTAAGTGCGATAACAATCTTAAATGTTAAGATTCCGCTTTACGCTGTATGTGTAACTGGTGGATTTATACTTGCACTGATCATAGCTTCGAAGGAAGCTCAGCGTACCGGACAAAATGATGAAGACTATCTCGACTTCTTTCTGTGGTTAGTTATTCCAGCTATCGCCGGTGCGAGAATCTACTATATAATATTCAATCACGAGAGATTCATTCAGCCTGGTAAGTCGTTTGGTAAGACAATTCTAGATATGGTGAATATCCATAATGGTGGACTTGCAGTTTATGGCGGACTTATCGCTGGAGTTCTTGCTGGATTTATATTTGCTAAGAAGAAAAGACTCAACTTCCCTCTTTTTGGTGATACTATAGCACTTGGTGTTGTAGCGGCGCAGATACTTGGTCGTTGGGGTAACTTCTTCAACAGAGAATGCTTTGGTTCATATACAGCCAGCAAGTTCAGAATGGCTATCCCTGTTAACTATTTTAGTAGCGGTTATTTTCAGACACTAAGAAATGAAGGCGTCATTACTTCAGAAATGTTAAGTAACCAGGAACTTGTAAAAGGAATCGCTTGTTTTACTGTTCATCCTACATTTCTTTATGAAGGTCTGTGGAATCTCGCATTACTCATCTTCCTTCTATTATATAGGAAGAAAAAGAAGTTCGATGGCGAACTTGCTATGATCTATGTAGCAGGATACGGACTTGGTCGTTTCTGGATAGAGTGGATGAGAACTGATTCTCTGATGATCGGAAGTCTTAAGGTGAGTCAGGTGGTTGCTGCTATATGTTTCTTTCTTGCAGTTGCAGTTATAGTTAAGAACAGAATTGACATTAAGAATGGTAAGACACCTAAGGTTAATTATGTTCCTAACAAGAAGACAGAGGACGACTCCGAGGATTCAGAATCTGAGGAAAGTGAATCAAAAGAAGAATCTGAGGAAAAAGAATCCGAAGATAAAAAGAAGAAAGATAAGAAAAATATCAAGGATAAACTAAAAGCATCAAAAGAATCCGATGAAGAGGATGAAGACGATGTGGAGGAAGAACCCACAGACGATGCTGAATAGAAAAATGAAGTAAAATACCATATTTGGTATATAAGTGATATAAATAACAGAATATTTAGTATTTTGGATGAAAAATGCACTCGCAACTTTGAGTTGTGAGTGCTCTTTTTTTGGCTAAAAATCGCGGTTTGTCAAAAAAAATAACTTGCATTTTGGTTTATGGTGGGGTAATATTGACGTGTAAGTGGGGAATTGTGTCAATTTTGGGCATAAAAAACCACAAAGTGGGGAATATCAACAAAACCAACAAGTTATCAACAAAACCAAGATTACAGGAAAGGAGGAATAGTAAGTCGTGGCACTTAGCATGTTTGGTGAATATTTTCATAATGTAGATGCTAAGGGAAGACTTAGTGTTCCAGCAAAGTTCAGAGATACTCTTGGTTCAACTGTTGTTATAGCTATAGATCCAGATGGTTGTCTAAGAATCTATTCTTCAGAGAAGTGGGATGAGTTTGTTGCAAGTATTACTGAACAGATTGATACCAGTACTCCAAAGGGAAGAAAGCTTTTTAGATACTTCACATCTAAGGCATCAATATGTGAGCTTGATTCTCAGGGACGTATTATTATTCCTCCTTCACTTAGACAACATGCCGGAATCACAAAAGAGGTTGTGGTAGTCGGAAGTGGAGATAAGGCTGAGGTTTGGGATAAGACTCGTTACGATGAAATGTTCGCTGAGATGGCAGAAGATGATGTTGTCAGTGATCTGATCGCAGAGTATGGTCTGAGAATCTGATAGTACCTCTCGGAGAAACGTAGATGGAATTTAAACATATATCAATAATGCTCAGTGAAGTTCTTGATGGTCTTGATATAAAACCAGATGGAATATATGTTGACGGAACCTTAGGTGGTGCAGGTCATTCATCTGAGATATTAAAGAGACTATCTGATAAGGGAAGACTTATCGGTATTGATCAGGACAGAGATGCGCTTAAGGCATCTGCCGAGAGACTTAAAAGTTATAAAAATGTTGAACTTATTCACAGCAATTACGTGAATATGAAGCAACTCTTAAAAGAAAGAGGAATAGACAGTGTAGATGGAATACTCCTGGACCTGGGAGTTTCATCTTACCAGTTTGATAATAAAGATAGGGGATTCTCGTATCGCGAGGATGCACCTCTAGATATGAGAATGGATCGTGACTCTGAGTACACAGCAAGGGATATACTAAATGATTACTCCGAGGCAGATCTTAGAAGAATCATAAGCGATTATGGTGAAGAGAAGTTTGCCGCTAGAATAGCGAAAAACATAATAAGCTCAAGAAGTGAGAAACCCATCACAACTACATTTGAATTAAATGAAATAATCAAGGATTCAATTCCTGCAGCTGCTAGAAGACAGGGTGGTAATCCTTGCAAGAAGACCTACCAGGCTATTCGTATAGAACTAAACCGAGAGCTTACGGTATTAGAGGATAGCTTAACTGAGATGATTGATATGCTAGCGCCTAAGGGTAGACTGGCTATCATTACTTTTCACTCTTTAGAGGATAGGATAGTGAAGACGGCCTTCAGAACGGCAGAGTCGCCGTGCATATGTCCTCCGGAGTTTCCGGTATGTACATGTGGAAGAAAGTCGAAGGGTAAAGTGATTACAAGAAAACCGATAGTCGCATCACCAGAAGAATTGGAGAGGAATCCAAGAAGCAGTAGTGCGAAACTACGCATCTTTGAAAAAAAGTGACAATTAGCCGGTCACAAAACTAAGGGGAAGATATGGCAAGTAGAGCTAGAGAAATGTATATTGAAGAGGGCAATGCGGTAAGAAAAACTGTTGCAGTTCCGAGACGACAAGAAGAAAGACCGGTACCTAGGAAGAGACGAGGTAGAAAGACCTATAAGAGATCAGCTATAAAAGCTGAACAGTCTATGGGATTTGACCTTAAGTACACCTTGGTTCTGGCTATAATGCTTGTTATGGTTATTCTCTCATGCGTAGTAATGCTTACAGTACAAGGAAGCGTAGAGAATAAGGAAAGGAAGATTGAATCTCTTCAGGAGGAGATACAGGATATAGAAGCTGATAACACAGCTTATGAAAATAAACTTAATAGTATGTATTCGCTAGAAGATATATATAATATTGCCACCGGAGAGCTGGGTATGGTATACTCGGAAAATGGTTCGATCATATATTATGAGAATGAACAAGGTGACTATGTAAAGCAATATGGTGACGTTCCGAAGACTGCTGACTGAGGCAGTCTTTTGGCGTTTTATTAAAGAACATTAATTTCGTAGAAAAAGAGAAGGCATAATGGGTACAGCACGAAGAAAAAAGAAAAAAAGAAGAGTCATGATAAAAAGGATGCGTTCGCGTCTTTTCTTTTTGCTTTCAATTTTTAGTATTATATTTGCAGTAATATTTGGCACAATCGTTTATTACAATCTGAGACATGGAAAGGACTATACGGAGCGTATTCTTAGTCAGAAGGGATATGAAAGTATAATTGTTCCATATAAGCGTGGAGATATTTATGACTGTAATGGCTCTGTGCTTGCAACGAGTACTATGGTTTATAACGTTGTTATAGAACCTAAGAATATCAATAAGTTTGAGAAGAATAAGAAAGCTACTCTCGCTGCGCTTGATAAGTATTTCAGCGTATCGGCTGAGGAGGCTGCGGGTTATCTGGAGAAGAAAGATTCCTGGTATGAGGTTATTAGAAAGAAGCTTACCTATGATGATGTAAAAGATTTCATGTCTGATGAAAGAGATGGAAAGCTTCCAAATGTTGTGGGTATCAGACTTGAAGAAGAGTATAAAAGAACCTATCCTAACAATGAGTTGGCGTGTCACCTCCTTGGATTTGTAGTTAGCGGAAATGAGGGCTTAGGTGGTATAGAGGGTAGTTATAACTCATACCTGAATGGACAGAATGGACGTAAGTATTCTTATCTGGGAGAAGATTATAATCTTCAGAGAGAGGTTGAACTTCCTGTAAATGGTAACAGTCTTGTTACTACAATAGATAGTGAGGTACAACGTATTGTTCAGATAAAGTGCGATGAGTTCATGGATGAAATGGGAGCTAAGAATATATCAGTTCTTGTAATGAATCCAAAGAACTGCGAGATTCTTGCTTTATATAACTCTCATCAGTTTAATCCTAATAATGCTTACTCTATGGATAGCTGTAAGTATCAGTTTGAAACTAAGGATAAGAAGTTATCTGATGGTGAATATAAAGACCTTGTAAAGGGCATGACAGATGAAGAAAAGGTTGAGACGCTGAATAACGTATGGCGTAACTTCGTTATAAGTGATAACTTCGAACCTGGATCAACATATAAGACATTTACAGTTTCCGGAGCTCTTGAGGAAGGTGTTATTACCGGAAATGAGGAGTTCTACTGTGACGGTATACAGCACGTGGCTGATTGGGATATCAAGTGCCACAACGTATATGGACACGGTATGCTGTCGGTGCCACAGGCACTTGAATATTCCTGCAACGACTGCCTTATGCAGATTGCAGCATTAGAAGGTTCATCTACATTTGATAAATACCAGGTACTCTTTGGCTTTGGTCAGAAGACTAATATAGATATTTCCGGTGAGGCGAGTGAAGATGACCTCTACACTATGGTATATCATCAGGATACACTTAATCCTGTTGAGCTTGCTACATCAAGCTTTGGACAGGGCGTTACAGTTACTATGATGCAGCTTGGTACAGCATTTTGCTCTGCTATCAACGGTGGATATTATTACCAGCCACACGTAGTAAAGCAGGTACTGGATGCAGATGGTAATCTGGTTAAGAATTATGACAGAATACTTGTTCGTAGAACCATCTCAGAAGAAACTTCAGATCAGATGAAGACGATTCTTCAGCAGGTTGTAGAAAATGGTACTGGTAAGAAGGCCATGATCGAAGGATACGAGATTGGCGGAAAGACTGGTACTGCCGAGAAGCTTCCTAGAGGAAATGGAAAGTACATCCTTTCATTTATCGGTTTTGCTCCTGTAAGTGATCCTCAGGTTATGATATACTGCGTTGTTGATGAACCGGGTGCTGAAGATCAGGCAAGTTCAGCTGCAGGTACACTTCTATTTAATAAGATAGCAGAAGAACTTCTTCCTTATATGAATATTTATAAGACTGGCGATGAAGTTGAAGAAGGCGATGATGTTGGTGATGAGATTGCAACACCAGTATTTGAGGGACAGGCTCCTGATATAAGTGTTGCTGGATCAACTCCTGAGGAAAATGCTACTACAGAAGCAACTACAGAAGAAACGACCGAAGCGCCTAGTGAAGAAGGAACAGATAACTCGGGTGATGCCGGTGGAGGAACCGGTGACGGTGCAGAGGATAGTCCGGGAGATGGAGGATGATATAGTCCTCATATTGACATCTAGCTTGAAAGGAAATGGTATAAATAAATGGTCACTGAAAAATTAGTTACAGGTGCTATAGAGCTTATAGGTAAGAAGGTTATAGTTGCAGGAGCTGGACGAAGCGGTCTTGCTTCATCAGGACTTCTTATAAGAAATGGTGCCAATGTGGTGCTATATGATGGAAATGAATCCTTAGATAAGGAAGCGCTGAAAGGCTCATTTCCAAGTGCTGATAACTTCAGCGTTGTTTTAGGAGAATTAACAGATGAGACTCTTGCGGGAGCAGAACTTTTCGTTATTAGTCCTGGTATTCCGGTAGATGCTCCATTTGTAGAAAAGGTTAGAGAAAAAGGAATCCCAATCTGGGGTGAGATAGAGCTTGCTTACTATTATAGCAGTGGAGTGATTGCTGCGATAACAGGAACAAATGGAAAGACAACAACAACTTCTCTGGTTGGAGAAATCTTCAGCAGCTATACAGAGGATTCAATCGTTGTTGGAAATATAGGCCTTCCATTTACAAAGCTTGCGGATACAACACATGATAGAACACTTGTTGCTCTTGAGGTTAGTTCCTTCCAGCTGGAGACAGTGCATAAGTTTAGACCACACGTAAGTGCGGTGCTTAACCTGACACCAGATCATCTTAATAGACATTACACACTGGATAATTACTATAATGCAAAGCTCCGAATCTGTGAGAATCAGACAGAAGATGATTATCTTGTAATTAACTATGATGATGAAGAAACAAGAGTAAGAACAGAGAAGATAGATAATGTACATAAGGTTTACTTCAGCCATGAGACTGAGCTTGAAGAGGGTGCCTATGTAAGAGATGGAAAGATCTATATAAAGAGCTGGGATGTTGAAGGTGAACAGTATATTCTCGATGTAGATAAGATAAAGATTCTTGGTCTTCATAATCTTGAGAATGTTCTGGCGGCAGTTCTTATAGCTTACTATATGGATGTTCCTGTAGAAGTTATCAGAGATGCAGTGTATGCATTTAATGGAGTAGAACATAGAATCGAGTTTGTCAAGGAAATCGGTGGTGTAAAGTATTATAACGATTCAAAGGGAACAAATCCTGATGCAGCAATCAAGGCGGTACAGGCTATGAAGTCAAGTACACTTCTGATTGGCGGTGGTTATGATAAAGAATCAGTTTATGATGAGTGGGTTGAGACATTTCCTGGAAAAGTCAGAGTGATAGTTCTGATCGGCGAAACTGCAGATAAGATAGAGAAATGTTGTAAAGCCCATGGCTTTAATGAGATAGTACGAGTTGGCAATCTTAAGGAAGCGGTTGATTATTGTCACTCTGCAGCGAGACCAGGAGAAAATGTATTATTATCTCCTGCATGTGCAAGCTGGGATATGTTTAAGAGTTACGAGGAGAGAGGAACTCTCTTTAAGGTATATGTTAACGGGTTAGAGGAAAAGTAAGATGACAGAGAAGCTGGATAAGTTTTTAAAAAGGTGGGTTGTAAAAGGTACATATTTTGATTACCCTACACTTTTTTATATTGTATTTCTCTCATTTTTTGGGTTTATTATGATATACAGCTCCAGTTCTTTTATCTCTTATAGAATCTATGGCAACAGAGTTCATTTCCTTAACTTCCAGCTGCTTTTTGCGGGACTTGGATTTATAGGAATGCTATTTGTATCGAAGATACGTTATCAGAGAATGAAGAGATTTACGATTATTCTTTTGGCCGCAGAACTTCTTCTTCTCATTATCGTTCTTATAAAGGGTGTTAGTGTAAATGGTTCATCCAGATGGATTCAGATGGGTGCACTTAGATTCCAGCCTTCAGAGATTGCGAAGATGGCAATCATTCTCTATATGGCATATATTTGCTCAGAGAAGCCGGAACTCATGAGAACACTTAAGGGCACTGTGAATATGTTTGTTCCAGTCGGAGTACTTATAATCTTTATCGCGATTGAGAACATGAGTACTGCTCTTATATGTGCAGCGATTGCGGTGGGCATCTGGTTTATCGCTACTCCAAAGCTCGTATATCTGCTGGCTATGATTCCTGTTGGTGTCCTTGGTCTTCTTCTTATGATATTTGGTCGAGGATATAGAGGAGACCGAATAACTACATGGCTTAATCCTGAGGGTACAGAGAAGGGATATCAGACTATGCAGGGTCTATATGCTATAGCTTCTGGTGGACTGTTCGGAAGAGGTCTTGGACAGAGTATTCAGAAGATGGGTAATATTCCTGAGGCGCAAAATGATATGATATTCTCTGTTATATGTGAAGAACTTGGAATTGTTGGTGCTGCTGGACTTATACTTGTATTCCTGCTTCTTATCTGGAGATGCAAGTTTATTGCAGAAGGAGCACCTGATAGATATGGTTCCTTCATAGTTAGTGGAATCATTATACATATTGCCGTACAGGTTGTTATCAACATGTGCGTTGTTACGAATCTTATGCCTAATACAGGTGTACCATTACCATTTATCAGTTATGGAGGTACCTCCATAGTCTTTCTGATGGTTGAAATGGGACTTCTGCTTGGAGTATCTAGGCAGATAGAGCCTGAAGGATATAGACAGGAGATGTTAGAGGATGAGAACTAAAGTACCGATTATTCCCATTATCATACTGGTGATCCTACTCGGTGGTATTCTCTATCTCAGTACATATACTCTGAAAACCATTGAAATAAATGGCTGTGAGATGTCCTCGGAAGATGAGGTCAGGGAGTATATCGAATCAAAAGCATTAATGGATAATACTTTGCTTCTTTATCTAAATAATAGATTTGGAAGTTCGGAGAGTATTCCATTTGTTACAAAGATGGATATATCATTTGAGGGAAAACATAAAGTAAAGGTGGATGTGTACGAGAAGTCAGTTGCTGGATGCATAGAGTATATGGAATGCTATGTATTCTTCGACAAGGACGGTATCGTCATGGAAACTGATAAGGAAAGACGTGAAGGCGTTCCTTATATAAAAGGTTTGTCAGTAAAGAGTTGGGAGCTGGGACAGAAACTTCCTATTGAAAACAAGAAGAAGTTCGATATGATCCTGAATATTACACAGCTTCTTGAAAAGTATGAGCTTGAGATACAGGGTATACGGTTCACGGCTGATGGCGAAATTGTGCTTACGCATGATAACATAGAAATCGAACTTGGGGATGGCTCAAATGTAGCAGTCCAGCTTATGAATCTGGGAAGTATACTTGAGGCGGAAGGACTTGAAGGAAAGACTGGAACCCTTTATATGAAAGATTACAGTCAGGATAATCCGATAGCCAGCTTCAAAGTTAAGTAATATTCACAACTGGCAAAGACAAGTTAGAGATTAACATAAAAACTTTTTATTGCTATTTGTTGAAAAAATTAGTAAAATACAAGATAAGTGTGACTAGACACAAGAAGAAGTATAAAAAGTATTAAATGAGTAAAAGTAAGTAATACAATAAGGAGGAAGGAACCTTGCTTGAGATAAAGTCAAATGATGAGAAAAATCCTGCAAGAATATTAGTTATAGGTGTTGGTGGAGCAGGAAACAATGCTGTAAACAGAATGATAGATGAGAATGTTGAGGGTGTTGAGCTTATAGCTATTAACACTGATAAACAGGCTCTATCTCTCAGCAGAGCTACAACAAAGGTTCAAATTGGTGAGAAACTTACTAAGGGACTGGGCGCAGGTGCAAAACCTGAGATCGGTGCCAGTGCAGTAGAAGAAAATAGAGAAGAGATAAATGATATCATCAAGGATGCGGATATGGTATTCGTTACCTGTGGTATGGGTGGTGGTACTGGTACAGGTGCTGCTCCTATCGTTGCAGAGATTGCTCGTAACCTTGGTATACTTACAGTAGGTGTTGTTACAAAGCCTTTCTCATTTGAAGGAAAGCCTCGTATGAACAACGCATTAAATGGTATTGCTAAGCTTCGTGAGAACGTAGATACACTTATCGTTATTCCTAACGACAAGTTACTTCAGATTTGTGATAAGAGAACAAGTATTCCAGATGCTCTTAAGAAGGCTGATGAAGTTCTTCAGCAGGGTGTTCAGGGTGTTACAGATCTTATCAATAAGCCAGGACTTATTAACCTTGATTTTGCAGATATTCAGACTGTTATGCGTGATAAGGGTATCGCTCATATCGGTATCGGTCAGGGTAGTGGAGATAATAAGGCAGTTGATGCAATCAAGGCTGCTATGGATTCACCACTTCTTGAGACAACAGTTAATGGTGCTACAGATATCATCGTTAACTTCTCTGGAAATGTTGGTATCGTAGAAGCATACGATGCTATCACATACCTCTCAGAAGTTGCTGGTGAGGAGGCTAACATCATCTTCGGTACAGTTGATAACGACGTTGCTGGTGAGGATGTAAGCATTACAATCATTGCTACAGGTCTTGAAGATGCAGAGAAGTCAAGTGCTGTTGGTGGAAGTACAGTTAAGGCTGCTCCAAAGCCACCTACATTTGGAATCAGTACTCCAAGTACAACATCTATGCCATCTATGCCAAGTCTTGGTGGAGCAAAGAAAGCAACTCCAGTTCCGCTTAATCTTGGAAATGATCCAGTACCAGTTCAGGAGACACCACTCCAGACAGCTGATACTTCATCAATTGGTTCAAATGCAAATCAGAATCTCAAGATTCCTGATTTCTTAAAGAGAAGCTAAGATAAACTAGCATATAGAATATAACAATTAAAACGTCTTGGAATCGAAAGCTTTCAAGGCGTTTTAATTGTTTTGTCTATTGGATAATATACTTAGAGGTTTGTTATGGTTAGTGTGATCATCCCGTCGCATAACAGCGACAAGACTCTCAGCAAAGCTGTGAGGTCTGTTCTGGGACAGAGTTATCACAATTTTGAGATAATAATAGTAGATAATGGCAGTGATAATCCGCCAGTGTTAGATGATGATATAATGTCGGATCCAAGAGTTAAGCTTCAGGTTGAGAAGGATTCTCTTGGTGCTGCCGGAGCTAGAAATCTAGGAATAGATATGGCGAAGGGCGACTATATAGCATTTCTGGATGCAGATGACTTCTGGACTAGCGACAAGCTGGAGAAGCAACTGCACATTATGGATACATTTACTGTGGATGGGAAAGCACCAAGTATATGTTTTTCTGGACGCCGCATTGTAGATGAAAGTGGCGAGAGCACTGGTCACTATATAGGCTGTAAGAAGGTGGTAACATATGATGAACTGCTTACCACAAATCAGATTAATTGTTCTTCGGTTCTTGTTAGTAAGAGTGCACTTATGGGACATAGATTTCCTGAGGATGTGAAGAAGGACATACATGAGGACTATGTAATGTGGTTATCTATCCTTAAGGATGGAGGTTACGCTGCAGGTATAGATAAGCCTCTTCTACTATATAGAAAAAGTCATGATAGCAAGTCTGGAAATAAGTTCAGGTCTGCTATAATGAATTATAGAGTGTATAAGTATATGGGACTTGGATGGTTTTCTCGTATAAAATACATGGTGACTTATACAGTGCTAGGAATTAGAAAACATTATAAAATATTTGAGTAAAGCTAGGAAATGCTTTACAGGAGGAACAACATATGGAACAGAAAGGAAGAGCAGAGCTTCTTCTTGAGGGACTCAGAACTAGAATAAAGGATGCACCGTCACAGCCGCTTCATAGCGAGAAGGCTGTGCTAGATAGAGAAGAATTACTTAAACTTATCGATAAGGTTTCAGAAGTTGTTCTGGCTGAGATGAATACATATAGAGAAGTAAATGATAAGAGAGCTCGCATTATTAAAGAAGCTAAGGATGAGGCTGAGGAGATTCTATACCAGGCTGAGAGAACAGCGAGCCGTATCAGAGTAACTAAGCGTAAGGATACAGAGCCGCCTGCATTTAAAGCTTCAGAGTTAGAGCAGGATGAGAAGGAATCCCTTAGAATGGCTTCGGATATCTATGCTGCTTCTCTCATTTATACAGATGAAATGCTAACTGAGGTTGACCATCTGGTTCAGGATTCTTATGAGAAGATTGAGCAGGAGTATTCAAGAATGAAGAGTACTCTTAGACAGAAGATAGAAGATATATCTGAGAATAAGTCTGAACTTATGAGTAACCTGAATGGTCTTAAGACAAGTGACAGATATGCTCAGATACTTGAGCTTAGTGAGCTGCTATCTATAGAGTTATACAACGAGCGTAAGAAGGCTATGGCTAAGGAACGTGAGGAACAGGCTCAGATGAGACTTGTTCTTAAGGAAGATGGTGAGGCTGAAATCAAGCAGGATAATGCTAGACCTCCTATCAGCTCAGATAGAACAGCTGTTAAGATAGACCAGGAGAAGAGCGAAGGCCTCGGCATACAGGTTATGGATAGATCTGATGAAGCGATAGGCGATGTAGAAGAAGCAAAGAATACATTGTCAGAGTAAATGAGGATTATATAATTTTAGTTTTGGAAGAAGCGATATGAGTAGTGAACAAGGTATAAAATTAGAAAGTTATGTAAGAGTTATAAATTATTACGAGACAGATCAGATGCAGGTTGTGCATCATAGCAACTATGCCAGATATCTCGAGGAAGCAAGACTCCATATGATGGATCAGATGGGACTTGGTTATGATAAGCTTGAGGAAATGGGAATCATTATTCCTGTTCTGGAACTGCATGATTATTACACAAAGTCTATAACATTTGGCGATGTGATAGAGATAAAACCAGTTGTGATTAAGCTGTCTCCAGTAAGATTTACTCTGAAATATAAGATATTTAGATCTGGAACGGATGAACTTCTTCATACTGCCCAGACTAGTCACGCATTTGTAGATACAGAGTTTAAGCCTATGAATCTTAAGAAATCATTTCCAGAAGTGTATGAGAAACTGTCTCAGATAGTTGTCAAGGAAGATGCATAGTGTGTATGCTGGATGGACTTATTGAATGAAATATGAAGCTCTGAAATATGGGCTTCTTTTTTTGTGGGAAATATACTATAATGTTTCGTGTCTTTTTGGTGGGTGATCCGCTGAGGAGACTGGGAACTAATGATTATTATAAAATCCAGGAGGAAAGAAGATGGATTACAAGAAATCAGGCGTTGATATCGAGGCTGGTTACAAGTCAGTAGAACTTATGAAGGAGCATGTTAAGAAGACAATGCGTCCAGAGGTTCTTGGAGGACTTGGAGGTTTTGCTGGAGCATTTGACTTAAGTAAGATCAAAGATATGGAAGAACCTGTACTTCTGTCAGGAACAGATGGATGTGGAACTAAGGTGAAACTTGCCTTTGTGATGGATAAGCATGATACTATAGGAATTGATGCAGTTGCAATGTGTGTAAATGATATTGCTTGCTCTGGTGGAGAACCATTATTCTTCCTCGACTATATAGCTTGCGGAAAGAACTATCCTGAGAAGATAGCTTCTATAGTAAGCGGTGTTGCTGAAGGTTGTATTCAGTCTGAGGCTGCCCTTGTTGGTGGTGAGACAGCTGAGCATCCAAATCTTATGCCAGAAGATGAGTATGATCTTGCTGGTTTTGCAGTAGGTGTAGTTGATAAGAAGGATCTCATCACAGGCGAGAATATTAAACCAGGAGATACTCTTATTGGTATAGCATCTACAGGCGTTCATAGTAATGGATTCTCACTTGTAAGAAGTGTATTCGAGATGACTGAAGAGTCACTTAATACATATTATGATGAACTTGGCAAGACTCTTGGTGAGGCACTTATAGCTCCAACAAGAATCTATGTTAAGGGTCTTAAGGCAGTTAAAAATGCTGGTGTTACAATAAAGGGCTGCAGCCATATTACAGGTGGCGGTTTCTATGAGAATATTCCACGTATGCTTCCAGATGGAGTTAGAGCAAAGGTAGAGAAGAACTCATATGAAGTACCTGCTATCTTCAAGCTTCTTGCTAAGAAGGGTGATATAGCTGAGCAGATGATGTACAACACATTTAATATGGGTATTGGTATGGTGCTCGCAGTTGATCCTGCTGATGCAGAGAAGACTATCGAGGCACTTGCAACTACAGGAGATAAGGCTTGTATCGTTGGTGAAGTTATCAGCGGTGACAAGGGTGTTGATATAGTTTAATTAGTTAGCTTACACATGTTTAAAAGAATGAGAGGTTAATATGAGAGTATTAGTTCTTGTTTCTGGAGGCGGTACAAATCTCCAGGCAATTATAGATGGTGTAGCAGATGGAACTATCACTAATACAGAGATAGTTGGTGTTCTCAGTAATAACTACGGAGTTTATTCGTTAGAAAGAGCTGAAAAGGCTGGGATTAAAAATGAGGTAATCAGTCCTAAAGATTTTCCGGATAGATCAGCATTTAATAAGGCATTTCTTGAAAAGCTGAATGAATATGATCCTGATCTTATAGTTCTTGCTGGATTCCTTGTGGTTATTCCTGAAATAGTAATTAACAAATATGAGGGACGTATTATAAATATACATCCTTCACTTATTCCTTCGTTCTGTGGAACTGGTTATTATGGACTTAAGGTTCATAAGGCTGCTCTTGAGAGAGGAGTTAAGGTATCCGGTGCAACAGTTCATTTTGTGGATGCTGGAACAGATACAGGTCCTATCATTCTTCAGAAAGCAGTTTATGTTGAAGAAGGAGATACACCTGAGACACTTCAGCGACGCATTATGGAGGAAGCTGAGTGGAAGATACTTCCGCAGGCTATCGACCTCATAGCAAATGGAAAGGTAACCTATACAAATACTTCAGATATGAGAAACTAATATTTGCCGCGGAATTATGTATAAGAGGAGACAAAAATGAAGATTATGATCGTTGGTGGTGGCGGCCGTGAACACGCCATAGCATGGGCAGTAGCAAAGAGCCATAAGTGTGATAAGTTATATGCTGCACCTGGAAATGCTGGTATTGCCAGTCTTGCAGAGTGCGTTGATATATCTGTTATGGATGCTGATTCTTTAGTAGCATTTGCAAAGGAGAAGGAGATTGACTTCGTTATAGTTGCTCCTGATGATCCTCTTGCAGCTGGTGTTGCTGATGCATTTTTAGATGCTGGTATCAAGACATTTGGACCAAGAAAAAATGCAGCTATTATCGAAGCATCAAAGGCTTTCTCAAAGGATCTTATGAAGAAGTACGATATTCCTTCTGCAGCTTATGAGACATTTGAAGATGCTGATGCAGCTTTAAAGTATCTTGAGACTCAGGAAGCTCCATACGTACTTAAGGCTGATGGTCTTGCTCTTGGAAAGGGCGTGCTTATCTGCCAGACTCTTGAAGAGGCTAAGGAAGGCATCAAGGAGATAATGATAGATAAGAAGTTTGGAGATGCAGGTAATAAGCTTGTTATCGAAGAGTTTATGACTGGCCGTGAGGTTTCAGTTCTTTGCTTCTCTGATGGTAAGACTATACTTCCTATGACATCTGCCCAGGATCATAAGCGTGCAGGTGATGGAGATACAGGTCTTAATACAGGTGGTATGGGAACATTCTCACCAAGCCCATTCTATACAGATGAAGTAGCAAAGTTCTGTGAGGAAAATGTATATCAGAGAACTATAGATGCTATGGCAGCTGAGGGACGTGAGTTTAAGGGAGTTCTCTTCTGTGGACTTATGCTTACAGAGAAGGGACCTCGTGTTCTTGAGTTTAATGCACGTTTTGGTGATCCAGAAGCACAGGTTGTTATTCCACGTCTTAAGAATGATATCGTAGATGTTATGGAAGCATGTGCAGATGGAACTCTTGATCAGATAAGTCTTCAGTTTGAAGATAATGCAGCAGTATGTGTAATGCTTGCATCTGATGGTTATCCTGTATCTTATAAGAAGGGATTTGAGATTAAGGGTCTTGAGAACTTCGAAGGTAAGGACGATTACTTCGTGTTCCACAGTGGAACTAAGTTTAATGATGAGGGCAAGGTTGTAACAAATGGTGGTCGTGTCATAGGTGTTACAGCTCTTGGATCAACTCTCGTAGAAGCTAGAGCAAATGCTTATAAAGCAACAGAGCTTATTGACTTTGAGAATAAGTACATGAGACATGATATAGGTAAGGCTATAGATGAAAAATAATCTTAGATTTTCTAAATCGGCGAGACTCGTTCTTGAAAATGCGAAGGGTCTCGCCAGTAGACTCAGTAATGACTATATAGATGCCAGACACATTGTGGTTGCGATGTATTCATCCCACAGTGGTCTGGCATATCGTGTTATGCTCAAAAATGGTATAAAGTCCGATGATATCCATAAGATAGCGGAGTCACTTCTGAAAGAGTCGGTGGCTGTTGGACATTTTAAACCAAAGGGAGAGTATACTGCCAGAACTGAGAAACTTTTTGAAAGTGCTATGGAAGATGCAAAAAGACTTGGTGTAGATGAGATAGGTACTGAGCATATTCTTATTAGCATAATCAGGGATAAGAACTCATTTATGATGGACCTGCTTAAGGAGAATAAGATTAATCCTTATGCTCTCTGTCATGAACTTCTGCTTGCCACTGGACTTAGTGCTGAGGAGTGTAAGAAGTATGTGCGTGAAAATATAGCTCCTCAGAAGAATGTTAAGGCGAAGCCGAAGGCTAAGCAGACAATGCTCGATCAGTATGCCAGAGATATGACTAAAGAAGCTGAGAATGGACTTCTTGATCCTGTGGTTGGCAGATTCGATGAGATAGTTAGAGTTATGCAGATACTTGGCCGCAGAACTAAGAATAATGCATGCCTTGTAGGAGAGCCAGGCGTTGGTAAGACTGCAATAGTTGAAGGAATCGCCCAGCTAATTGTTCGTGGACAGGTTCCAGAGGAACTTAGAGATAAGAAAATTATGAGTCTGGATCTTGCGGCTATGCTTGCAGGAACAAGATATCGTGGAGATTTCGAAGAGCGACTTATCAGAACTATAGAAGAGCTCAAGGAAAATCCTGATATCATACTATTTATAGATGAACTTCATACACTTATTGGAGCAGGTGGTTCAGAAGGAACACATGATGCTGCCAATATCTTCAAGCCAGCCTTATCTCGTGGTGAGATACACATGATAGGTGCGACAACACTTGAAGAGTATAGAAAGTATATCGAGAAGGATGCTGCGCTTGAAAGAAGATTCCAGCCAGTTACAGTTGATGAACCAACTACAAAGGAAACTCTGGAGATACTTCAGGGACTTAGAAAACGCTTTGAAGATTACCATATGGTAAGCATTTCAGATGAGGCGTTAAATGCAGCTGTAACCTATTCGGTAAGATATATAAATGACAGATTCCTCCCAGATAAGGCGATTGATCTTGTGGATGAGGCCTGCGCCAGAATAAAGATGGGAAATGTTCCAAAGGACTTTTCCTATAAGATAGAACCAGATCTCAGCGAAGAGATAAAGCAGGAGATAGATGATTCTCTTAGTGCAGGAGATATGGCCAGAGTTATCAGACTTCGCAGAAAGCTTCAAAATGAAACTCAGGAGAAGAAGCTTGAACTCAGTAGTGATATTCCTGTTGTTACTGAAGATGATGTAGCTGCAGTTGTATCTGTATGGACTAAGATTCCAGTTGCTAGACTGTCAGTTACAGAGCAGTCGAGACTTCTGGAGCTGGATAAGAAGCTTCATGAAAGAGTTGTAGGACAGGACGAGGCTGTAACTGCTGTCGCAAATGCAGTTAGAAGAAGCAGAGCTGGTCTTAGATCACCTGAAAGGCCGATTGGGGCATTTCTCTTCCTTGGACCTACTGGTGTTGGTAAGACTGAACTTTCAAAGGCTCTTGCAGCGTCTCTTTTTGGAGATGAGAAGAGTCTTATAAGAGTTGATATGTCTGAATATATGGAGAAGCATGCAGTATCTAAGCTGATAGGTTCTCCTCCAGGATATGTTGGATATGATGAGGGTGGTCAGCTGTCGGAAATGGTTCGCAGGAATCCATACAGCGTTATTCTCTTCGACGAAGTTGAGAAGGCACATCCTGATATATATAACGTATTACTTCAGGTTCTTGATGATGGTATTATCACAGATTCCCAGGGCAGACGTGTAGACTTTAAGAATACTATAATCATCATGACTTCAAATCTTGGTGCAGACAAGATAATAGATCCTAAATCTATAGGATTTGTTACAGATGACAGCGCAGATAAAAGTCATGAAGAGATGAAATCTCGAATCATGGATGCCGTTAAAGAACAGTTCAAGCCAGAGTTCATCAATCGACTGGATGATATTATAGTCTTTAGATCGCTGAATGAAGACGAGGTACTTGAGATATCCGATCTTATGCTGAAGGAACTTAAGTCCCGAGTTGCCGAGACTGCTGAGTTGAAGCTTTCTTACGGTATGAAGCTTAAGAGATTCATCTTTGAGAAGGGCTATGATAAGAAGTTTGGTGCTAGACCACTTCGCCGAGCTATGCAGCAGTATATCGAGGATCCACTGGCAGAAAAGCTCCTATCGGGAGAGATAAGTAGGGGCGATACAGTGAGTATGACTGTCTCAGGTGGAGCTGAAAAAGAGATTATATTTAACGTAAAGACCAAGGCCCCAATGGATGAGAAAGTGTCATCTAAAAAATCAGCTAAAAGAAAAAAGAATGTGTAGAAAATAAAAAGTATTTTTGTTATTATAAAGATACGTACAGTTAACTTAAAAAACTTCAATAATAGTTGATTACTATATAATTTCAGGAGGTACATATTATGGCAGTTATTGATGAACTGATTCGCGAAGAAGAGAATGGTTCAATAAGTTTTGGTAATCATGAACTTACATCTAAGACAAAGAAAGATGGTTTCGAATATAACGGAGATACATATAAGATTAAGACGTTTAACGAGATTACAAAGCTTGAGAAGAACGGAATGTTCGTATATGAGTCAGTTCCAGGAACAACAGTGCACGAGTTTAGAACAAATGGAGAAAAGGTGATGTTCAGTGTAGAAGGAGAGAGCGATGCTCAGGTAACACTTGAACTTGAACCTGAAACAGAATATAAGGTGCATGTTGATGAGGTTTATGTTGGAAAGATGAAGACAAACCTTGGAGGCAAGCTTAGCCTGAGTGTGGAGCTTGAAGATAATGACAAAGTAGATGTCTTCGTAGAGAAAAACTAAGAATATAAAGTGTGTCACGGGTACTTAACGAGTGACACACTTTTTCTTTATCTTTACTAAAACCAGTTGGAGGGGAAATGGCAAAGGATAAACAGATATATTATTGCAAGGAATGCGGAAATGAGTTCAGCAGGTGGATGGGACAGTGCCCATCTTGTAAAGCTTGGAACTCATTTGTAGAAGAAAAGGTTACAAAGACAAGAAGTAATAAGACAGTATCGGTTGCAGATAGACCGAAAGCTACGAGTATAAAAAATGTATCTTCATCAGAAGAAACAAGAATAAGTACCAGGATTTCGGAATTGGACCGAGTTCTAGGTGGAGGCATAGTGAAAGGTTCGCTGGTTCTTGTAGGTGGTGATCCTGGTATCGGAAAGTCTACACTTCTTCTGGAAATGTGTCGCAATCTCGTAGAGGATGATAACAAGGTACTATATGTATCTGGCGAGGAATCTGTATCACAGATAAAGTCCAGAGCAGTGAGACTTGGCATAACTGAAGGTACAGTTATGGAAGAACGACTGATGCTCCTAAGTGATAATGATATGGACAACATAGAGTCTCAGATAGATAGTCTCGAAGCAGAGGTTGTAGTTATAGACTCTATCCAAACTATAGAGGCTTCAAATGTAGAAGCGGCGCCTGGAACAATCTCTCAGGTTAGGGAGGTTACAGCACGTATGCTCCAGATAGCAAAGCATAGTAATGTTGCTGTATTTATAGTCGGTCACGTAACGAAGGAAGGAACGGTTGCAGGACCAAGAACGTTGGAACATATGGTGGATTCAGTTCTATACTTTGAGGGGGATGAGAGCGGCGGCTTCCGTCTTCTTAGAGCTAACAAGAATAGATTTGGTTCTACCAACGAAATTGGTGTCTTTAATATGACAGATGGAGGACTTGAAGAAGTTATCAATCCATCAGAGTTCTTCTTAAATGGACGACCAGAGAAGTCTTCTGGTTCTTCGGTTGTATGTATTATAGAAGGAACAAGAGCTATGCTGATAGAGATACAGGCTCTTTGTACAGATTCTAGTTTCAGTATGCCGAGAAGAACTAGTGTAGGAATAGATTATAATAGAGTAAATCTTCTTACAGCAGTGCTTGAAAAAAGAGGTGGTATCAGTCTATCTGGATGTGACTGCTATGTAAATGTAGCAGGCGGTCTTAAGATAAATGATCCATCGACTGATCTTGGAATAATCTCGGCTATAGCGTCTTCATTTAGAGATAAGCCGATTGATAGCAAGATGGTGATCATTGGAGAGACGGGACTTGCAGGCGAAGTAAGAGGAGTCCGTAATATATCACAGCGACTTAAGGAAGCGGCTAAACTTGGATTTAGTAAGGCAATTATTCCGAAGTCTAATTACAATAAAGATCTTGAAAAACTGGGAATGGAGATTACGACGGTGTCGACTATTCGTGACACCCTCGACAAGATATAATGTCACTTGAAAAAGAGCTGATATATCATGAATATTTGCAGAGAGAGGATGACTTTATCAGAGCTGCTTACCAGCCAGAGTTTGATTTCTACAGTGCTGTAAAAAGTGGCGATGTGGATAAGGTCAAGAAGCTATGTCAGGAGAATCTTGATGAGAAGAAGGGACTAGGTGTTCTGTCCCAGGATCCTGTGCAGAATCTTAAGTATCATTTTGCTATAACAGCTGCCATGTTGGCAAGGTACTGTATAGAGGGTGGTATGGACCTCTCGGATTCATATAGTCTGAGTGACTTCTATATCCAGAAGGCAGATAGAGCTAAGACGAAGTCTGAGATTACAGAACTTCATAATGCTATGAGTCTAGATTATACAAAGAAAATGAAAAGCATTCGTAAGAAGACGATTAAGTCTATGCCGGTAGCAAAAGCGGTGGATTACATATATGATCATCTTCATACAAGAATAACCATAAAAGAACTATCGGATTATGTAAACCTGAACCCTTCGTATCTATCTCGCATATTCAAGAAGGAAATGGGGGTTTCAGTCAGCAGATATATTCGAGTTAAGAAGGTAGAAACGGCAAAGAATATGCTGATATATTCAGAGTTTACTCCTTCAGAGATAGCATCTATTCTCGCATTTCCAAGTCAGAGCTACTTCACTGAGGTGTTTAAGAAAGAGGTGGGAACAACACCTCTGGAATATAAGAATGATAACTTATTTACAAGTAATCTATCGAAAGATTAAGTAGTTCATTTATAAAGAATAGGTAATCATTACGATATAATAGTCATCAAAACGATATATCATTTTTACTTCAAAAGATACTATGAGCTTATAAAGAAGAACGTAAGATCATAGGAGGGTAAAAATGATTAAGAACGGATTCTTTTCTAAGAAGAGACTTATGGCTATGTCACTTGCAGCTATGATGCTTATGTCTGCATCTGGTTGTGGTAAGACTGAAGAGTCAGCGGATGCAACAACTGAAGCAACTAATACATCAGCTGAAGCTGTAGATACAAGTGCAACTGATGTATCAGAGGATGAGATTGAAGTTCCTGAGGGCTTTTCACTTGTGTGGCATGATGAGTTTAATGGAACTGAACTAAATGAAGCAGATTGGAACCGTGAAGAACATCAGGTTGGATGGGTAAACAATGAGCTTCAAGAGTATATCCCAACGGATGAGTATTCATTTGTCAAAAATGGTGAGCTGGTTATACAGCCAAAGAAGTTTGAGGATGAGGACGGAAATGTATCCTATGCTTCTGGCCGTGTAAATACTCAGAATAAGCATGATGTAAAGTATGGACGCTTTGAGGCACGTATCAAGTTTCCTCAGGGAAAGGGCTATCTTCCTGCATTTTGGATGATGCCTCAGGATGAGGATTACTATGGTCAGTGGCCAAAGTGCGGTGAGATTGATATCGCAGAAGTTCTAGGAGATAGTACAAATACTAACTATGGAACTATTCATTACGGCGAGCCTCATAATCAGAATCAGGGGACATATACTCTCGCCAGTGGAAACTTTGCGGATGAGTATCATGTCTTTGCGGTTGATTATGAACCAGGTATCATCAAATGGTACGTAGATGGTGAGCAGTATTACGAGACCAGTGACTGGTTCTCTAAGTGGCCGGGTGGAGCAGAGAAGAAATATCCTGCACCATTTGATCAGCCATTCCACGTAATACTTAACGTTGCTGTTGGCGGCGATTGGCCAGGAAATCCAGATGAGACAACTCCATTTGATGAAAAAGGCGCAATGTATGTTGACTATGTGCGTATCTATCAGAAAGATAGTTACGATGAAAATGTAGAGAAGCCAGAAAAGGTTCTGGAAATGAGAGAAGCCGATGAGACTGGTAACTTCATTCATAACTCAGACTTTGCAGAGGCAGAAGATCTTACAGATGATGTAGACTGGAAGTTCCTTGAGTTAAATGGAGGAAAAGGCGGGGCTGAGATTAAGGACGGAGAAATCATCATTTCTACTGAAAACTTTGGATCAGAAGAATACTCTATTCAGTTAGTACAGCCTGAGATGCCTATGGAGCAGGGCTGCAAATATAAGTATTCCTTTGAAGCCTATGCAGAGGAAGAGAGACAGATGAAGGCTGCGGTAACAGCACCTACAGCAAACTGGATCAGATACTTCCCAGATACATCAGTGGATTTAACAACTGATTGGCAGACCTTCGAGTTTGAGTTCGATATGGAAGAAGAAAGTGACGATAAGGGCCGAGTTGAGTTCAACATGGGTAATCAGGGGTCTAAGGCAACTATCCATATAAGAAATGTCAGACTTGAGAAGATAGATTAACAAATGGCGTAAATGCTTATTAAATGAGGTATATATTATGAAAAGATTTGAAGGATATATGCACGGAATTAACCTGGGAGGCTGGCTCTCTCAGTGCAATCATACTAAAGAACGTTATGATAACTTTATCTCTGAAGAAGATATAAAGCGTATCAGCAATTGGGGACTTGATCATATAAGAGTACCTATTGATTATGATCTGGTAGAAGATGCTGAGGGAAGATATATCGAGTCAGGATTTGGCTATATAGATAAGGTTATAGAATGGGCTGGCAAGTACGGCCTAAATATGGTACTAGACCTTCATAAGACATATGGTTTCAGCTTCGATGATGGAGAAGAAGAGTTCGGTTTCTTCGAAGTAGAAGCATATCAGGAAAGATTCTATAAGCTTTGGGAAGAACTTGCATCAAGATATGGAAAGTATTCAGATAGAGTAGCATTTGAGATGCTAAATGAGGTAACAGATAAGGAATACTGCGAGAAGTGGAATCAGATATCAACTGAGTGTATCAAGAGAATTAGAAAATATGCACCAGATATCAAGATTCTCCTTGGTGGATATTATAATAACGCCATAGAAGCACTTAAGGACCTTTCGATGCCTTATGATGAAAATATCATTTATAACTTCCATTGCTATGAGCCGCTGATATTTACACATCAAGGAGCAAGCTGGATACCAGAGATGGATACATCCTTCAGAATGCCATTCGAAGATACCTATCAGCATTATCAGGAATATATAGCAAAGAATCTTGATAGATTTGCAGTGGACATGTCAGTATATGACCAGTCAGCAAATATCGGGATAGAGTACTTTGAAAATATGGTGGCAGAAGCAGTCAGTGTTGCTGAGGAGAGAAATGTAGCACTCTACTGCGGCGAGTATGGAGTTATAAATCTAGCTACAGCAGAAGATAGCCTAAAGTGGTATAAGATGATCTGCTCAGTATTTGATAAATACGGTATAGGCAGAGCTGCATGGAGCTATAAAGAAATGGACTTCGGAATAATCGATGACCACATGAAGAGCGTCGCTGCCGAACTAGTAAAGATAATATAGATAAAACTACAAATGACAGCGGGTATATTACCGGCTGTTTTTTGTTGCTGTCGCTGTCACTTTATACTTTAATAATATGAGGATTTTTGGTATAATCCCGTATTGTTAATGATTACTTGGGAAAATAAACTATATATAGGGTTTGATTTATATTAGATATGGAGGAATTGATAATGGGAATGAATGTTGCATGTCTGGATCTTGAAGGAGTTCTTGTACCAGAGATATGGATAGCTTTTGCTGAGGCTAGTGGAATACCAGAGCTTAAGAGAACAACAAGAGATGAACCAGATTATGATAAGCTGATGAACTGGAGACTTGGTATCCTTGAAGAGCACGGACTTGGTCTTAAGGAAATACAGGAGACTATCGCAAAGATTGATCCACTTCCAGGCGCAAAGGAATTCTTAGATGAGCTTAGAAGCGTAACACAGACTATTATCATAAGTGATACATTTGAGCAGTTTGCTAAGCCACTTATGGTAAAGCTTGGAATGCCAACTCTTTTCTGCAACACACTTGAGGTTGCTCCAGATGGAAAGATTACTGGTTTCAAAATGAGATGTGAGAAGTCTAAGCTTACAACAGTGAAGGCTCTTCAGTCATGCGGATTTGATACTATAGCAACAGGTGATAGCTTTAACGATCTTGCTATGATTCAGGCAAGTAAAGCTGGTTTCCTCTTCAGATCAACAGAGCAGATTAGAAAGGATTATCCTGATCTTCCTGCATATGAAGAGTATAGTGATCTGCTTGCTGCATTTAAGGCTGCTTTATAAGGTATAAAATATATGGATTTTTCTGAAATTAAAAAGAAATATTCCTGGGTAGGCTTCAGCTTCTTTCTCTTTGGACTTACTATGGAGGGAGCTGCAGTTCTCCTAAGGATATTACTTAGAAATGTAGATGATAGAATACTCGATAATAGCTGGGTAGTATTCATTTTAGGACTTGCTCCTATATGGGCGATTGGATTTCCTATATGCTTACTTGCTGCGTCTAGAGTATCTAGCGTAAAGCCTGAAGACCATCAGATAAAACCAAAGTATCTGCTTCAGTTTTATATGATGCTGGTCTTTCTTATGATGACAGCAAATATAGCAGGAACTATTTTCATTTCTATTATTGAGCATGTTACCGGACTTACTATCGAGAATGCTACTATAGATATGATACAGAAGCAGGAGTTTCTTCCAAGTCTTATATTTACAGTAATACTTGGTCCTATCTTGGAGGAACTTGCATATAGAAAGCTGCTTATTGATAAGCTTGGTCAGTATAATAAGCGTTATGCTATTATTCTGTCAGGAGTTATGTTTGGACTGTTCCATACAAACCTACATCAGTTCTTCTATGCTACTATTATAGGATTTCTCTTTGCATATATTTATACAATTTCCGGTCGTGTTAGATATACTATGATACTGCATATGACATTTAACTTTATTCATGGTATTCTTCCGATGGCTATAGTTAAAAATCTAGATCTCGATTCACTTTCCGCTATTTCTGAAGGTGATGTGATGAATCCTGAGGTACAAAAACAGGTATTTGAGCTTTATACTAATCCTGCTTTTCTGGGACTTCTTGGATATGGTTTACTGATAATCGGACTTTGGATTGCAGGACTTGTTCTGTGGATCATTAATCATAAGAAGATTAAGGTGGATGATAGTAATTCGCCTCTTCCTATAAAAGAAGGAAAATATATTCCATTTATAAATGTTGGTATGATCCTTTTTGCTGTGTTAACTATAGCAATAACAGTTTTAGAGATAATCCTACTAAACATTAAATAAGGTGAGATAGATATGATACTTGCTTGCCAAAATATTAGTAAGAGCTTTGGTGATGTGCCAGTTCTTCGTAATGTAAACTTTCATATAGAAAAAAATGATAAGTGTGGCCTCATCGGCATTAATGGTGCTGGCAAGACCACACTTCTTCGCGTTATTCTGGGAGAAGAGGAGGCTGACTCTGGAAATGTAGTTATAGCCAGAGATGTTCGTATAGGTTATCTCTCTCAGACTCAGGATACTGAGCTGGATAACACTATATACGGTGCGATGCAGGAAGCAAAAAAGTATATCCTGGATATGGAAGCGCGTATAAGACAGCTTGAACAGGAGATGGAGGGAAAGACTGAAGAGGAACTTACTCCGATCCTTGAGGCATATAATCGCCTCTCAACTCAGTATGATAGAGAAAATGGTTACGCCTACGAGAGTGAGATTACAGGTGTTATCGCAGGACTTGGATTTACTAAGGAAGATTATGATAGACCTATAGCTACTCTGTCTGGAGGGCAGAAGATGAGAGTTGCACTAGGTCGACTTCTTCTTAGTCATCCGGATGTTATAATCCTCGATGAGCCTACAAACCATCTTGATATGTCATCTATTCAGTGGCTTGAAGGATACCTTTCCTCCTATCCGGGGGCAGTAATCGTAGTAAGTCATGATAGATATTTTATAGATAAGATTACTAATAAGATAGTTGAGATAGATCAGGGTGTTTCTTCTGTATATAATGGCAGCTACTCCTATTACAGTGAGGAGAAGTCAAAGCGTCGTCAGGCTGAGATGAATGCTTACCTGAAGCAGCAGGCTCAGATAGCTCATGAGGAGGCTGTTATCACAAAGCTGAAGCAGTTTAATCGTGAGAAGTCTATTAAGCGTGCTGAGAGTAGGGAGAAGAAGCTAGATAAAATCGATAGACTAGATAAACCTACAGAAGTACAGGCCGACATGCGTCTCAAGCTGGAACCGGTTTGTGAATCTGGTGAGGATGTTCTATTTGTAGAAGATCTGGCGAAATCTTTTGGAACTAATACACTCTTTGAGGGTATTGGAATAGATATTAAGCGTGGAGAACACGTAGCTCTTATCGGTGGAAATGGTACTGGTAAGACTACTATACTTAAGATAATCGCAAGAAAGCTTGCAAAGGATGCTGGAAATGTAACTTTTGGAGCCAAGGTTCGTGTAGGCTACTTTGATCAGGAACATCATGATCTTGATACAAGTAAGACTATCTTTGAAGAAATGTCAGATTCATTTCCGGATATGAATAATACTCGTATTCGAAATGTACTTGCAGCATTTCTTTTTACAGGAGAGGATGTCTTTAAGAAAATTGGTGATCTATCTGGTGGAGAGAGAGGTCGTCTCTCACTTGCAAAGCTTATGCTGTCACCCGCCAACTTCTTAATTCTTGATGAGCCTACGAACCATCTGGATATTCCTTCGAAGGAAATCTTAGAGGATGCACTTCGCGATTATACAGGAACTGTATTATATGTAAGTCATGACAGATACTTTATTAATCGTACGGCAACTAGAATACTTGAGTTACGTGAGAAGGTTCTGACTAACTATATTGGTAATTATGATTATTACGAGGAAAAAAAGGATGACATATTCCTTGTACAGCATGGAGACTTAGTTAGTAGTAATCCAGAACTAAGTGCTTCTATGTCTGCTTCCGCAGGAACGGCTGCGTCAGCATCTGGCCCCGCAGTTCAGGACTCGGGAAAGTCATCAGCACGTCTCGAGTATGAGGAGCAGAAAGCTTCTTCAGCTGAACTTAGAAAGAAAGAGAAGGCTCTGAAGAGAGTCGAATCTCAGATAGAAAAACTTGAAGCTGAGATAACGGATATAGATACTCAGCTTAGTGATCCTGCAAATGGAACGAATGTAGGTCTTCTGCTTGAACTATCGACAAAGAAGGAAGAGATGGAGACTAAACTTGAAGAGCTATACACGGAGTGGGAAGAACTTCAGTAATGGAATATAACCACAGATTTAAGAATGACAAAATGTCAAAAATGTGGTAAGTTATTAGTACCGATAGCTAGTCGGATTTACTTCTTCTTGATTGGACAAATCCGGCAATATCATCGGTATCAATACTAAGGAAAATGAATATATGAGATTATTGTTTATAAGGCATGGCGATCCTGATTATGAGAATGATACGCTGACTCCTAAGGGACATAGAGAAGCGAAGCTTCTGTCTGATATTATCAGCGATTTTCATATAGACGAAGTATATGAGTCTCCTCTTGGAAGGGCCAGAGATACAGCGGCTTATAGCTGTAAGGTTCTAGGTATTACACCGAAGACCCTGGACTGGCTTATGGAGTTTCCTGCTGAGGCGGATCCGAATATATCGGAAGATGTAAGACGGGCCTATGCAAATGAACTAATCCGAAGTGAAGTAACAGGGGAGTATAACAAGCGTATAGTTTGGGATATACTTCCCTCTTATTATATGAACCATCCGGAGCTATTTGATAGAAATCAGTGGAGAGACTGTGAACTCATTAAGGCAACGAACATGATACCCCTCTATGATAATGTGGTGGGAGAGTTTGAGAAACTTCTCGCGTCTTATGGATATGAAAGGTCTGGCATGGCATTTAAGGTGAGAGAAAGTAATGATAAGACTATTGCTTTTTTCTGTCACTTTGGACTATCATCGCTGCTTCTGTCTTATCTATGGAATACATCTCCATTTGTTATATGGCAGTTCGGTGCATTTGCTCCGACATCAGTTACTGAGGTGGTGACTGAAGAGAGGGAGAAGGGGATAGCTACATTTAGAACACTTAGAGTTGGAGATATAACGCATCTTAGGCTCGGAAATGAAGCACCTTCATTTTCTGCAAGATTTTGTGAGCTGTATGAAAATGAGGATGAGCGGCACTAGGTGTATGTGTTATTTTGTTTAGAAGGAGGCTTACTTAGATGGGGTTTTCTAAAGATTTTATGTGGGGAGCAGCTACAGCTTCTTATCAGATTGAAGGGGCTTATAACGAAGATGGTAAGGGACTGAGCATATGGGATGTTACAACTTCTATGGATGGAGTGGTGCGTCATCATGAGGATGGACGCGTGGCTTGTGATCACTACCATAGATATAAGGAAGATATTAAGCTATTTAAAGAGCTTGGAATAAAGTACTACAGATTTTCTATTAGCTGGCCAAGGATTATTCCTGCTGGCGAGGGAGAGATAAATCCTAAGGGAATAGAGTTCTATAGCAATCTGGTAGATGAACTACTTGCAGCGGGAATTACACCTGTTGTTACGCTATTTCATTGGGATCTTCCATATGATCTGTATCTAAGGGGCGCATATGCTAACCCAGACTTTCCTATATGGTTTGAGAAATATACGAAGGCTGTAGTGGATGCGCTTTCTGATAGAGTAAACTACTGGATAACATTTAATGAGCCACAGTGTTTTATAGGAAATGGTTTCTGGCTTGGGGGTCATGCTCCATTTGTTAAGTACGATAATCGAACACTGCTCATAATGATTCATAATTACTGTCTTGCGCATGGCAGGTCGGTTAAGTATATTCGTGAAAATGCTAAGACTAAACCTATTATTGGTATAGCTCCTATCGGACCTGTTCGTATACCTAAGTCGGATTCACAGGTGGATGTAGATGCGGCTTATGAGGAGAGTTTTTCCATGAACGATATGTTCTTCTCACTTGCTATCTATTCGGATCCGATTATTCTTGGAAAGTATCCAGAGGATGCCTATAAAGTATTTGGCGATGATATGGTGGTTCCTGCCCCTGGCGACATGGAGCTTATCTCACAGCCACTGGATTTCTATGGAATGAATATATATTACAGTGCGGCTAATATGGTAGAACGAGGATATATGGATAATGAATATCAGGGTATTCCTCGAACATCTATGGACTGGGTGGTAGATCCACGAGTAATGTATTGGTCACCTAAGTTTATCTATAAGAGATATGGACTTCCGATGCTCATTACTGAAAATGGTGCATCTATAAATGATGTTGTATCCCTGGATGGAAAGGTCCATGATCCACAGAGAATAGATTACATACAGCGTTATCTAAGAGAATATAAGCGTGCTGCAGATGAGGGCATTCCTATAATGGGATATTTCTACTGGTCAGCTATGGATAATTATGAGTGGGGCATGGGCTATGATAAGAGATTTGGTCTTATTCATGTAGATTACCGTGATCAGACACGCATCATTAAGGATTCAGCTTTCTGGTATCGTGATGTTATAGAGACTAATGGTGAAAATATTTAGTCATTTTTTTGATATTATTTGCAGGTATTTCCGATTGACGGTACTTGCTGCATCTAATATAATTTTAGTAACTTAATATGTAGGCAAAACCGGTGAAAACCGGCGACGCAAAGCTATTAGGGCCTTTAACATGGCAGCCAGTTGCACTTAAAATGTTTGATACATCAGAGTTGGCCGCGAGGTTGATTCTGATGTTTTTTTATAATTTTTTAGGGAGGTAAATGTATGTACGATGAGATGGATATTGATGTGATGATAGGTATTAGTGAGGAGGAACTACCTACAGGTCGTGAGATCCCAGTGGTTAAGAAGTCAGAAGAAACTCTGGAAGATCTTGGTATCGAGCAGGTGGCAGAACCTGAAGTTCAGAAGGAACTTAAGGTTGAAGCTAAAACATACACCGCACCAGCCCCAGAGGTAGTTCGTGCACCAGAACCTGTACCAGTAGAAAAGAAGCACAGAGGAATTACAGAAGTTTTAGTTGGACTAGTTAAGAGAGCGTAAGTCGATAAAACTGTCGGCGTAAGTATATAACTTCTTGACTCATTTTCATTTTATGATACTATATATAGTGTGTTATAAGAGAGATAATCTCTTATAACATATACATTTTGTTGAATGTGAGGTAAGAAGGTATGAAATGTCCATTTTGCGGAGATGAGGACACAAGGGTTATTGATTCTAGACCGGCTGATGATAATACAGCCATCAGACGTCGCCGTCAGTGTGATGTATGTGGGAAGAGATTTACTACCTTTGAAAAGGTTGAGGCTACTCCTCTTATGGTAATTAAGAAGGATAAGTCTAGAGAACCATATAATAGAGAGAAGATAGTTAAGGGTCTTATCAGAAGCTGTCACAAGCGTCCAGTTCCTATGGAGAGAATAGAAGCTTGTGTAAATGAGATTGAATCGGCAATCTATAATCTTGAATCCCGAGAGGTTGAGACAAGTACTATAGGTGAGATAGTGATGGATAAGATCAAAGATTTGGACGGAGTAGCATATGTTCGCTTCGCATCTGTATATAGAGAGTTCAAGGATGTGAATACATTCATGGATGAACTTAAGAAGATACTTAAATAAATTATGAATGATAATTAGATGAGTCACCGGTCTTTCGCCTGGTGACTCACTTAGTTTATTACGGGAGATAATCTTGGAAGAGGGAATAAGAATAATTGAACAAGGAACCTCAGAGGTAGTTATTAAAAAATCAAGATTTCTTGGAACTGCTGCAAATGTTGAATCAGAAGAAGAGGCTAGAGCAATAGTTGCAGCTATAAGAAAGGAACACTACAGTGCGAGACATGTATGCTATGCCTACAGTGTAGGAGAGTCAAATCCTGCACTGAAGTTTTCTGATGATGGAGAACCAGGTGGTACAGCTGGAAAGCCTATGCTGGATGTTATTACCAACTCAGGTATCAGCAACATAGTTGTTGTAGTTGTTAGATATTTTGGTGGAGTACTGCTTGGAACCGGTGGGCTTGTTCGTGCGTATACGCAGGCTGCTCAAGAAGCGGTGAATGCGGCAGGAAAGAAGACTATATGTCTTTCCTGTATATATGACATCACCCTGGATTATGCTGATTTTGATAAAGTGAAATATCTGATAGATAATACAGAGGGGGCAATATGTGATGCTAAATATTCTGATAAAGTAACTATTAGGCTTATAGTTCCAGAGAAGTCTGCTGCTACTCTGATAGATCAGATAAATGAGAAAACAGCGGCTAGGTCAGTTGCTAAGCTTCTTGATACTAAGATGATTTAATTGTCTATATTATAATCTTCATTTGCGGATTATTCCCAAGGATGATCCTCGTCTATAACCTGAAAGTCGAGATAATCAAACTCGATTTCTTCCATAAAGTTAACATCGCGGAATCTGGTTCTCGCGTGCTTTATGAATTCTCTCTGGTTGGATTCAAGCCATACTGGAACTGCGAGATCAAACTCGTGACATATCATTTCTAATGCTTTATATACTTTCTTTGTACGGGACATTTTCTCCTCAGAAGATTCATTTGGAATCTCAACGGTGGTGTCCCTTTCTAGATGATTTTCTTTTATTATCTTACCCCAGACTTTAAACATAGTGGTTTCCTCGCATTATTACTAGCTAGTGCAGGTTTGAGTATATCACAAAAGCTTCATATAGTGTTGACGATTTTTTGACAATTTTGTTACAAGAGAATGTGAGATTATTATCCCCTTAAAACTTATAATCAAATCAGTTTTAAAGTATACACCATAGTTTCACTTATGACTAAAAGATTAAAGCAGATAAGAAGGGAAGTGTTAATATGTCAAATGATTTTGGAACCGGAAATGGTGGTAATAATTTAATATATAGAGACTCTAACTTTCTTTCCCCACAAAGCCCTGAGATGGATAATTCGAAACCCCACGGTTATTCATCTCAGGCACCCTATCAGACAAGCAGTAGTGGTGGAATGAATAATAATAGAAATGATAAGAATAAGAACGATAAGAATAAGAACGATAAGGATAGTAAGAATAAGACAAAGAAGGACAGCTTTGGTGTAAAGGTCGGTAAGACAGCTGTATGTGCTCTCGTCTTTGGCGCAGTTGCAGGTGGTACGATGTTTGGAATAAATGCTGCTGGTGGCAGAGCTTTTCCAAAGAACGACGCTGTGATAGAACAGAGCGAGACAGAGGATGAGCTGGAGAGAGCCTTTAAAGAAAAGAGTGATAAGGAAGCTAAGAAGGCTGCAGAAGAGGCGGCTGCCGCAAAGCAGGAAGCAGAGGCTGCAAAGTCTGACGCTTCAGATTCTGAGAAAAAAGAGGATGCTACTACAGATGATTCTGCAGAAGAGTCAGGAAGCAATCAGGCTATAAATGTTCAGGAAACAACTCAGTCCTCGGGTGCTACAGTAACACTTGATTATGACGTTGCTGATATAGTCGAGAAGACACAGCCATCTATAGTATCCATTACTACAACAGGAACTCAGACGGTACAGTCTTATTTCCAGATATATTCACAGCCTACATCAGGTGCTGGATCAGGAATAATAGTGGGTCAGAATGATGATTCACTTTATGTAGCTACAAATTATCATGTTATAGAAAATGCTGATGAGATAAAGGTTGGTTTTAACGACGGCGAAGTAGTTAATGCATCCGTTAAGGGTTATGATGAAGATGCTGATATAGCACTTGTACTGGTTCCTCTTTCGGATATGAAGGATTCAACAAAGAATGCGATTACAGTTGCAAGTATCGGCGACAGCGACAGCCTTCGTGTAGGTGAACCATCTATCGCAATCGGAAATGCACTTGGTTATGGCCAGTCAGTTACAGTTGGCTATATAAGTGCTCTTAATAGAGCCATATCGGGAAGTGACGGACAGTATATTCAGACAGATGCAGCTATCAATCCTGGTAACAGTGGTGGTGCCCTTATTAATTCAAAGGGCGAGGTAATCGGTGTAAACTCTGTAAAGTATGTTGATAGCACTGTAGAAGGCATGGGATTCTCTATTCCAATCAACAAAGCTATGAGCATAATAAATGATATCGCAGCCGGTACTCAGACGGAAGCTGCATCCCTTGGAATTGAACCAGTAGATATTGGTAGACAGTATTCACTTATATATGGATTCCCTATGGGTATATACGTAAAGAATATCGATAGTGGTTCAATCGCAGAAAAGTCGGACGTTCACGTGGGCGATATAATTGTTGAAATTGATGGTGAGGAAGTTTATACTTATGATGACCTGGAGAAGAAGGTACGTAAGCATTCTTCAGGTGATACTGTAGAAATGGTAGTCTACAGAACAGATGATATGGGAGTTTATCAAGAGACAACTCTTCAGTTAACTTTCTAACATCTGTTATGTAGCAGGAAGATTTATGTATAAACTCATTGCCAGAGATGGTAGAGCAAAAAGAGCAGATTTTGAAACTGTGCATGGAGTTATAAGAACTCCTATGTTTATGAATGTAGCGACAGCAGCAGCTATTAAGGGTGCTGTGTCAGCAGCTGATTTAGAGCAAATAAAAACCGAGGTTATGCTGTGCAACACATATCATATGCACGTTAGACCCGGAGAAGAGACAGTGTATAAGATGGGCGGGCTTCACAAGTTTACAACGTGGAGCCGGCCTATTCTTACTGATTCGGGAGGCTTTCAGGTATTTTCACTGGCGAAGCTTCGTAATATAAAAGAGGAAGGCGTTACATTTAGCTCCCATATTGATGGCCGCAAGATATTCATGGGTCCTGAAGAGAGTATGAATATCCAGTCTGCGCTGGCATCAACTATAGCTATGGCCTTCGATGAGTGTCCTCCAGCAAAGGCTGAGATAAGCTATATAGAGAGGTCGGTTGCTAGAACTGAGAGATGGCTGCTCAGATGCAAGAAGCGCATGGAAGAGCTAAATGCTATGGACACAACTATCAATAGAGAACAGATGCTTTTCGGAATCAACCAGGGCGGAGTTATAGATGATATTCGTATAGATAATGCAAAGCGAATCGCTGAGCTAGATCTACCTGGATATTCAATAGGTGGACTTGCGGTAGGAGAGTCACATGAGGAAATGTATCATATACTCGATGTTACTGTTCCACATCTTCCACTTGAGAAGCCAACATATCTTATGGGCGTTGGAACACCTGAGAATATTCTAGAAGCGGTTGACCGTGGTGTAGATTTCTTCGACTGCGTATACCCTTCGCGTAATGGTCGCCATGGACAGGTTTATACAAATCATGGAAAAATGAATCTAAAGAATCAGCAGTACGAGCTTGACGATAGACCAATAGATGAAACCTGTGACTGCCCTGTATGCAAGCGTTACAGTCGCGCCTATATTCGTCATCTCCTAAAGAGAGATGAGATGCTGGGACTTAGATTCTGTGTAATCCATAATTTATATTTCTATAACAACATGATGGAAGAGATTCGTGAGGCTATAGAAAACCACAATTGGGCAGCTTACAAGGCTCATAAGCTTGAGTGCGTAAGAGGTCTATAAAGAAGAAACACCCCTTGCATAATATAGATAATTACGCTATTATATCAAAATGAAAAAAATACGAGGAGAATTATTATGAACACACACATGATACTTTCAGAAGGTGCAGCAGTTGGTGGCGGTAGCGGCGGTAACGGTGGCAGCGCTATCTTTATAATTGGATATGTTGCATTCCTTCTTCTTATTGTTTATTTCCTGTTTATCAAGCCTTCTAAGAAGCAGCGTAAAGAGCAGGAAGAACTTATGAACTCCATTAAGCCAGGTGATACAATCATGACAACAAGTGGCTTCTATGGAACAGTCATCGGTATGGATGATGATACAGTAATTGTTGAGTTTGGTAATAACAAGAACTGTCGTATTCCTATGCATAAGAAGGCTATCGCTGAGGTTGAGAAGCCTGAGGAAGCTGTAAAGGAAGATGCAGAGGAAGAGAAGAGTTCTAAGAAGATTGGCAAGAAGAAAGAAAACTAATTATGTCTAAGAAGATATCTGCAATACTTGTTGCGATACTTATTTTATCAGCGCTTTCAGGCTGTGGTAAAAAGGAAGAGGAGGCATATTCATCGCCTTCTTTTTCGAATGGCTCCAGCAGTGAAGCAACAGAGACTGAGGCTGAAGAAGAGTCAGCTAGTCTTACTGAGGCACTTATGATAGCAAGCTTTACTGATTCAACATCAACTGATGCTGATAAGTCGAAGGATCTTGCTGCAACCCTTACGGATGCTCCAATCATGGGTGCGCGTACTGATAAAGTCTACTATAATACGCTGGCTGAGTTTAAGATATCTCTCGATGAAGAAGGTTGGGAGTTCTATGATGCAGCTGAAGTGGCTACAGCCATAGATGCAACTGCTGACTATGTAAATAATCTGTGGTATGGTTATTCATCTCCTTATGATGAAGGTACTACATATGCTGCCATAGCATATCATAAGGATTCGGGATCATCCATCATAGTATCCTACGTTAATCCGACAGAATATAATATGCCCGATTATTCTGCCAAAGAATACCTGAAAATGGCTGCTGGAAAGTACGAGGATTTAAAGGTTCGAACAGTTACATTTCTTGGAGATAAGTATGAGGTTCTGGACGTTCCGGATGAGCAGTCAAATGTAGGACGAAGAACTCAGTTTGCAATAAAAAAAGAAGGACTTATAGTTCTTGTAACTTTTACAACTAATAATGATTATAAGCTGGAGAATGCGATTAGATTAATCTCTCCACTATACTATTAAGAATCAGACCGGGGCGTAAGTGCTCCGGTTTTCTGTTGATATTACATTTAGGAACTAATTAGAAATGAAATCAGAAGAAACTACAACAACAAAAGAAGTTACATCTGAATCTGTAGCAAGTAAACCTAGAAGAAGCGGAATGATATGGGGAATCATACATATCATTCTGGCTGCATTTTCATTTTCACTTATGACTATGTTTCTTAAGCTTGCTGGGGACCTTCCGACTATGGAGAAGGCCTTCTTCAGAAATCTTGTTGCTCTTTTCCTGGCAATTTTTCTTCTGGCAAAAAGCGAGGAAAAGTTTAAGATTAATAAGAAGAGCTTTCCGAGCGTACTCTTTAGATGTATGTTCGGTACTGCTGGACTTATAGCAAACTTCTGGGCTATAGATAGACTTGGACTTGCTGATTCAAATATGCTGAACAAGATGTCGCCTTTCTTCGCTATCATCATGTCAGTATTTATACTTAAGGAGAAGCCTAATGTTGTAGAGTGGCTTCTGGTTATTATGGCATTTGTTGGCGTTGTATTTATCGTAAAGCCGGGACTTGGAATTACGAGTATCCCTGCTCTTGTTGGACTTTTCAGTGGATTTGGTGCAGGAACGGCGTATACATTTCTTAGGAAAGCTACCAACAGTGGAGAGAGAGGAATGGTAGTAGTTATGTGCTTTTCTTTATTCTCGTGCCTCGTGACGCTTCCATTTTTCATAATAAACTTCCAGCCTATGACAACAAAACAGCTGATATTCATGCTTCTTGCAGGTCTGGGGGCGACCGGTGGTCAGGTTAATATCACAGCGGCTTATTCATTTGCTCCTGCAAAGGAGATATCGGTATATGACTATGCTCAGGTTATCTTTGCGGCAATCTGGGGTATCTGGATATTCGGTGAAATTCCCGATATACTAAGTATTATAGGTTATGTTATAATAATTAGCGCTGGGGTTATCAGATGGCGCTACGCTCTAAGCAAAACCAAAGAAGAAAATAAGGAAACTGGGGATGAAGAACAAAAATAAAGTAATGAGGAATATGCTTATTGGCATGATAGGCGCGGCTATATGTATGGTGGCGTGCTGGCTCAGTGGCGCATATGGTGAGGGTAACGTTCGAAATGGTTACATTCAGAGCAACTGGCCTAAGATGCCATTTATGAGATTCGAGATATCCCTCATACTATCGGGTCTCGGTATAGCACTCAATTATGTTGGACTCAGAGACTATATAAAGTTATTCAGATATATGAGAAGAAAAAGAGGAGTCCTTAACAGACAGATGGGTAGTCTGTTTGAGGTTGGTGCTATAGCTTACTGCATAGCATATCTTTTTATACAATCAGGATATATTATGATGGCACTTGTATATAAGTTGCTTTTTGCTACTAACCTTATGGGTGCTGATATCATTTCTACAACAGAAGGAATGTTTTACTATATCGCGATTCCACTTTTTGCATACCTTATCGTAAGTATAGTTGGAATGTCTGTTGCATATATGCATTTTCTATGGAATGGACTCATGCGAGTATCTAGAATATGTATTCTTTTTAATCCATTAATCTTTTTTGGAATCGGTGAGCTTCTCAAGCTTACGAAGCTTTATTACTTAGTTGACTTTGCTGCTGCATCTGTGCCTTTTGGCATGATTCTTATGATGGCTGCAGGAATGGTTGGTGTTGCTAAGCAACCGAATCCAAAGCCACGTGCGTAGGAGAATTATATGAAACTAGTGTCTTGGAATGTAAATGGAATAAGAGCCTGTTCGAAGAAGGGCTTTGATGATAGCTTTGCAGCGCTGGATGCGGATATATTCGCGATTCAGGAGAGTAAGATGCAGGAGGGACAGCATGTGCTGGATCTTCCTGGGTATCATCAGTATTGGAACTATGCCGAGAAGAAGGGATATTCCGGAACTGCTGTATTTACAAAGCAGGAGCCAGCACAGGTTACCTATGGTATGGGAATCGAGAAGCATGATCATGAGGGACGACTTATAACTCTGGATATGGGCGACTACTACTTTATAACTGTCTATGTTCCTAATTCTCAAAATGAATTAAAGAGACTTGATTACCGCATGGAGTGGGAGGACGACTTCAGAAACTTTCTTTCTGAGAAAGCGAAAGATAAGCCGGTTATAATGTGCGGCGATCTAAATGTAGCTCATCTGGATATCGACCTTAAGAACCCAGCTTCTAATCATCAGAATCCTGGATTTACTGATCAGGAGAGAGAGAAGTTTGGAACTCTTCTTGAAGCAGGATTTATCGATACATTTAGATATAAATATCCTGATCTTACGGAAGCATATTCCTGGTGGTCATACCGCTTCAACTCTCGTGAGAGAAATGCTGGATGGCGTATTGACTACTTTGTGGTTTCGGAGTCACTTCGTGATAATATTGTTGATTCTAAGATTCATAATGAGATATATGGCTCAGATCACTGTCCAATCGAACTTGATATAAATATTTAGATATATAAACGCGTAAATAAATATATAAGAATATAAGTATTTGGTAATAGGATTATAATGCGTCATCTGATATTATTCAGATGACGTTTTTATTATATTAATATATAGAATTAACTTGATTTATAGTATTAGTGATTATATAATTACCGAAGAAACTACACGTAGTTTTCAAAACTACGTGTGCGATTATTTATAGATTATAAGTATTGTAGACTACTAAAGAGGAATATAAATGCCTAATAAAGACATAACAAAAAAAGATGCGTCTATTTCAGAAAATATCGAGGCTAAGGGACAGATGGTTCCTGCACCAGGTGTTGCTGGAAAGTATATATCTGTATGTGAAGATGAATCAGGTGTGCTGCAAGCAATAGATTTTCATGACGATGAGAACTTCAACTTTGGTTTCGATGTTGTGGATGTTCTTGCTGAAAAGTGTCCTAATAAGACAGCTATGCTTCATGTTTCAAAAGAAGGTAAGGAGCGTAGGATCACATTTAAGGATATGATGACATATTCTAATAAGACTGCAAATTATCTTCGCTATCTTGGCGTGAGAAAGGGCGACAGAGTCCTCCTTATCATGAAGAGACATTATCAGTTCTGGTTTACATTGGTAGCACTTCATAAGATAGGCGCTATAGCGGTGCCATGTTCATTTCTCCTTACTAAGAAGGATTTTGAATATCGCTTCAAGGCTGGAGGCATAAATGCAGTAGTGTGTACAGCGGATGGAGAAGTTGCTTCTGAAGTTGAGAAGGCTGCCAAGAATTATCTGGGACTTAAAACTAAGATTATCGTAAATGGTACAAGAGAGGGCTGGTCCAATTATAACCGTGATATCAGATTCTTCTCAGCTACCTTCAAGAGAACGAGCGAATCAGCTGGTGGTGATGACACAGCTCTTATGTTCTTTACATCAGGAACTACTTCGTATCCTAAGATGGCAGCTCATAGTCATAAGTATCCACTTGGTCATTATGTAACTGCGAAGTATTGGCACCAGGTTGATAGCGATGGTCTTCATTTCACAATAAGTGATACAGGATGGGGCAAGGCTCTCTGGGGTAAGATTTATGGTCAGTGGCTGGCAGAGGCTCCTATCTTTACATATGATTATGACGAGTTTTTCGCAAAAGAGATTCTTGCAATGATGGAAAGATATCATATGACATCTTTCTGTGCACCACCAACGGTTTTCAGAATGCTTGTTCATGTTGATATGAAGAAGTTTGATCTATCGAGTCTGAAAAATGTATCGACCGCTGGTGAGGCTTTAAATCCTGAAGTATATGAGAAGTTCTATAAGGCCACAGGTCTTAAGATTATGGAAGGCTTTGGTCAGACAGAGACTACTCTTACTATTGCAAACCTAAGAGGCAGTGTTCCGAGACCGGGTTCTATGGGTAAGCCAAGTCCTCAGTATGATGTAGTGCTTCTGAGAGATGGGGACAGAGAGGTTGGTGTGAATGAAACTGGTGAGGTATGCATCAGAATATCAGATAAGAAACCTACAGGACTTTTCCTTGGTTACTATAAGGATGAAGAGAAGACTACAGGAGTTATGCATGATGGTTATTACCATACTGGAGATACAGCATTTAAGGATGCGGATGGATATCTGTGGTATGTAGGTCGTGTAGATGACATTATAAAATCTGCAGGATATAGAGTAGGACCTTTTGAGATAGAAAATGAGATTATGAAGCTTCCTTATGTTCTGGAATGTGCTGTCACAAGTGTTCCGGATAAAGTAAGAGGACAAGCAATCAAAGCATCTATCGTTCTTACAAAGGGTTATACAGCAACAGATAAGTTAAAAAAGGATACCATGAAGTATCTGAAAACCAATCTGGCATCTTATAAGCGTCCGAAGTTCATAGACTTCGTGGACAGCCTGCCTAAGACATCAAGCGGCAAGATAAGACGTTCAGAGATAAAGTCCAAAGACTGGACCGAATAAACCCAAATATAAAATGAGTCACTTTTTACGTCCGACGTAAAGGGTGACTCATTTTTGAGTCAGCAGTTACGTCGGACGTGCAAAGTGACTCATAAATTACTTAAAATATTTTAAATAATTTTATTGACTTTTATTGTATAAGAGATATAATGAAAAAGGTTAAAAAAATTTAAATAAAATATTTTAACCATATTGTCGAATTGGTCGACGAGTTAATCATTCGAAAAAAAGGAGAACGAAAGAAATGTTTGATGAAATTAAAGCAGTTATCGCAGAGACACTTAGTGTAGATGAGGAGAAGATTACTCTTGAGGCTTCTCTTACAGATGATCTTGGAGCTGATTCACTTGATGCAGTAGAGCTTGGTATGGCTATCGAGGATGCTATCGGTGTTGCTATAGCTGATGAGGATCTTCCAAACATCAAGACAGTTCAGGATCTTGTTGATTACGTAGAAGCACACAAATAAATAACTACTCGTTCGGAGGCATTATTATGAAACTTTTTGGTAAGCATAGTCAGGGGACGCATCTTGATACAGCTACCAAGAGAGAAGAGACTGATATCGAGAAGGGAAATGTCGAATTAGTCGAGTCTGTAAACGAGGAATTAGATGATGATAATGAGTCGGAGCAGGTATTTACCTGCTCCGATTGCAATGTTACCCTTCCTCTAAGTACAGTAAAGAAAAATCTCTATGTTTGTCCTGAATGTGGCAAGCACGCAAAGATTTCAGCAAGAAGACGTATGGCTGGTCTTGCGGATCCTGGTACATTTCGAAAGATTAGGTTTACGATACCATTTAACAATCCACTGGATTATCCAGATTATGAAGAGAAGATATCGGGACTTAAGACTAAGACAGGGCTGGATGAGGGTGTTCTCTCTGGCATTTGTGAGATAGAAGGTTATAAGGCAGTCGTAGCTGTTATGGCGCCTGAATTCCTGATGGGCAGCATGGGCGTTGCTGTCGGTGAAATGATAACAAAGACATTCGAAGTAGCTGAAAAGCGTGAACTTCCTGTCATTATATTTACTGCTAGTGGTGGCGCCAGAATGCAGGAGGGAATACTTTCTCTTATGCAGATGGCTAAGACTTCAGCTGCAGTAAAAAGATTTAGCGAAAATGGTGGACTTTATGTATCCGTACTGACACATCCTACTACTGGTGGTGTTAGTGCCAGCTTTGCTACGCTGGCGGATATTACTATAGCAGAGCCGGGCGCACTGATCGGCTTCGCAGGTCCTAGAGTTATAGAGCAGACCATTGGTCAGAAACTGCCAAAGGGCTTCCAGAGGGCAGAATACCTGGAGGAACATGGATTTGTAGATGGCATAGTATCTCGACTTGAAATGCGTGACAGCCTAGCACATATTCTAAGACTCCACGAGAAGAGGAGGAAGTCATGGCTACGATAAGAGATATAGATAAGAAGCTAACTGAGCTTGAAGATCAGATAGCTGCTATCAACGACAATATGGAACAGGTAGAACTTCTTAGCGACCTTCATGCTGAGTATGATAAGACAGCTACTGAGGCAGCTGATCTTACTCCAGCTGATAAAGTATTCCTGGCAAGACATATTCGTCGTCCAAAGGTTGATGATTATATAGAAGCACTCTTTGATGATTTCTTTGAGCAGCGTGGCGACATACTGAACAAAGAAGATAAGAGTATATACGGCGGAATCGCTTCATTTCATGGCGTTCCAGTAACTGTACTCGGTCATCGTAAAGGACGTGATCTTCAGGAAAATATGGAATATAACTTCGGCATGCCTGAACCAGAAGGTTATCGTAAGGCACTTCGTCTTATGAAGCAGGCTGAAAAGTTCGGACGTCCGATTATAACATTTATAGATACACCAGGCGCGTATCCTGGACTCGATGCAGAAGCTCATGGACAGAGCCAGGCTATATCAAGAAACCTTGCAGAAATGAGTGCTCTGAAAGTTCCAGTAATCGCAATCGTCACAGGAGAGGGTTCCAGTGGTGGAGCACTTGCCATCGGTGTAGCAAACTCAGTATATATGCTGGAAAATGCGGTTTACTCAGTTCTTTCACCAGAAGGGTTTGCATCTATTCTGTGGAAGGATTCTTCAAAGGCGGATGAAGCTTGCAAGCTTATGAAGCTTACAGCACAGGATCTGCTTCATTTCGGAGTAATAGAAGGAATAATAAATGAGCCTTTATGCGGTGCACATCATAATCCAAGCGTTGTGTATCGTGATATCGATGAAATGCTTGTACACGAGCTTCGTCGTTTCAAAGGTAAGAGCGGTTCTGATATTGCAAAGGATCGTTATGAGAAGTTCCGTCACATTGATAGTTATGTATTAGGTTAAAAAGGAAAGAAATATGATTAACGAATTACTTGGAACAAAATATCCTATCATCCAGGGTGGAATGGCTAATATTGCACTTGGTAAGTTCGCTGCAGCAGTTTCAAATGCAGGTGGACTTGGACTTATCGGATCAGGTGGATATGATGCAGCTCGTATAGAGCAGGAAATCTATGATGCTAGAAAGGCAACAGATAAGCCATTTGGTGTAAATCTTATGCTTCTCAATCCTGATGTTGATAATATCGCAGATCTTCTTGTTAAGGAGAAGATTAAGATCATCACAACAGGTGCAGGTACTCCTGGAAAATATATGGAAAAGTGGAAAGAAATGGGAGCAATCGTAATCCCAGTTATCGCAAGCAGCGCACTTGCTCGTCGAGTTGAGAAGCAGGGTGCTGACGCCGTAATCGCTGAAGGCGGTGAGAGTGGCGGACACGTTGGCGATATGACAACTATGGCTCTTGTTCCACAGATAGTAGACTGTGTAGATATTCCTGTTATTGCAGCTGGTGGTATAGCAGATGGAAGACAGTTTGCGGCAGCTATGTGCCTTGGTGCACAGGGTGTTCAGATCGGTACTTGTCTCCTTGTAAGTGAGGAGTGTCCAGTACACGACAACTACAAGCAGGAGCTTATCAAATCAAAAGATAATAGTACAACAGTAACAGGTCGTTCACTTAATGCACCTGTTCGTATCATAAAGAATCAGATGGCTCGTGAGTATCTGAAGCTTGAGTCAGAAGCTGCATCTCGCGAAGAGCTTGAGCAGATTACTCTTGGTGGACTTCGCCGTGCTGTTACTGATGGAGATATGAAGACAGGTTCAGTTATGGCAGGTCAGGTTTGTGGTCAGCTTAAGGAGGTTCGCCCAGTAGCTGATATCATAGCTGATATTTATAACGATGGTATGAAGATTCTTGGAAAATAATTTACCAAGCGGTAAGCGCTAGGTAAAAGATGTGAGGAATAGATTATGAAACTTGGATTTATTTACGCAGGACAGGGTTCTCAGAAGGTAGGCATGGGACTTGACCTCTATGAGAAGTATCCTGAGTTTAAAGAGACTTTTGATAATGTACAGGGTGTTGATTTTGATCTTAAGAAGGTATGCTTCGAAGGACCAGCAGAGACACTGAATGAGACAAAATATACACAGCCATGTATGGTCGCATTTGCGGTTGGTATGACTAAGGTATTAAAGAATCTTGGGATCGAGCCAGTATGTGCAGCTGGACTTTCACTCGGTGAATACTCAGCACTTTATGCAACTGGCGTATTCACAGAACAGCAGGTTATCCCTCTTGTTCAGTTCAGAGGAAATGCTATGCAGACTGCTGTTTCCGGAAGAGAATGTAAGATGATCGCAGTTCTTGGACTTGATAAAGAGACAATATTTGCTGGATGCGAAAAGGTAAAGGCTGAGCTTGAAGCAGCTGGAAAAAGTATCATAGCAGAACCAGCTAACTTCAACTGTCCTGGACAGATTACAGTTTCAGGTGATGCTGAAGCTGTAGATATGGCAGCAGAAGTTCTTAAAGAAATGGGAGCAAAGAGATGTCTTCCTGTTAAAGTAAGTGGTCCATTCCATACGTCACTTATGAAGCCTGCAGGAGATGCACTTGCTGAGAGGTTTCAGAGTGAAAACTTTGGAGATATGAAGTTCCCAGTTATCTTCAACTGCATCGGTCGTGAGAAGAAGGAAGATGAAACTATTCCTGCTCTTCTTGAACAGCAGGTACAGAAATCTGTATATTTTGATGATAGCATTCGTGCTATGGTTGAACTTGGTGTAGATGCATTTGTCGAGATTGGACCGGGAAAGACTCTTTCAAAGTTTGTACAGAAAACAACTCCTGATATCCCTGTTTATGGAGTGGAAACGGTTGAAGATATAGAAAAATTGCTAGAGATAATTGGTTAACATAATTTCTGGTTTAACTCTGAATAATATATGAAATGAGGAGAAAGAATAATGAGCAAGATGTTAGAAGGAAAGACAGCCATCGTTACTGGTGGTGCTCGTGGAATCGGAAGAGCAATCAGTGTAAAGCTTGCTTCTGAAGGTGCAAATGTTGTTATCTGCGATATCGCTATCAACGAAGCAGCTGAAGAAACAGTAAAGCTTATTGAGGAGCAGGGCGTTAAGGCTGCTGCATTTGCTGCAAATGTTACTGTTCCAGAAGATTGTGAGAATCTCTTTAAGCAGGCAACAGAAGTATTTGGCAAGGTTGATATCTTGGTAAATAACGCTGGTGTTACAAGAGATAATCTCATTATGAGAATGAAGGAAGAAGAGTTCGATCTTGTTATCGCAACAAACCTTAAGGGTACTTACAACATGATGAAGGCTGCTACTCGTCCTATGATGAAGGCTCGTTATGGACGTATCGTAAACATTAGTTCTGTTGTTGGTATATATGGAAACGCAGGTCAGGTTAATTATTCAGCAAGTAAGGCTGGTGTTATCGGTATGACAAAGTCACTTGCTAAGGAACTTGGAAGTCGTGGGATTACTGTAAATGCAGTTGCACCAGGATTTATTGAGACAGATATGACAAAGGTTCTTCCAGATGAGCTTAAGGCAGAGATGGTTAAGAATATCGCACTTGGAAGACCAGGACAGCCGGAGGACGTTGCAAAGGTTGTATGCTTCCTCGCTTCAGACGAAGCAGAATACGTAACCGGTCAGGTTATCGAATGCGCTGGAGGGATGAGCTGTTAAAAAAACGATTCGGTGAATCGTTTTTAAGCTCATCCACGAAGAGCTATGCTCGAGGGCGGGTATGAGCTGCTAGAGGTGAACTTATGATTGATAGTTTTAAGAACTTAGATAAAGCAGGGAAAATCAGACTGATTCTATTTGTCTCAGTCCTTATATGGTGTCTTTATTGGGGCGTTGGTTTTTCGTATGAAATCTCCCAAGGTGGAGGATCAACTAATAGCCTTTCAAGTAACATGGTTGATGTATCTGATATCGATAATGTATATCTTGATGGAAGTGATGTTACTTGGGGAGTTCGTCTATTAGGATGGGCGACAAATGGAGCTATCATGATAGTTATTGTGATACTTTTGTTTATATTTATGGTTCTTGAAACTGTTGCAACCATTGTACCAATGATTTTGCTTAGATTAATTGGTCTAAATAAAAAGTATATAGTTACAGAAGATGAGTATACTCTTACAAAAAGCATTTACCTAATTGCAATAGGACTTGGTCTGGTACTCAGTTTATGCTTTACGAGATTTACTGGAATCATTCCGGCTATACTATTTACTTTGGTTTGGTCGCTGACTGCACTAATATATGTGCTCGGAGTATGGGAAAGAAAAAGGATGTACGAAAATAGTCTTCAAAAAGGAATTCCATATGAGGATTATTATACACAGATAAAAAAAATTAGGAGATAATTTATGAGACGTGTTGTTATAACAGGAATTGGAACTATTAACCCAGTTGGACATAATCTCGAGGAAGCTTGGGAGAATGTTAAGAAGGGCGTTTGTGGTATCGACTTCACAAAGCAGATCGACACAACAAACTTCAAGGTTAAGGTTTCTGGAGAGGTTAAGGACTATGATCCTGCAAACTTCCTTGATAAGAAGGAAGCGCGTAAGATGGACCGTTATACACAGTTTGGTATGATTGCTGCTAGAGAAGCAATTAAGGACAGTGGTATAGATATCGAGAAGGAAGATCCATTTAGATGTGGAACAATTGTTTCATCAGGTATCGGTGGACTTATTACCATCTCAGATCAGACCATTAGAGGATATACAAAGGGTTATGAGAGAATCTCTCCATTCTATATTCCTATGTCTATTTCAAATATGTGTGCAGGTGAGATTGCAATCGACACAGGCTTCAAGGGCGTGTGCGAATGTATCGTAACAGCATGTGCAAGTGGTAACAATGCAATCGGTGAATCTTTCCACAAGATTCGTGATGGATATCAGGATGTAATGATCACAGGAGGTGCTGAAGGCTGTATCTGTGAAATGGGTGTTGGTGGATTTACTGTAATGCAGGCACTCAGTACTTCTACAGATCCTAACCGTGCATCTATCCCATTTGACGCTGAGAGAGGCGGATTTGTTATGGGTGAAGGCGCTGGAATCCTTATCCTAGAAGAACTTGAGCATGCTAAGGCTCGTGGAGCTAAGATCTACGGCGAGATAGTAGGTTATGGCGCTAGCTGTGATGCTTATCATATCACTGCACCAGATCCAACAGGTGCAGGTGCTGCAGGTTGCATGAAGATGGCAATCGAGGATGCAGGTATTGAAGCAACAGACGTTAATTACATCAATGCACATGGTACATCAACTCATTTAAATGATGCTGGTGAGACTAAGGCTATCAAGGCAGTGTTTGGTGATTATGCTTATAAGCTTATGGTCAGCTCAACAAAGTCTATGACAGGACACCTTATGGGTGCTGCAGCTGCTATAGAAGCTATCTTTACAACCATGGCACTTAAGGATGGATTTGTACCAGCTACAATCAACTATAAGACTCCAGATCCTGAGTGTGATCTTGATATCGTACCTAACGAAGGTCGTGAGGCAGACATCAAGTATGCGCTTTCTAATTCACTTGGTTTTGGTGGTCATAATGCAGCTGTTCTTTTCAAGAAGTTTGAAGACTAATTAAGAATTTGAAAAGGAGAATAATCAAATGGAACTAAATTCAAATCAGATTAGAGAAATAATTCCACATAGATATCCTATGCAGCTTGTAGATAAGATCACAGACTTTGAACCAGGTCAGTGGGCAGAAGGTATTAAATGTGTTTCCGTAAATGAATCATTTTTCCAGGGGCATTTCCCAGAAGAACATGTAATGCCTGGAGTTCTTATCGTAGAGGCACTTGCACAGTGTGGAGCTGTTGCTATCCTTTCTTCAGAGGAGTTCAAGGGCAAGATAGCATTTTTCGGTGGAATCAAGAATGCTAGATTCCGTAAGCAGGTTAAGCCGGGTGATGTACTTGAACTTCGTTGTGAGATTACAGAGAGAAGAGGACCTCTCGGATTTGGCAAGGGTGTCGCTAAGGTTGATGGAAAGGTTGCTTGTCAGGCTGAGATATCCTTTGCTATAGGCGATGCAAAGTAATAGATAGAAATATTAAGGTGGTTGATTAGATGAATAAAAGTCCAGATAAGAGAGTGGGACTTACTTCTGATGAAATACTTGAGAAAAATCCACTGTCGGCAGTTTATTCCAAGTTTAGAATTCATTATTATAGAGATGTTTTCCACAGGATTAATTCGCGTGAGTTGTCACTGACGACTACAGAAGTATACTGCGTTGAGATAATCCATAGTCTTAATAAGCCTACGATTCAGGAGTTTGCCAACTTCATAGGCATATCTTCTCCAAATGCGACTTATAAAGTTAATTCGCTTATTAAGAAGGGTTATGTGGAAAAGGTTCAGTCTGATACAGATAAGCGTGAGTTTTATCTTGATGTCACTGAGAAGTTTTATAGATACTATAATATAAATGAAAAGTATCTGGATATAGTAGAAGAAAGACTGAAGAAGGAACTATCTGAAGAAGAGTTCAAGATGTTCAACGACACACTGAAGAAGATATATCACGATATGATGCCAGAAGAAAATTAAGATTTATACTCTATTATCAAAAATGAGTCACTTTTTACGTCCGACGTAAAGGTGACTCATTTTTTAGTTAAGGTTCCATGACATTTTGTGTATATTCGGTTATAATCATATAGAGCATAGATAGTGCTATAATAGTAGCTAAGATATGTATGTATATAAACTGATGATTATGGAGATTAGAATAATATGAGTATATATGGAGAGTACGAAGGTACACTTCAGCGGATTATGGAAGATATTGAAGGACGACTCTTTGCTTATCAGGAGAGAGTGAAATCCGAGACAAATGAAAATGCTTACGAATACATACTTGCAAGAATTAAGACAGACGAAAGCATGCGTGAAAAATGTAGAAGAAAGGGGCTTCCAGAGACTGCGGAGTCGGCTCTTTCGAAGCTTACTGATGCTATAGGAATCAGGGTGATCTGTTCATTTGTAGATGATGTATTCAATATAGTTGAATATATTCGTTCTTTTGATGACTGCGAGATCATCGAAGAAAAGGACTATATTCGTCATGCTAAGCCAAATGGCTACAGAAGCTATCATATGATACTAGGCGTGCATACTTCTGAATCTGATGTGATGGGGAATACTCCAGGTAAATACTATGTAGAACTGCAGATTAGGACGATAGCCATGGATACCTGGGCTGCGCTGGAACACCGTATGAAATATAAGAAGGATATTCCCAATCAGGAACTTCTTGTTGGTGAATTAAAGCGCGTTGCAGATGAGCTGGCGTCTTGTGATCTATCGATGCAGACTATTCGTGAGCTAATTAATTCATAGGCTTATGGATTTGTAGAGAAAGGATATTTATGAATATATTATTAGCTGAAGATGAGAAGGATCTGTCCCGAGCTTTGGTGGCAGTCCTAGAACATAAAGGTTATAAGGTAACTGCAGTTTATGATGGAGAAGCTGCAGTTGAAGCAGCAAAGTCAGGTGCTTTTGATTGTATGGTGCTGGATATTATGATGCCTAAGATGGACGGCGTTACAGCGCTTAAGGTCATGAGAGATTCGGGAGATACGACTCCAGTTATCTTCCTTACTGCAAAAGCTGAAATGGATGACAAGGTAACAGGGCTTGATGCAGGTGCAGATGATTATCTGACTAAGCCATTTGTTATGGCCGAGCTACTTGCTCGTATCAGAAGTCTTACTAGAAGAAGTGGAGAGTATAAGCCAAAGCAGCTCTCATTTGGCTCCGTGACATTAGATGTATCTGGCCAGGAGCTAATCTCAGAGAACTCAGTTCGACTTGCTGGTATGGAAGCAAATCTTATGGAGTTCTTAATGATGAATCCCAACAAGAGCTTTACAACGGAAGAGATATATTCTCACGTTTGGAAGGATGCAACGGAAGGACTCGATGTAGTTTGGATTTATATATCGTATCTAAGAAATAAGCTTAAATCCATAGTGGCGGATGTTGAGATAAATGGTGATAAAGACGGTTCATTTATTCTTCAGTCCATTCGCTAGATCGTAAAAAATGCTGATTATTTTGAGGTGAGTATGTATAGGAAGTTAAGGCTTAAGTTTATAGGTATTTCGACGCTATCTACTGTGGTAGTGCTTTTTATCGTGCTTGGCTCGGTTAATCTTATAACTTACAGTAATACTTTGTCGGATATATTTACTCGACTGGACTTTATATCAAAGAATAGTGATGATGTTTCTCAGACTGAAGATATAGAGAAAATGCAGAACAAGAATATCTCTCCTGAGACTAAGTATGAGACAAGATATATCACTGTAATGGTAGATAAATCCGGAAATGTGATAGATTTTAATGATGAACATATAGCAGCGATTGAAGGCTCTGAGATTAATGACTTTATAAAGTATGCTACAAGTCGTGAAGTTATGAGAGGTATTTTCGTATATGACAGTCTGTATTATGCATTTCTTAAGACAGATGCGGGTGATCTGACCAGACTCACTATAATGGACTGCACAAGAAATATATCCACGATAAATTATTTGAAGAGATTTTCTATATATATAGGTACCCTAGGCGCGCTGACGGTTATGCTGATGGTTTCTATATTTGCGAGAAAGGTTGTATATCCTTATGTGAAAAATGCAGAAGCACAGAGGCAGTTTATCACAAATGCGAGTCATGAACTTAAGACTCCCCTTGCAGTAATCTCAGCTAATACAGAAGTTATAGAAATGATGGATGGGAAGTCGGAGTGGACTGAGAGTACGGTGAAACAGGTGAATCGTATGTCCGAGCTTATCTCTCAGCTGGTTGTCCTCTCTCGTCTTGAAGAGCGTCAGGACATTGTCCTGACGGATGTAGATATGTCTGCTGAAGTAAGTAGTGTTATGACCTCATTTAAATCAATCGCTGAAACTAATGAGATTCAGCTAGATACTCATATCGATGAAGATATTCGTGTTATGGCAGATCAGAAGGGGCTTCATGAACTTGTAAATATTCTGATGGATAATGCGGTGAAATATTGTGATGAAGGCGGTAAGGTTGAAGTTGGTCTTACAAAGAAGGGTAAGTCAGCTATATTTACTGTGTCAAATGATTATGCAGCCGGAGAAGGGGTAGATTATAAGCGCTTCTTTGACAGATTCTATCGTGAGGATAAGTCACATAATAGCGAGAAACAGGGGTATGGTATCGGTCTTTCTATGGCCGAGAGTCTTGTAAGGATGTTTAAGGGGCGAATTACGGTTAATTACAAGAAGCCAGTTATAACATTTACTATTACTTTATAAGATAAAACTGGGAAATGACAGAATTTTGATAAGAGATGTTGTGAGTCCTTGATAAAAATCTTGAGGAATTGGCAAAACTACTGTATAATCGAAGAATGTAGTGCAAAAAGATAAAAGGACAGATTCTTGCGAATCCATCCTTTTACCATTAGTGAAGGTTAAAAGTATTTATATGATTTAAGAAGATTTTATCTTCTTAAACAGGGGGCATTTGTTATGTCTTTTGATAAATCAAGTATATCACTTTTAAACTTTAAGTCTACAAAAATATTGCAAATTGTATCAAAATACTGATTTAGTATTTGATAAAGGAAAAAACACTGATGAATCGCTAAAATAGTACAAAAAAGATAAGGGAAATAATGGGGTGAACTATGGCAGACATTAAAAAAGATGTTACAGAGATTCTTTTTTCGGAGAGAGAAAGTGAGGTAAAGCATCCTTCATTTGCTCAGGAAATGTCATTATATGATCTTATAGCAGATGGAAAGCTTGAGAAGGTTAAACAAAGTATTGCGATGGATTCTAAGCCTAATGCTGTTGAGCGAGGCGTGTTATCAGATAATCCACTGAGAAATGCAATATATCATATGGTCGCTATGACCGCAGTTCTTACACGTATCTGTATTAGACGCGGCATGCCAGAAGATTATGCATATAAGCTAAGCGACGCATATATCAAGAAGTGCGATTCATGTTCCAGTGTTGATTCGGTAGTTAATCTTCAGTATGATATGATTGAAGAGTACACTATATATATGCGTGAAAATGCTACAAGAAATGCAACCTCAAAGCAGATCAAAGATTGCGTAAATTATATAAGAGCTCATATCCACGAGAACATTACGGTATCTGAGCTTGCTGATGTAGTTGCATTAAATGAGACATATCTTTCAAAGCTTTTCAAGAAAGAGATGAAATGTACCGTTAGCGAATATATTCGAAATGAAAAGGTTGAAGAAGCTTGCTGGCTCCTTAGTTATACAGATAAGTCCAGTATTGAGATTGCTACAGACCTATCATTCTCATCACATAGTTACTTTATAAGTGTATTTAAGAAGGTCAAGAAAGTTACACCAAAGGAGTATCGTAACTCCGTAAATGCACTTCTTTAATGTAGTAAGACATAATATAGTAACAATATCCAGGAAATGATATATGAAATATGTAGGTATTAAAAAGGGTGAAGAAGGAGCATATATCACCCGTTACGATGTACAGTATAAAACTGAAGATGGTCAGGATAAGAATTATGAGATCATCAGTCGTAAGAATAATATAGAAACCTTCGAACAGCTTCACGGTGATAAGGCTGATGCAGTTGTTCTGATAATGACAAGTCCTGATGGTGAGCGAATACTGCTTAATAAAGAGTTTCGTATGGCTGCAGGTATGTGGGTAATCAACTTTCCGGCAGGACTTATCGATCCGGGGGAAGATGCCGAGACGGCAGCAGCTAGAGAGCTTAGAGAAGAAACTGGGTTAGAACTCATTTCAATCGATGACATAATTGGGCTAAGCTACAGCGCTGTAGGATTCTCAAATGAAATGAATGTATGCGTAGTTGGTAAGTGCGATGGAGAAATCCAAAGAAGTGATTCTTCGTTTGAAGAGATAGAGGCTGCGTGGTATACTAAGGACGAGGTGCGTAGACTCCTTAAAACTGAACGATTTGCTGCGAGAACCCAGGCTTTTTGCTATATGTGGTCTAAGCAGTGACGAGAACTATTCTCTATATAGAATGATATTATGAGGGGAATAAAGTATGGGGATTTTAGGTAGATTCAAAGATATTATGGCCTCAAATATACATGCCATATTTAATCGAGAAGATAAACATCCTGAGCAGACGGTTGAGAAGTATCTAAGTCAGCTTAGACGTGACCTTGGTCAGGTTAAGGCTGAGACGGAAGCACTCAAGATGGAGTATAACCGTGCACAGCGTGCTGTGGATGAAAATGAAGACGAGCAGGCAAAGCTTGAAAGATATCTGGGGCGTGCACGAGAAGCTAAGAGTACCTCTGATGCCAGAACCTTCGAGAGAAAGCTTGAGAAGGTTAGAGAAGATGGTACAGTACTTGCTCAGAAGCTTGCGCAGGCGAAGGAAGATATGGATAAGCTCGCTGCTTTGAATGAGAAGTTAGGCGGAGATATATCAACGCTTGAAGCAAAGCTCAGTGAGATAAAGGGAACTTTATCAGCAGCATCTCAGCAGGAACAGCTTAATAAGATGGCTAAGAAAGCCGGAGCGGCCAACTCTGATGAAATGTTTAGTCAGATGAGTGAGAGAGCAAACTATGCTCTAGACAAGGCAAATGCTATGGCTGAACTTGAGGCAGGACCAAGTGCTGCTGCAGATAGAGAACTTGAAAGTCTTACTGAAAAGTATGACAGTGATATTTAAACTAAATGGAGGTAAGTATGGGTATTTTACAAAATCAATTTGCTAATGTAGTTGAGTGGGAAGAGTTTGATGATAATCTCATCTTCTGGAAATGGACCAACAGAGAGATTAAGAAGGGTTCACGTCTCATTATCCGTCCAGGACAGGATGCGATATTCCTTAGCCAGGGTAAGGTTGAAGGTGTATTCCAGGATGAAGGTGATTATGATATTGAGTCACAGATTATTCCATTTCTTTCAACCCTTAAGGGATTTAAGTTTGGATTTAATTCAGGAATGAGAGCTGAGGTTCTCTTTATTAATACAAAGGAGTTCATGATCAAGTGGGGTACTAAGGGACCTATCATGCTTCAGGCTCCAGGACTTCCAGGTGGAATGCCAGTACGTGCAAATGGTACTGCTAACGTAAAGGTATCAGATTACATGACTCTCATAGATAAGGTTGCTGGTGTTAAGCAGTCATACTCAATTGAGGATGTAAAGGGACGTATCATAACTATCCTTGATCAGCTTCTTATGAAGTGGATTGCCAAGGAAGGTAAGGATATGTTTAACCTTCAGGCAAGTTCATTTGATATCTCAAAGGGTATCCAGGAAGATCTTGATATGGAGATCAGCAAGGACGGTATTTCTGTAACAGGATTTAGTATCAATAACTTCAACTATCCAGAAGAGATTCAGCAGAAGATCAACCAGGCTGCAGCTCAGTCTATGGTTGGTGATGTAGGTAAATATACTCAGATGACTATGGTAGATGCTATGGCTGACGGCAAGCTGCAGGGCGGCAACTCTACTATGGGAAATATGGCAGAGATGATGATGGGCGCATCAATTGCTGGTCAGATGATGAACGGCATGGGAATGGGTATGGGCCAGACTCAGCAGCAGACACCTACACAGGCGGCACCTGTAGGTGGAGCAGCGCCAGCAGAAGGTGCAGTAGGACCTAAGTTCTGTCCAGAGTGCGGAACTCCAACAGCAGGCGCAAAGTTCTGTTCAAATTGTGGAACAAAGCTTATCTAGTATATGCAAGATTATAATGTTAGAAAAACTTTAAAAGACTTCAGAACGATTTGGTGTATGGCAGCATTTTTCATCATGCTTACACTTATCCTCATATCTATCATGTGGAGAAATGTTCTATATGAAGATACTAGCATTATTCCATTTGAAGATAATTGGAGCTTCTGGGATGGAGAAAAGGTTGATTTTGAAAATCTGGAATTGGAAGAGGATGTCACCTATATTCACCGTGTTGTGGATGGGAAGATAATCAATGCCAAGACTCTATGTTTCTATACTAAAAATATATTCTTCTCTGTTTATGTGGATGGAAGTAAGGTATATGATTTTCGTCCGGATGTTCCTAGATATATGGGAAAGGCATATGGAATATATCCTCATACCATTACGATGCCTGACGTTGAAGGCGAAGTAGATATCAAGATGATCGTAGAAAATGCATATCCTGGAAAGACTGGATATATCCATGAAATGCATCTTGATAAGAATAATCATTTTATAATAAATGAACTTCAGGATAGCATGATAGAGTTTCTGATTGGCTGTATCATTTTCATATTCGGTTTTACTCTATCAGTAATAGGTATAGTCGGTAAATACTTTGGAGATAATAAGTATGAGATACTTAGTTTTGGTACATTTGCTATGGCTTCATCTCTATGGGTCGTATCAAATACGCCGGCATTCGCTATCATCACATGCGCTCCAACTGTTATTCATTTTATAGGATATATTGCCATCGATCTCATGAGCTATCCGGGAGTTCTTTTTGCTGCATATATTACAGGACATAAGAAGTCGAGACTCACGGTAGTTATAGCGATTATTTCGGCTATAAAAATAATAGGATCTATCATATCGACAACTTTTGGATACAAAGACTATCATCAGCTTTTATGGATTTCTCATTTGATCATTATTCTTGGAATCATTTTATTCATCTTCTATACAGTGATGGGTCTTATCCAGAAAACTATTAGACGTTCCTTTACAGCTATTACCATAGGTGTCTTTTCAGTGGCGCTTGTCATGGGAGCGGTAGATATAGGAACATATATGAACAATCCATATGATTTTATATCCATATCCAGGTATAAGATATTCCTTTATGTCTTCACATTCTTCTGCGGATTATATGAGTTCTATATGATCACGGAAATGAGTAAAAGAGGCAAGTATGCTGAAATCATGGAGGAGCTTGCTTATAAGGATGGACTTACAGGTCTCCTCAATCGTAAAGCCTTTAATCTGAATCTGAAGAAAGCAGAGGAATCAAGCTCAAATACCACCTTTGTGATGATAGATATGAATTATCTGAAGAAGGTAAATGATGAGATGGGCCATAACTTTGGAGATGTCTATATCACTCATTTGGCAGAGTACCTTTCGAAAGCTTTTGATGATAAGGAGTCAGTATTCAGAATGGGCGGCGATGAGTTTTTCGTCATGACCCCGTATTCACCGGACAGTGAACATTTTAAAGAAAGCCTTGCACATCTTGGCGATATGATCAAAGACTTCAATCGGTCAAATGATTATGAAATCGAAATGAGTATAGCCTATGGCTGTGCGGTATATGATCCGTCACAGGATAAGTCAAATGAAAAGGTGAAAGAAGCGGATGAACGTATGTATAATATGAAGGTTGAGATGAAGGCACAAAGAACTTAATCGAATAACTATATGACAGATGTATAACTAATATAATTTGCTGACCTCTTCGTTTTTATCAAAAATGATGAAAACGAAAGGGTCAGCTGTTTTTACGTATACGCATTGGATTATTCCCTAAATTCGCATCTTGACAAGTGTGCTACGTGGTGGTATAACATAGCTAGATATAGATTAGCACTCACCAAGCGAGAGTGCTAATAACATCGTTAAGATGTGATTTTCGTATGAAAGGAGTGAGATTATGAATGCGGATAAGTTAACAAGAAAATCCATTGAAGCTGTGGAAGAGTCCCAGAGACTTGCAATGGAAATGAATAATCAAGAAGTTACTTCTGAACATTTGCTGTATGCCCTTCTTACTATAGATGACAGTTTGATTAAGAAGCTGCTGGATAAGATGGGGATTGCAACATCAGCATTTGTTGATGAGGCGTATAACCTTGTGAAGGCAAGACCTCAGGTTAGTGGTTCCTCGGAAGATATATATATGGGACAGGAAATGAGTCGTGTTCTGCTATCTGCTGAGACTGAGGCAAAGAAGATGGGGGATGACTATATCTCTGTTGAACATCTTTTTATTGCTCTTCTGGATAAAGCTTCAAAGGAAACTAAGGCGCTATTTGGAAAGTTTGGTATCAAGAAAAATGATTTTCTAAAGGCTCTTTCTGATGTTAGAGGTTCGAAGAAGGTTGAGTCTGATAATCCTGAGGATACATATGATGCTCTTGAAAAGTTTGGATACAACCTGGTTCAAAGAGCTAGAGAACAAAAGCTGGACCCAGTCATTGGACGAGATGCTGAGATAAGAAATATAGTACGTATCCTATCTCGTAAGACTAAGAATAATCCTGTGCTTATAGGTGATCCTGGTGTAGGTAAGACTGCAGCTATCGAGGGACTTGCACAGAGAATAGTAAAGGGCGATGTTCCTGACTCTCTAAGAGATAAAGAAATCTTTGCTCTGGATATGGGCTCACTTATCGCTGGTGCAAAGTACCGCGGTGAATTTGAGGAAAGACTGAAGTCTGTACTTGATGAGGTTAAGAAGTCAGATGGTCAGATTATTCTCTTTATCGATGAACTTCATACTATAGTTGGTGCTGGAAAAACAGATGGCAGTCTGGATGCTGGAAATATGCTTAAGCCTATGCTGGCTCGTGGTGAGCTTCATTGTATAGGTGCTACAACTGTAGATGAGTATAGAAAGTATATTGAAAAGGATAAGGCTCTGGAACGTAGATTCCAGCCGGTTACTATTAGTGAACCTACCGTTGAAGATACCATTTCTATACTAAGAGGTATCAAGAATCGTTATGAAGTATTCCACGGAGTTAAGATAAGTGATGGCGCTTTAGTTGCGGCGGCTACACTTTCTAACAGATATATTACAGATAGATTCCTTCCTGATAAGGCCATCGACCTTGTGGACGAAGCATGTGCGATGATCAAGACAGAGCTTAACTCTATGCCAGCTGAGGTGGATGAGATAAATCGTAAGATCATGCAGCTCGAGATAGAAGTTACGGCTCTTAAAAATGAGGATGATCATTTGTCGCAGGAACGTCTTGCCAGTATTGAAAGCGAGCTTGCTGAACTTAAAGATAAGGCTAGCTCCATGAAGGCAACCTGGGAAAATGAAAAAGCTGAAGTTGAACGTGTTAAGAAGATTCGTGAGGAGATAGAGAGTGCTAAGGATGATCTGGAGATAGCTCAGAGAAGGAGCGACTATGCTCAGGCTGCTAAGCTTCAGTATGGAACTATCCCAGAACTTGAGAAGGAACTTGAGGCTTTGGAGAATAGCTCCACTGTGAAGGAGAGACAGCTTCTTCATGAAAATGTTACTGATGAAGAGATAGCTAAGATTATTTCGAAGTGGACAGGTATCCCAGTATCTAAGCTTTCAGAGTCTGAACGTAATAAGACTCTTCATCTTGCAGATGAGCTTCATAAGAGAGTGGTTGGACAGGACAATGCTGTATCGCTTGTTAGTGAAGCAATCATCAGATCAAAGGCTGGTATTAAGGATCCTACAAAGCCAATTGGTTCATTTCTTTTCCTTGGACCTACAGGTGTTGGTAAGACTGAACTTGCCAAGACACTGGCTGAGGCACTTTTTGATAATGAGAATAATATCATTCGAATCGATATGAGTGAATATATGGAGAAACATAGTGTGTCACGTCTTATCGGAGCGCCTCCTGGATATGTGGGATACGATGAAGGCGGACAGCTTACTGATGCGGTAAGACGAAGCCCATACTCGGTTGTCCTCTTCGATGAGGTTGAGAAGGCCCATCCTGATGTATTCAATATAATGTTGCAGATTCTGGATGATGGACGTATTACAGATTCTAAGGGTAATCTTGTAGACTTCAAGAATACAATTCTTATAATGACCTCTAATATAGGTTCAGAGTTCCTTCTGGATGGAATAGATGAGGATGGCAGTATAAAGGAAGATGCAGAAAAGCAGGTAAATGATATGCTGAAGCTTCATTTTAGACCTGAGTTTCTGAATCGTCTGGATGAGATAATTATGTTCAAGCCTCTTACAAAGGATAATATCGCAGGGATTATTGAACTGCTTATGGCAGACCTTAATAAGAGAATAGAAGATAAGGAAATATCTATTGAGCTTACTCCATCTGCACGCGACTATATAATCGACTGTGGTTACGATCCTGTATATGGTGCAAGACCTCTCAAGAGATTCCTTCAGAAAAATGTAGAAACTCTCGTGGCAAGAGCTATACTTAGCAATTCACTTACAATGGGTGATAACGTTAAGATAGATGTAAAGGATGGAAAATTAGTAGTTGCATAATGATTGCTTATCTTGGCAATTTGGCATAAATACTTGCCTGTTATGACAATCCTTTACATTTATATGATTTTGTAAATGATTTAATTATTGTAAAAAATATATAAAAGTGATATCATATTTTAGTACAGTTTTTGTAAAACCACTTTGTTATACGAATGATCCTAATTAGTATAATTAATTATCTTGATTTGTTATAAGTGGAATTAAAACGAGAGAAGGGGAAATTGCGATGAAAAAGAAGTTTATTTGTGGCTTACTTGCTACAGCAGTTGTTGCTGCAGGCGCATTTGCTCCATCAACAGCAGCTAAGGCAGCTGGTGGTGAGTGGGTAAATGGTGACGGTGGTTGGTGGTATAAGAACGCTGATGGTTCTTATGCTTACAGTGAGTGGGTTGATGGATATTGGCTCAGCTCAGATGGCTATTGGACATATAAGAATACAGCTTCTTGGAAGAAGGATTCTAAGGCTTGGTACTACATTGATTCATCAGGCTGGTATCCATCAAGCCAGGATCAGTGGATAGATGGTACAAAGTATTGGTTCAACGCAGCAGGCTATGCTGAGTGCAAGGGTTGGTGCTGGACAAATGGTGGCTGGTACTATGTATGGGATTATGGAAAGTATGCTCAGAGTGAGTGGGTTGATGGTTACTGGATTAGTGCAGATCAGTACTGGACATATCAGCCACAGGCTCAGTGGTATAAGGATAGTGTAGGTTGGTACTACATGGATTCTTCAGGATACTATGAGAAGAGCACAACTGTTAAGATTGACGGTGTTGAGTATACATTTAATGATGCAGGTTATCTTGTAGAGCAGGTTCCAGATCAGGACAATCAGGATCAGGATAACCAGGATCAGGATAATAACAATGATACAGAGAAGAGCTACAATACGGTATTTACTCCAAATGTAGATGCTACAGCTAAGTTCACATTTGCTGCAGGTGGTAAGGGAGCTGATCTTGAAAAGCTTCTTGCTAACTACACTACAGATGGTACAACAAAGGCTGTTAAGTATGGCAACAAGGAATATACAGTAAAGAACGAAGGTGGTAAGATCGTTATTGTAGGTTCTGATAAGACTATCGCTGAAGTTATCGATGGACTTGAGGGTAGCGAAACAGCTACTGTTGAAGTATCATTTGATTCAGCTCTTGCTGATCTTGTAAAGGCTGTTAACACAAATGGTGTTGGTTCATATGCTGGTTCTGTACGTTGTGGTGGAGTAACATTCTCAGATCTTTCTGCAAATGGCACAAAGCTTTCATTTAAGGCTAATGGTGTTTCATACACAGCAGAGATAAAGGGATCAACTCTTGTATTAGACGGTGACCTTACAGGCGAGGCTTGGGTTAACTCACTTACAAAGAGTGGTGCTGCTTCAGTTGAGAAGAAGGAGAAGTAATAAGCCCGCGTGGTAAATGAATAAAACTTAGGCAACTAAGATAAAGTGATAATAAGCTGCCGGGTGGGAAACACTCGGCAGCTTTTAACTTTTTTTATGAGTTAGTCTACAAGTAATTGATTATATGAGGTGGGACAAATAGATGGTTCTTTTTGATATACATTCTCATATGCTGCCAGGCGTGGATGATGGCTCGAAGAACATGGAAATGTCACTTGATATGTTATCCATAGCTTATAACGAAGGAGTTAGGAATATCATTTTAACGCCTCATTATATTCTTGGTAGAAATAGTTATACATATGATGAGTTGGACTCTCGATTTGATTCTCTAAAAGAAGAAGTGCGAAAATCGGGCAAGTATGAGGGGCTTAACCTTTATCTTGGAAATGAGATTCTCTATGAGGATGGAGTGGTAACGAAGCTTCGTGCAGGTGAGATTCATACTATGAATAATACAAAGTATGTACTTGTAGAGTATAACATCAGAACCCCGTTTTCGGAGATTCTCCACAGTATCGATGAGTTGACTCAAGCTAGATACTGGCCTATAATTGCACACGTGGAGAGATATATATCACTAGAAAATCATTTGGATAGAATTGAAGAAATCATTGATAGGGGAACACTCCTGCAAATGAATATTTCAAGTATAGATGGTGGTTTCCTAAGTGATAACAAGAGATGGTGCCAGAAGCTTGTGAAAAAGGGATATATTACATTTTTCGCAACCGACGCACATAATGCTGACACGAGAGCACCATATAGTCAGGATTATATCCGTTGGATCAGAAAAAAGTGTGGTGACGAAGAGGCATCGTGGATGCTTGAGAAATGTGCGGCGCTTTTAGTTAATGGAGAATATATTGATTAACACCATTTTATGAAGGTGAGAGGATTATTATAATGAAGTCAAATAATGTGGTAGAGATCGATTTACTCGAACTTATCAGAGTTTTATTGTCAAAGCTGTGGCTAGTTATTCTCGTTACGGCGTTGGGATTAGGTATAGCGGCTGCTGCAACAGTACTTTTTATGAAACCGATATATAAGTCCACATCAACTATGTACGTGTTGACTAAGTCGACAAGTATCACATCTCTAGCTGATATTCAGATGGGAACACAGCTTACTCAGGATTATATGGTAGTAATATCAAGTCGTCCTGTTTTAGACAAGGTTATAGAAAACTTAGGACTTGATACAACCTATAATGAACTAAAAAAAGATATACAAGTAGTTAATCCGGCGAATACGCGTTTCCTTGAGATTACTGTAACAAATCATGATGCATTTCTTGCAAAGAAGATAGTCGATGAAGTGGCAGATGTGAGTGCTGCTAAGATGGCAGAGGTTATGGAGACACAGGCTCCTAACATCATGGACTATGGAACGGTTCCTATGAGTCCTTCTGGACCAAGCCTTATCAAGAACTCTTTTGTAGGAGCGCTTGTAGGTTTTGTATTTATATGTGGTCTAATTACTTTATTCTATCTATTAAATGATACAATTAAGACGGCAGATGATATAGAGAAATATCTTGGAATTAATACACTTGGTCTTATTCCTCTAGAGGAAGGTACTTCCAAGAGACGTTCTCATGGTAAAGATACTACTTCCAAGAGACGTCATAGGGTAAAAAAAGCTAAGTCAAAGAAAAATGATTCCAAAAAGAATGTTGCTTAGTGTTAGATTAGAAGTGCATAGATAAACTAACTGTTGAGGTGTAGTTTTGGAAAAAATAGTTTTTGAGAATATAAAAGACCTTGAGTTTAAGGTAAATGAATCTTATAAGCGTGTAAGAACTAATATATCATTTTCCGGTGATAATATTAAGGCTATTGCAGTTACAAGCAGTGTACCAAATGAAGGAAAAACTGAAGTTTGCTTTAATATTGCCAGATCTTTCGCAGACGATGGAAAGAAAGTTCTTTTTATAGATGCTGACATAAGAAAATCAGTTGTCATTGCTAGATATGGCGTTGATAAGGAGACTAAGGGTCTTAGTCATTATCTTTCAGGACAAGCAAAGTTGGACGAGATAATATACGAGACAAATGTAAGTAATCTTGATACAACTTTTACAGGTATTAAGTCTCCGAATCCAGCTGAGCTTCTTGGTAGCGAGAAGTTTAAAAATATGATAGAAACCTGTAAGCAGAAATATGACTATATCATAATAGATTGCCCACCGCTCGGAAGCGTTATAGATGCGGTGCTTGTTGCAAAAGTGTGTGATGGATCGATACTAGTGATAGAGTCAGACTATGTAAGCTATAAGGTTGTTCAAAATGTTAAGAAACAGCTTGAAACGGGTGGATGTAAGATACTAGGTGCCATCCTGAATAAAGTTCCGAATGGTGGCAAAGGTTATTACGGAAATTATAAGGGTAACTACGGCTATTATGATGATTATGGATATGGTGAATAAAACTAAAAATTTGCTAATAATTGCTCTTGTAGTCATATTATTTGTTCTGAGTGAAGATTCACTTGGGACGGTAAATGCATCGAGCCTCTCATCTTATTCCTTAAATGAATATACAGGGGGTGAAGGCTCGGGGGATAGTGGTTCAGAAGGTGGCGATAGTGTATCATCTTCAGGATATACACCAGAACAAATTGCAGCTGCAAAGGCATGGCTTTCAGCCCATGGATATGCTCCAACTAGAGCTGGTGCTGCGGCTGCATATCAGGATTATCTCTCAGGTAAACTAGATAATGATCCTGACGTAAGACGTTACAAAGGTCTTGATGATACAAACACAAGCTCAGCGGATTCAAGCTCAGATAATGTAAGTTTGAATGAGACAAATAATTCGCCGAGTTCAAATGTATCTCAGGATTCCGCTGCTACAAATGTATCAGCGGATTCGAGTGATTCGACTGAAGCAAATACAGCAAATACAACTAATGCATCTGCGAAAACCAATGATGCTACAGGCGAAGCTGATATGACAGAATTCTTGGAAATAGTAGCTGATGGAGAAGATGCTGAAGCTTTAGCTGACACCGAAGGAACGAAAAAATACGATCCATTTGGTGCAAAGATATATGCCTTAAAAGATAAACTCGAGATTACAAGCAATGATTCGTCAGTTTATTTATTAGAAAACGCTACCGAGGAAGAGTATAAAAAGTCTTCGAATCAAAAAGCGTTAGTCATAATAATTATTGCAATCGCTATAGTTTTGCTCTCCGGTATAATACTTATCATCAATCGAAACAAACAAAAATCTGAATTATAATCCTGAAAAAGATATTTGAATTATAATCATGAATTATAATTCTGGATTTCAAAACATAATGATATCGAGTTACAAAATATAATTATGATTCAGAGTTACAAATCGTAAGTGGATTACAATATTTCATATTAAAATCAATATAATATTAAAATCCCCAAAAAGATTATCACGTTGAGGTAGCCCCTCAAAGTGATAATCTTTTTTAGTAATCCATAACATGTATAACAATATACATAGTGCCGTACTTGATAATGTTAATAATACTGTACATAACAATAAACCTAATAACGTACATTTATATATATGTTATAGCGCGCATTCGGCTAGTCTTCGGACTGCCTCCTCGATTCTGTCTAGTGGAATAGAGGAGTAGTTGATCATAAAGTTATTCCTTGATATAGCCTTTATATTTATATCTTTATCAAGACATCTCTTAATAAATGTTTCGTCACTTATACCAAGAGCGATGTCCAGTATAAAATGAAGTCCGGACTGTTCTTCTCTAATCTCTGAGAAATTCCCGATTACACTATTCTTAATACTCTTCATAAGAAGGTCACGCTTTTTACGCGAGGAGTTCCTCATTCGATTGATATGCTTCTCGTAGAATCGCCTCTCGATAAATCTTGCAAGTGTCAGCTGTTCAAATGTGGACACAGGACAGGAGCAAAATGACAGAGTTTCATTATACTTATCTCTCAAATGATCCGGCAGAATCATGTAGCTTATACGAATCGTCGAAGCAAGGCTCTTCGTGAAAGTATTCATATAGATGACCTTCTCGTTGCTATCTATACTGAAGAGCGAAGGAATCGGAAGTCCGCTGAGCCTGAACTCGCTATCGTAGTCATCCTCGATAATGTACTTATCTGAAGCAATAGTCTTTAAAAACACACTTTGCCTTTTTTTATCAAAATGATAATCATCTTCATTAGCCCATTTAAGCAATTCCTGTCGTCTTCCGATCGGCGTTGTGATTCCTGTTGGGAAATGATGCGAAGGGGTGCAGTGTATTACATTGACACCTTTATATCTTAAATCTCGAGGGACAATTCCGTCGTGGTCCAGAGGGACTTTGACGTTCTTTACATTGCTGACCTCGAGAAGCTTGGCAATCTTCTCGTATCCAGGATCCTCGGTTCCGTACACCTTATCATAGCCCAGTAGCTGAATCAGGATAGAATAAAGAGTTTCGGTGCCCGCTCCAACAACTATATTATCCGGAAATGTATCGATTCCTCTAAACTCTCTAAGATACTCAGCTATGGCAAATCTCAGCTCCACCAGTCCCTTTGAAGGGGAGTTTGTCATAAGTTTAAGTTGCTCAGTAGATAAAATCTCTCGGTTTATCTTAGCCCATGTAGAAAATGGAAATGTATTCGGGTCAGTAGCGTTGGATGTGAAGTCTGCAAAGAACTCTTTGTGGTCATCGGCTCCTAGATACATATCCTTAAATGACTTTTCTTGAATCATTCCCTTATTATCTATTACCAAAGTTTTGGTTGCGTTGCTTCGCTTAGAATAATCCGGATGAGTTCGTTTATATTCAGCTTGCTTGGCCAGATTTTCTTCTCTTATAGCCATTCCAGGAGTCTGGGACACATCGCTGACGTAGAATCCTTCCCTGGGAAATGAATAGATATATCCCTCAGAAAGTAGCTGATTATACGCATTTTCAACAGTCGTGATGCTGATATTTAACTGCTTGGCCAGGCTTCTTTTTGATGGGAGTGGGGAGTCAGGATATAATCGATGCTCCATAATATCTTCTTTTATATGCTGGTATAGTTGTTCGTAAAGAGGCCAGCCCTTTATTTTTTCGAGAGTGTAAGATAACATTTGGTTCTCCATTTTTTGATTTTGAATATCGATAACGTCTTAAACGGATTAAAAAGTATATATAATACTTTTTGCTGACCTTCTCGATTTGCTTGAAAAATGCAAAATTGAAGAGGTCAGTACAAATTATTATATATACTTTTATTACGCTGTCAATAAGACTATTTGATGCATGAAACCTTTTAAAATCAATATTTTGCAAGTGAATCTCTTTCCTCTATCCCCAAAAGAATAAAAGATTTCGCTGACCTTCTTCATTTTTCTAAAATTGGATATTTTAAAAATGTCAGAGTACTATATAATTATCGGCATAAGATTCAGGAGGTTTATGAATTATGAAAAGAATACTTACTATTCAGGATATATCTTGTCTCGGAAAGTGCTCCCTCACTGTTGCACTTCCTATTATTTCAGCTATGGGTGTTGAAGCTACTATTCTTCCAACGGCGGTGCTTTCTACACATACTATGTTTCCGGACTTTACTGTGAAGGATCTTACTGACCAGCTTGTTCCTATTACAGAACATTGGAAGAGTCAGAATATTAAGTTTGATGCGATATATACAGGTTATCTTGGATCTGCCGAAGAGATTGAGATTGCTAAGAAGATCTTTAAGGACTTTGGTGGCGATGATACACTTATCTTCATCGATCCAGTTATGGCTGATAACGGAAAGCTTTATCCTGCATTTGATATGGAATATGCGAAACTTAATGCTTCTCTATGCGGTGAGGCTGATATAATAGTTCCGAACCTTACAGAAGCTTGCTTTATGACTGATACGGAATATAAAGAGGATTATGACAGAGATTATATTGAGGAGCTTCTTGGTAAGCTTGCAAAGCTTGGGGCTAAGAAGGTTGTTCTGACTGGTATTGCATTTAATGAGGGAAAGACTGGCGTGTATGGTCTTGATACAGTGACTGGAGAAAAGATTGTATATGAGAATGATCGCCTGGATGCTTCTTACCATGGAACAGGTGATATCTTTGCCAGCGTATCTGTTGCTGCGATTACACGTGGTCTTAGTCTCGGAGACGCATTTAAGATAGCGGCTGATTATACTGCCAAGATGATTGAGACTACTCTGGAGAATCCATCTAAACCTTGGTATGGTGTGGATTTTGAGTCTACTATTCCTTATCTGGTAGATACTCTTCGCCAGTACGTTTAATAGATTTTGCTCTATAACTCGGGGCTATTTATACATTTTACTCTTTCTTCTTGAAAGTTATGCCTTGCTATGTGATAATCTAGTGGTTACAAGAAGTAAACTAATGGGTTTTAAAAAGAATTAACTCTAAGAAGGAATAAATATGGGAAGATTAATTTGTGATAATATATCTGAGATAATATCTGATATCGTGGCAGACTATGAGAAGGGACGTCCAATTGATAAGCAGGATATATTTGGACAGCCGAATAGGGACGCGGTTAAAGAGATTATCTATAAGATGAATAATATAGTTTATGCTGGTTACTACGTTGATAGAACTTACAAGATTTATAATCTTAGTACAACTATCGCTTCTGTTACTGAGGATGTTGCTTATAATCTTAATAAGCAGATAGCCCTTGCACTTCATTTTGACAAAAGACTTGAGGGCAAGTCTGAGGAAGAGATAAGGACAGTTGCAGAGGATTATACAGTTCAGTTTATGAAGAAGATTCCTGAGATTAGGGAATATCTGGACACGGATATAGAGGCTCTCTTTGTTGGAGATCCGGCTGCTGAGTCAAAGGATGCTATAATACTTGCTTATCCTGGACTCTTTGCAATATCCGTACAGAGATATGCACATGTTTTGTATCAGCTGGGAATACCTATGCTTCCACGTGTTATGACGGAAATTGCACATAGCAAAACTGGTATAGATATTAACCCTGGTGCAACTATAGGAAAGTATTTCTTCATAGATCACGGAACAGGCGTGGTTGTTGGTGAGACAACAGTTATTGGAGAAAATGTAAAGATATATCAGGGTGTTACTCTGGGCGCTCTTTCAACAAGAGGTGGAAGAGGACTTATAGATAAGAAGAGACATCCTACCATTGAGGATAATGTTACTATATATTCTGGAGCTTCTATACTTGGTGGTGACACTGTAATAGGTGAGGGCTCAGTTATAGGAGGTAACGTATTCCTTACGAAATCTGTTCCACCTCATACTAAGGTTCATGTTGCTAATCAAGAACTTAAGTTTGATGGTGATGCTTTTACTAAGCAGGCAGAGGATGAAAACTGGTTTTATGTAATTTAATTTGATAAAATCCTAATAATGATATTATGTAAACAAAGAGGACATATCCATGATGGATTGTCCTCTTTGTTAGACTCTGACTCTAGTTTACATAAAGCGTGTATCTATTTTATTAAAGTTTAATTATTTATATTGCTTTAAGTCTACGTAGTTTCCATAGAAGTCGTATCCTGTATAGTCGGTCGGATCTATGGTGAGCCAGTTTACTGTTGCTGTGTGGTCACCCATATCATCGTAGCAATGGATTATGACGGCGTCGCCGTCTACACCAGCTATTTCTGCTGTATTTGCTCCGCTATAAGCTCTTGCTGCAGGAAGAGCAAAGGATGTGTCTATTCCTGAAGCTGCTGGGCCTGAAGGAGCAGTAGTTGCTGGTTCCTTAGGCGCCTGTGTTGTAGGTTCTTTAGGTGCCTCTGTTTTAGCTTCTGTGGTTGCTTCAGTAATAACGAAGTCATAATCCACAGCGTTTGAAGAGTAATCTACAAAGTTCTCTGTAGGGGTGTATTCGATGATTCCGGTTCCACGCTGAAGGGCAATCAGTCCTTCGATGCCATCGATACTCATAACATTTCCTATGGCAAACTGATGTCCATCTCTGTAGTAGAAATCTGTGATGACAAACTTATCCATCTCATCCATGGCGGTAAGATCGAAATTCTCATCCCAGCTTCCTGCAATATCTCTTCCTTCATCTGACATATCGTATGTACCGTCAGGAGAACTCATGCTCCAGTAATCAACGGTAAATGTCACGTTATCAGTATCTACGGTTTTAATGAATACATTCATGTAGTATTCGCAGTGTGAGTTTGCTTTGTAGTAAGGATCCCATTCGATGTATGCTTTCCATCCACCGTCTAGAAGGTGATAGTCACTGATCACTTCGGCGTCAGTTGGGACGCCATCCCATTTGACGCTATTCATAAACCATTCAACATCGGATATGTTCGGTCTGTCAGAAGTGGACATGGATTTAGCTGTGGCAATGTAGGTGGCTATAACGTCTTCGGTAGTTGCTTCAGTTGCTGCCTCAGTAGCTTCTGTAGCTTCAGTGGTTTCTTCTACAGTAGTTTCTGGTTTTGCCTGTTCAGTAGCTCGTTCCTTTCTGGAAGCCCTATCGGTATCTGCAGGTTCCTCCTTTTTAAGAAATCCTGGAGTAACAAAAAGAAGAACAAGGATTATACCGATTACTATTACTGAACTAAGCGCTATGATCACACCGATTAGTGCTCCATTACTACTTTGTTGTGGTGGTGCACTGCTTTGAAGTGGCGCGCTGTTTTGAAGCGGTGCACCTGTTTGGAGAGGTCCTGTGCCTTGCCCAACTGGTGAGCCACAGTGCTCGCAAAACTGTGAGTTATCTGGTATCTGTTTTCCGCATTTTGAACAAAACATATGAGTCTCCTTTCTATCATAAATATACATTAGGCGTTTGCAAAACGCCACAAGCCGCATAAATACGGCATTTTTTGTTGTTATAATTAAAAAATCTCCTCTCGGTTATGGTATAATAGAGTTGCTAGAAACTAAAAACCAAATCACCAAAAGGA